>JAEEGK010000805.1_pt1 | contig 78249 bp, 73 predicted proteins | sample 8958771 | NCBI WGS metagenome assembly JAEEGK01 (sample SAMN16246547, study PRJNA631951) | gut metagenome | biome: gut microbiome; feature: rumen; material: SC-attached | host: Bos | place: Iran: Karaj | collected 2018-10
TCAGGGTTTCCCCCATTGACGAATATTCCTAACTGCTGTCTCCCGTAGGAGTTTGGGCCGTGTCTCAGTCCCAATGTGGCCGATCAACCTCTCAGTTCGGCTACGCATCGTCGCCTTGGTAGGCCTTTACCCCACCAACTAGCTAATGCGCCACAGGCTCATCCTGAAGTGATGCTTTAGAGGCACCTTTTACTATAAGAGAACGTATCCTCTTACATATCATCCGGCATTAGCAATCATTTCTAATTGTTATTCCAGTCTCCAGGGCAGATTACCCATGTGTTACTCACCCTTGCGCCACTAGGTGTGAATCCAAATCCGCTTTGTGCAAGCACTCCACTTCAATGGGACACCTCGTACGACTTGCATGTCTTAGGCATGCCGCCAGCGTTCATCCTGAGCCAGGATCAAACTCTCAAAAAAAAAATAACTTTTTCAAATTTTAAAAATCCTAGCTACAAATAAATTGACGTTTTGCTCAGTTTTCAAAGATCATTTATCACTTCAATTTTTCGAAGTGCATTGATAATATAACAAATATTCAAATCAAAGTCAACACATTTTTTTAACTTTTTTTCAAATATTTGTAATGTTGACACCCCTCAAGATGCACAACAGAAATAATGATATCACAAAATGAATTTTAAGTCAACAACTTTTTTTCTTTTTTTTAATATTTTTTTATTCCTGTTTGCCTTCTTCAAGAAGCAACCAAAATAATATATCATTATCCATATTTTACTTCAATTATATTGACAAATTATTTACACATGTTTTTTTTACCCCTTTATATCCTATTATATATAATAAAAAAAATTACTATTTCTTAGTAACTTTTTTAAGTTTATTATACTTATAATAGTAATCATCGATTACCATAACATTAAATGGATTTTGTTTTTCTCTCGCAAGACTAATTAAATTACTTAAATCATCCTTAACTATTTTATCAATCTCGTCTGGATAATTCATCTTTGCTTTATGATATTTATACTCACCACGATCTAATATTTTAAAAGCTCCATCTGGAAATACTCTTAAATCTAAATCATAATCAATGTATTTAACTGTATGTCCTTCTATTACGAATGGACTAGCTAAATTACAATAATAATATATACCATCTTTTTTTAATTGTCCGATAACATTGTACCAACTATGTTTATAGAAAAACATAATAGCTGGTTCTTTAGTCCTCCAACTTCTTCCATCAGACTCAACAACCTTTGTCTTGTTATTGCCAAATACTAAATAATCATCTTTGATATCTAGAAGGATTGCTTCATCCCAAGAGCGATGTATACTTCCATCATGTTTATAGCTATGTATAATAAACCTATCACCTATTTGGTAATTACACATAAACACATCTCCGAGAACATTATAACATTATTTATATAATTTTGGCAACTATAATAAAACATCACACACAATTCAAACTAGAATTATGCATGATGTTAGTTAATTATTAATTCTCTCTTGTGACAATAGGTCCTACTACATATGGATCAGTATAAGATCCCGTACCACCAGATAACTCTACACCTGGAGCAAGAGTCACTACACTTCTTAAAGAGCTAGCAACACCATTTATTGCTAAAGACGTGGAATTCCCAGAACTACCCATTGTTAAAATATATGCCATGTTTTTTTCAAATTTATTGGGAGAACCTATCGCTGTTGTCACATTAGATGCATAATTAGCACCCATTAAGCTTCTTTCAGGTTCAGTTAATAGGCCTACTGGATATGTTAATTTAGCTTTATTATTTGATATTGAGAACCTGTCTGTCTCATTTTGACAATTCAAATCATTAGTTCCACTACTTTGATAAAATGTAAGAGCAGCAGCAGTTCCAGTTATAGTTGTTCCATTTGGATCCCATCCACCATAATCTTTTATTTTTCTATTATTACAATAAACTGTATTACTATCAAGATAGCTAGTATATGATATTAAATTCTTTTTATACCAATTATCCAAATATCCTTTAACAGCAGAATTGTAAACATTAATATTTTCATCTGGATCATTTAAATTAGTTTTATGATTTAACATTGTCTTTAGTGCATCAAAAACAGTTTTTCCATTTTCAAGATATATAAAATAGTATACATTATCAATATCATCTATATAATAGTAATATCTTATTTTAGAACAAGTTGTATCACATATATAACGATGAGTATCATCTGGAGCTGATCCACTATTTCCATTGGTTAAAACATAAGTCGTTCCATTCCATGTTGCAGTTGAAAAATGTTCTTCTGATTTAGTACCATTCTTACTATTGTATTCTTCATTAAACATATATCCTAATAAAGTGGGACTATAATAATTTGGATTATAGTTTGTTTTCCCAAGTACACCATACCTGGCGGCATTTCCAATAGTGTATTTTGTACACATTGCATAATTATAATTTGTTTCTACAACACTTCCTACATAATATAACGTAGTACATGTTGCTGAATCAGATAAACATGTATATGTTCCAATTAATTCCTTGTAATCTACTGTTCCATTTCCGTTATTATCACTAGTTGACCAAGTTGGCAAACCAGTAGTATTCTCTAATGTAAACTCTCCAGTAGCTATATTGTAGTCATAACTTCTACCGTAAAGGGTAACTGTAGACACTTTTGTCATTGTAGCATTAGCACCTATCAATCCTTTTGTAGCTGTTCTTGTTGTTTCACATTGATTATTTACTGCTACTCCGTTATAAAGAAGTCTTATTCCACCATTATCAGTAGTTCTAACTATTTGCCAACAATATCCTGCAAATAATACGTTAGCATTAGCTGATGCACTAGATCCAGTATAATAGTAAACTGGTTGCTTTGTAGCACTTGTTGATACTTGATCTTGTGTAGTATATGTTGGATTAGCTTGTATTATATCATTATAATTTGCTATGTAATTTACTGATGATGCTTTACTTATTATTTCGTTATAAATAGTTAACCTTATTACTGCGTTAAGATTTATATCACTTGTAAATGTAATAGTATCACCTAATAAATAATTATTAGTACCATCTGTCCAATTAACAAAATTAGGATTATTTATTGTTTGTGATATATAATTAGTTTCATTATAGTAAATATTTTGTGTTCCTACTGTTGTTGTATCATTTTTATAAGTAATAACCGCTACTACTTTTTTGTCTTCTTCTCGATATTCATTATTAACTAAAATATATGGATCACTTGATGTACCACTACCACCATTTATCTTAACTGTTTTAGCAAGATAAACATTTTTATTATCAGTTGATACACTAGTTATTAAACTATTATCATTAAATGTTAAACTTGGATTATATCGATTAGAATTAGTTCTTGAAGTTGCACCAGAGTAATCACTTTGTCTTGTTAAAACTAATCTATCATTTTCTATTTTTACTATTTGCCATTTTTCACATGTACTAGAACAATTAAAGTTAACATATTTACCAGCTGGATTTGATAAAGTATCAGTAGCTGTTGATCCTAAATAACTTATTGTTGGTTCTATTGTTCCTACAAATGTAGTAGCTGAACCAGAGTAACTTGATTTAGGCCATAACATTACTTCAACATCAAGTACTTCATTACCCATAATTGCTGTGGATAATATTTCACCACTTGCTGGCATATCATTTATTTCTTGGATTGCACCATCTACTTTAATAGCATATCTTAAATCAGTTAAAGCTAATCCACTAGTTCTACTAACATTTAACTTAATTCTTCCATCAGTAGCTGTTTGATTAGTTATTGTAAGTGATTTACTAAATTCATTAATACCTTCTAAATCATTATTTGGTACTGAAAGATTAGATGCATTTATATTTCTATTACCAAAGTTAATAGTTAAATTAGCTGTTGTTATGCTACCACTAGCTATCTTTCTATTTTGAACAAAGAAAGTATAACCATAACTAATTCCTCCTATTAATAGTACGGCTAGTACTAATACATAAGAGTATTTAGCTATAAACTTTTTATCTATTACTATACTTTTTTTCTTAGGTTCTAACTCTTCCATATTAACCTACCTTACCAACTATAGTTTACCACGAATAGGAAATAAAAACAATAAAAAAAGTAGATGCTATCTACTTCTTAAACATACTTTCTTCTAAGTATTTATCCTTTTCTCCCTTTACATCTTGTAATTGAAGATATAATTCTCTATTTGCATCTACTAATTCTTTTACAGTTTCAATATTTTCTAATCTTTGTTTTTCTATATCTTTAATATAATCTTCCATTGATCTAAAACAAATATCACCATACATCTTTAATCCATATAAACCAGTGTATATTCTACCATCACTATCAAGTACTTGATAAAATCTTTCAGGTTGAGAATGATCCTTCTTAACTAAATAACTATTTGTAATTACACCCATTTTTAATTCATCAATTAAACAATCAGTTGATGTAGTAATAATTACTTTAGTACCACGAGGTATTCTTATATCTCTTTTTTGGAAATAGAAATCATCCATTTGCATTTCATTAATAATATGTAGACATGCATTATATACATTAGTAAATTTTTTACAAAAAGTTAACATTCCTTTTTTATAAAATTCTACTACCCAATAATTATCTTCTTTATAAATAGAATATCCATTTTCTACATCACCAGTAAATGAACAATAACCCTTATGACCAAATATTTCTAATTCACGATTAAAAACTTCAATTATTTCAAACTCTTCTTCAAGTATTTCGTTATACATATCTTCCCCCAATGTCTATATATTATAAAGATATTAAGTATTAATTACAATATATTTTTACAAAAAAAGTAGATTTCTCTACTTTTATAATAATCCTTCATATTCATTAGGTTTTTCATTTAAAGAAACTAATAATATATTATCAATAGCTTTATCAATTAAAGTATTATAATCAAACTTATTTTCTTCATTAATTGATTTTTCTAAACTAGGGTTTATTACTGGATGACGTGGTACAAATACTGTACAACAATCTTCATATGGAAGAATACTAATATTATATGTATCTATCTTTTCACTAATAGCAATTATTTCTAGTTTATCAAGACAAGCTACTGGACGTATTACTGGTACATTAGTTACACTATTAATTACTTCCATACTAGTTAATGTTTGAGAAGCTACTTGACCAATACTTTCACCATTAATTATTACATGTGCATGATACTTTTTAACTAATTTTTCCATAATACGATACATCATACGGCGCATAATAGTAATTACATACTCTGGATCTACACATTTATATATAGATTCTTGTATTTCCGTAAATGGTACAACATATAAATTAATGTTATTAGTATATTCAAGTAATTTCTTAGATAATTCAATTACTTTATTTCTTGCTTCAATACTAGTATGAGGAATAGCTTCAAAATAAACACAATCTAGTACTATTCCACGTTTCATTGCAAGATAACCCGCAACAGGTGAATCAATTCCACCAGAAAGCATCAACAATCCTTTTCCTTGAGTACCATTTGGGTATCCTCCAGCACCTACATAATCTTTAAAATATATAAATGTTTCATTACGTCTTATCTCAATATTAAAGGTAACTTCAGGATTATGAACATCTACTTTAATATTATCTTTATTTTTTAAGATAACTCCACCCATCAATTTACTAAATTCAGTACTTTGAATTGGGAATGATTTATCACTTCGTTTAGTTTCTACTTTAAAAGTTTTAAAGTTAGTTTCCGGTAATATATCAAGTATTGCTTCTTCTATAGCTTCTCTACTACTATATACTTTATAAGCTACTGTATAAGCATATATACCAAATATTTTATTAATCTTATTAAGTATTACATCTAAATCTTTTTCATCAAACTCAATATACATTCTTGATAAATCTTTATAAATAAAGACATCAATACCACGTAGTTTATTAACAATATTTTTATGTAATACATTAACAAACATTTTACGATTATCGCCTTTAGTAGTTAATTCACCATATTTTATTAAAATAACTCTATTCATAATCTTTCCTTCTATTCATTTTTTATACTTTTTAATTTAATTATCTTTTCTTCTAATTTACTTAAAAATTTATCTATTTCATTTTCTTTAGTTAAATGAGATAAACTAACTCTAAGAGATGATTTAGCTTTTTCTATATCATTAGTAAGTTCAAATACACCAACTGAATAATCATCAGAAGAACAAGCTGTTTTAGTTGATATATATATTTCATCTTCTTCAAGTGCATGAAGAATCGTTTCTGGTTTAATACCAATAACACTAAAGTTAACAATATATGGACTAGAATAATTATTACTATTTATACTAACACCATCTATTTTACTTAATCCTTCTTTTAGTTTATCACTTAATTCTTTAACATAATTTATATTATAATCTAAATCACTTAATATTAATTTTAATGCTCGTGCAGTTGATACTATTAATGGAAGTGCTGGTGTTCCTGCACGGAAGTTACTTTGACTTTTTCCACCATGAATAAGTGGTTCTAATGAAATATGTTCTTTTTTAACTAAAACCCCTACTCCTTTAAGACCATATATCTTATGTGCTGAGAAACTATATAAATCTATATTAGTTAAATCAATATGTTTTTTACCAATAGCACCTGTTCCATCAACATGAAATATTATTCTTGGGTAATCTTTAAGTATTTCAGATATTTCTTTAATGTTTTCAGTAATACCAATTTCACTATTTACTTCACAAACACTAACCATTACTACATCATCAGTTAATAGTTCTTTTAAATTATTAAGATCTACTAATCCATTACTATCTAATTTTACATACTTAATAGTATAACCATTCTTTTCTAAATAATTAACTGTTTCTAGAATACTAGAATGTTCTAATTTAGTAGTTATAATAGTTTTACCACGATCTTTATATTTATTAATAACACCAGTTATTGCTAAATTATTAGATTCAGTTGCACCACTAGTAAATATTACTTCATTATCATGAACATTTAAAAGACTTGCTACTTGATTAACAGCTGCTTCCATTAACTTTCTTGATTTAACACCTTCACTATGAAGTGAATTAGGATTAGCTATATATTCAATACATGTTCTATCAAAACTTTCTAATACTCTTTTATCTACTGGTGTAGTAGCTGCATAATCTAAATATACCATAATGCCTCCAAACTAAAAAAAGTATATCATAATATTAGAAAAAAGACTATGTAGTTAGTCTTTTTACTTTAAAAAATTTCTTTTTTTCAACAACATTAATTTTTCTATTAATGCTGTTTACTACTGAAAACACATCATTACGGCCATTAATACTATCATTAACAGCTACTATGTAATCAGTCATTGTAGTACTTACTTCAAAATCTTTATTTCTAGCAACATAAAAGTTAGTAGTCTTACTAATATTTTCTCTTTGTATATTATAATATTTGATAAGTTTATCTAATAACACCATTATTGCATTCTTTTCTTTAACATTTAATAATGATTTACCAACGTTTCTACTTAACGCTTGTAATGCATTTAATATACATTTATTTTCCATAATTCCTCTCGGTTGCCATTATTATAATACTATTACTAAAAAAAAGCAAATTGATATAAAAAAAGACCATTTAGGTCTAATTTTTTAATAATTTATTTATCTTATTAACTAAGTCTTCATCAATAGTTTTAGTTACTTTCATAAGTAATGTAAAACTTTCTTTATAACTACCACGATAATATAATAGTTCAGCTTTAGATAAACCACGACTAACATCTTTATTATCACGATACTTATTACCATAAACAATTAATAATTCTGAGAAATAAGCATATTTAATCATATCTGATGTTGTTGCAAATAGTTTAAATGTTAAATCTTTAGCTGTTTCAACACGAATATTTAAATTTTTAATAATAATTGGTTTATTATTAATTTCTTTTTTAACTTCTTCTATTGCATCAGTTGCTTCTTCCATTTCGACAAAGTAATTATCATGAATAATTGGTAATTTATAATTACGAACACTATTTTTACATTTCTTAACTATTTCAGTCATATTCTTAAGTTCTTCATGAGCTTTTTGTTCATCTTCATAGAAACTTCCTAATGTTCTTAGTGCTTCATCAAAGTCATCAGATACAGTATTTAACTTAGTCATTAATTCATTAATTGTAATATTATGTTTTTTATATGACTCAGTTCCTTTTTTAATATCACGATGTAGTTTTTTATGTTCTTTAATTATTGCTGATAATTTTAAATTTAATTGATCAATTATCTCTAAATCTTTTTCATTTAAATGATACATTGCTTTAATATCATCTAATTGTGCATAAATATCTTTAACAATATTTTCTATCTTTTTTGATCGATCTCTAAAAGCTTCATCTAGTGTATCAAATTTAGTTTTTGCATCTTTTTCTTCATCTAAATCACGGAATAAACTATCAAGGTATTCAAGAATAGTTCTTAAATCAAATAAACTATCAGTTATATTAAGCACTTTAGCTCTAGTTAGAATATCACTTTCTTTTTTCTCAATATCACTAATATTTTCATCAAAATTCAAGAAACCAAGTGGATAACCTTCTTCTTGCATTTTTCCATATTCTTCTTTTAAATCTTTAATACGACCAGGTATTAAATCATTAAGTAAAAGCATGATATCTGGTACTTCTTTAATAACTACGTCCAAGTTATCAATCATTGTATCAATTGATTTAACTACTAAAACTATTTCATTATATAGTTTTTCATCCATTACTTTATCGAAATCATTAAATCTTTTTGCAATATTTTCAAATTGCATTTTAATAACATCTTTCAAGTCTCCAAATGAACTTTCTTTATCAGTATATGTATGTTCTAAATAACGATATTTAGCTTTTAATTTAGTAATAATATCACGATACTTTTCTTCATAAGAAGCTATTTCATTTATTTCATCTAATATATTATTAATTGAATACTCAGCTTCATCTAAAGTAATTGATGCATCAGAATAATTATCTATATATTCTTTAATATTCTTCTTTTCAATAGATACATCCATATCTACAATTAAATCATTAACTTTTTTAAGTCTAACTTCTTTAATCTCTTGAAAACGTATTTTAAATTCACTAATCTTTTCTTCTAATTGTTCACTTTTAGCTATATCTTCTATTTTAGATAATTCTACCATTACTGGCATACTATCAAGATTATTCTTTTTAATCTCTAATTCATTAACTTGATTTAGTAATTTATCTCTTGTTTTCTTTCGCATTTTACGAATAATAAGGATTGATAAAACAACAGCTACAATAACACTAATAGCTATAATTAGATATACTGTTTTCATCATATCACTTCCTTACGATAATAATTTTACCATAAACTAGAATAAAAATATAGATACTTTTTAATTTATTATTAGAATAATAAATTGTAAACCATGATAATAATACCCCTATTTCATTGACTATAACCCCATTTTCATTATATTATTAATATAGATAGTAGGATGTGATAAATATGGTATTAATTAAAAATCCAATACGAAGTATATTACCATATAAGGAATTAACACTTGAAGAAAAGGTAATAGAAGCAATTAATGATGATAGTATTCAAGTTGATATACCAAGATTTGAACAATTATATATTAGTGGTCCTACTAAAGAAGAACACTTATATAATATTAATAACCCCCTATTTCAAGAAACAAAGCGAATACTTTATGATATAAATTGTAAATTCCATCATCCTAAAATTAGTGATATGGCTATATTAACTTCTGGTGGATTTAATAAAAATGTTTATGTTAAAAATAATTATCGAACAGTAAGAGATATTAATCATTCAGATAATTATTTGGGTTGTCCACAATCAATTTGTTATATTGATGAAAATGGTAGTCCAAAAGTATCTGATAAAAATGCTTATTGTTCTCGTAATCTTATTATTCAACCAGTATTCTCATTTGAAAGATGTCCTAAGTTATTTAATTTACTTACTCATGGTGGTAAGGATGAATATATATACTTTGGTGAAGCTCCAATATATGCAGCACCTGCTAATATTCAAGATATGTTAACTGGAGCCTTTAAAAAAAATAAGGTAGTTAGAATAATGGGTGATTACTATACTTATGATGGAACACCTGTTCATGGTAAGAATTCGCATAAAAAGAGATTACATAAAGTAAATTATCCTGTCTATGAATATGATGGAAAGCATTATATTCGTTATAAAATAACCCAATTAGATAAAGATATTTATAAATTCAACAATAAAACATATAAAAATGGTGATTATATTTGGATAGAAGTAAGTCCCCTACTATGTAAAGTCAATAAAGATAAATTAGCTCTAATTTGTGAAGAAGGAATAATGGGTGGAATTCAATTTGCAAATCCCAATGATAGGTGCGATACAATCTATGCATCATCATTTGTTCACAATTATTTAAAACCTACTATATTACAACATCCAAAGCACTTCTTATATAAAAAATACGAAAAAGAAGATAAACAAGAAGAACCAGATGAAATATCTATTTTAATAAATCAAATTAAAACTTATAGAAAGTATTATTTTGGTAAAGAAAATGTTGATGATAAAGTAAAGAAATTACTAAATGATTTTAATAAAAAACTAGATGAAGTAGAAGAAAAGAATAAAGCTAAAAGTCCACAACTAGTAGTTGGTGAATATAGTCCATCTTTATTACATAAAACACTTATTTTAGATTTAAATGATGTATTAAATACAGTAAAAGCATATTATGAAAAAAATAAGAATTATTTTGATATGATTGATATCTTAGAAATGTGTAAAGGTAATGATATTGATCCAACTAAAGATTCTTTATGTGCAGAAATATATGAAGTTAAAAGCACATATCTTGGTTTAATTAAAGATAGAGTCATACTTAGTGAATTAGATAATGAATTAAGGGATTTAATTGATAAACATATTACTCTAATTAAAAGTTATATTATTAATGAAGTTAAACCAATTAAATCTATTAATGAATTAAAAGAAAACTTTAGAGCTGATATAAGTGTTTGGCGAAATGCTGCAGTAATAACTTCTTTATTTAAAGAAGCCGGTAGTGGTAGAGTAAAAGCTATGGTGGATGATATAAATAAAGTAAGTAAAGAAATTGAGATTGAAGGAACAAGTGAAGAAATTAATAAAGCAAAACAATTAACATCTTTAATAAAGAATATGGATTTAAGTCAAGAATTAAATATTATATATAAAAATCTTAATGATGTTTTGATGTTACTTTATAAAATACAATATGATATTAATGAAAGAAGAAATAGTCAAAATGAAATAAATAAGTATCGACCAAAAGTCGATCCAAATACTATTTTTGATGATGAACCACCACGTTATGCAAGTATGAGATAGAATAGGATGTGATTAATATGGCAATAGGCAGAAATCCTATACCAAGTAGATTAAGAGTTAAAGAAGAAGAAGAAAAAACACTAGCAGACATGGTTACTGAAGAATTTTATGATGGCAATATTATGGTTAGAGTTCCAAGCCTTGAAGACCTAGAACAATTGGGAGGCAAAGAGCCACTAGCAGGTGTTTATAGTAGTGATAGTATTTTTAAAGTACCAGAACTTACTGATTTTGCAAGATTAACAGCAGGTGGAGACAATCAGAAAAGACCAAAGTACTATACTACTAACAGATCTAGTTCTCTTTATAATTCCAAAAAAGACGATTTAGTTTATGTAAATGAATTTGGATTTCCTAAACTTGCACCTAGTGAAAAATGCTTTTCTCGTGAATTTATTATTCAACCAGTTTTTGAATTTAAAAGTTGTCCAAAATTATTTAATTTACTTACTAATAATGGTGAGGATGAATATATTTATTTTGGTGAAGCTCCTAAATATGCAGCAGATTCTCTTACGCAAACCGAATTAAACCTTGCATATGATCTTAAAAGAATGAATAAGACAAAAGATCCATATGCATGTGATGGAACAATTATTGAAGATAAAAATTCTGATAAAAAAGGCTTTCATAAAGTTAATTATCCCGTTTATGAATATGGCGGAAATAAATATATGCGTTTTAAGGTAACTCAACTTGGAAAAGATATGAAGTTAAATACCGGTGGAAAAATTATCATGACGATGAAATTATCCAACGGTGAAACATATAAAAATGGTGATTATGTTTGGATTGAAGTAAAACCTATAAAATGTAAAGTTAATAAAAAAGAATTAACTCTAGTATCACAAGAAGGTATCATTGGTGGTATACAATACAATAAACCAAAGGACTTATCTAATAGTTTTACAACTGAATTTTTAGATCTACATTTTAATTTATTACAACACCCAGAAAACTATGTAAAATCGATAATACCAAAAGTTAAAGAAGAAGAAAAAGTAGAAACTAAAGAAGAACCTGATGAAGTAACTAGTATTATAAATGAAATAAAAAAATATCGAAAGAATTATTTTGGTAAAGAAGATATTGATGAAAGAGTAAAAAAATTACTTAATGACTATAATAATCAAATAGATGAATTATCAAAGAACATTAATTCTTCTAAACCAATGTTAGTTGTTGGTGAATTTAGTCCATCTCTATTACATAAAAGGCTTATTTTAGATTTAAATGATGTACTTGATATCTTAAAAAAATACCATGAAGATAATAGGCCATATTTTGAAATGATAGATATCTTAGAAATGTGTAAAAGTGATGATATTGATCCAACAAAAGATCCTTTATGTAGACAAATTTATGATACTAAATACTCATTTATTGCTTCAATTAATAGTATTGATATAAAAAACAAGTTAAACGAAGGATTAGAATCAATAATTGACTCTTATCTTGATGAAGTAACTGTTTATTTAGCTAAGGGATATAAACCTACTGGTATAATTGATGGATTAAAAGGAAGAATTGCTATTGATATTGAAAGATGGAAACAAGATTCTTTGATTAGAGCGCTATTTTTAGAAGCTGAGGAAGAAAGTATTAAAAACATATTAAATGATATAAAGAGTGCTCATGATGCAATACTTGCCAACGGTAATGAAGAAGATAAAGAAATAGCTGAAGAAAATGTGTCTCTTCTTAAATATATCAATGTAAATGGACCACTACCAATGGTTTTAAGACAAGTTGAAAAAGTTTTAATTTCTCTACATAAAATTAATTATGCTATTAATGAAAGAAAGACTAGACAAGAAGAATTAGATAAATATCGATTAAAAGTCGATACAAACACTATTTTTGAAGATGAACATGAGCATTATGCAAGTATGAGATAGAAAATCGCAATAGCGATTTTTTTATTGCACTAGATATAAATAATTAGTATAATTATATTGTAAGATAGGTGATGATAACTATGAGTAATATTGAAGTTGCATCTAAAAAAGATATTGAATGGTTATGTAATCATTTAGAGGTAGATTTACTAGATACTTATGAAACTATAGACTTGTTAAAATATCAAAAAAAATATAGTTTACCAACCTCACCTCAAGCTACTGATTTATGTATATTAACTAGTGGTCAAAGAAATCCATCTAAATACTATTTAAAGGATATTACACCTGTTGTTGACCGTAATATGTATTGGGCAGAAGGTAGTCAAATAACTTGTACAGATGTTGTTAGAAAAAAAACTAGTATTGTTGGAACTAATTACAATCGTAATTCAAGAATGGATTTCAGTATTAGGCCAACAATTAGTTTTAAAAATTGTAAAGATTTATGGGAAAAATATATTTTACCTAATGTTGATACTGAAAGTCCATTATTTACAAGATTTTCCGTAAAAATAAAATTTGGATGGTATTTAAGATATGCTAGTCCTATACAAGATGTCCTAAATTATCATTTTGAAAAAAATGGTCTAATTAAAACTGGTAAAGTGTTTACCATTGATAAAACAGATACTCGTTATTTAACAAGTCCATTTAAGCCACTCGAACTACCTGTATATGAAATCGCTGGCAAAAGATTTGCTCGTATGAAAATTGAGCAATTACATGATCGTCGTAGTCTCTTTGACATTTTAGATGCTGATGAAAAACCATATTTAGAATTACATGATCAAATCAACAAGTATCATAGAGGAGAATATGTTTGGCTTGAGGTATCAGAAATCCCTTGGATTGTTGATACTGAAAATATGATGTTAATTTCCGAAGAATTATTACTTTCTGGAATACAATATGATACATTTGATAAAAAATTCCCATCTCTTAAATATGAAAAAAGTAATATTAAATGGTATTTTAATACATACTTTAAACCAGAGATGTTACAATTTATTAATATTAATTTAAAAGATTATGGTATAGAAACAGGTGAAAAAGAAGATACTGTGCATAAATCAGTTACCAGAGTAGTAACACTTGATTCTATAGAAAAAGAAAAAGATAATCAAGAAAATGAAAAGAAACAAGAAATAGTTAAACTACTAGAAGAAATACGTGATAATAAGAAATATTATCTTGGTGATGATGATATTAATGAAATAGTAAAGAAAAAATATAATGATTATTCAAGAACTATTTCCGAATTAAAACATAAAGTTGGTAATGAGAATAATGGATTACATCTTAATACCAATGATCCTAATTTCTATTATCAAAGATTATTATTAGATTTAAATGAAATAATTGAAAAACTTAGAGTTCATTCAACAAAAGTTAAAGATTGTCATGAAATGATTGATATCTTAAATGAATGTTTAAAAAGTTCAATTGATGTTAATAAAGATGGAATATGTAAATTAGTTAAAGAAGCTAATGATATTATTCTTGGAACAAATATTGATAGAACAACTAAGAATGAATTAATACGTAAACTTGATGATATTATTAATAACAATATCAAAAGAATTAATTCTTATATTGATGAATATAAAAAAGATATTAATGCAAAGACAAAAACAATTAATGAATTAAAAGAAGAATTTGAAAATGATTTTCAACCATTTAGAAAACAAATAGAAAAAGTAAAAAGTTGTCGTGATATGATTGATATCTTAAATGAATGTCAAAAAGAAGAAATAGATATTAGTAAAGATAGTGTTTGTGAAACAGTTAATAAAATTAAGACAGTTATATTTAAATTCCTTGAAAATGAAATAATAATAGATGATTTAAGAAGAGAACTTGATGAAATACTTAATAATAACATAAATAGAGTAAATTCTTATATAAAAGAAGTATTTGAAAATAAAGAAGATAGAAAAGAAAAGAACCTTGATGAATTAAAAGAAGAATTTGCTAGAGAATTACGTCCTTATTTATTAAAACTTCAAGAATTAGTAACTAAAAAAGATGTTGTTAATGAAATACTTATTGAGACAAAACAAATTATTCAAAATACATATAAAGAATCATCTGTAACAATAGCTAAGAATTACTTAGATGAATTAAATAAGATAATGTCTATAATAAGAGCTAAAGGAACAGATAAAGATGTTAAGAAAGTAGAAGCATCTTTAGTAAATGATTATAATATAACAAATAGTTATGAAGATATCATAGCTAAACTAGGTAATAACATCAAAATAGCTTATCGAATCCAATTAGATATAGAAGAAAATAAACAAGAGAAAAAAGAAATTGAAGATGTTGAAGTAGATATAGATATTGATTCAATACTAGATGAAAGAAATACTAAATAGCATTCTTGTAAAAAATAGATATCTATGATAATATAGAAAGTGATAATGGAGGAAAAAATGACAATAATAGATTTAATAAACGAAATAAGAGAAACTTACAAAGATGGACTTGAAAATTCTAAAGTAATGAAAGAGTATTATGTTAAATCAGAAGATGATTTAGATAGAATAGTTAAATATCTAACTTCTCTATTCTTAGGTGATACTGAAGTTCAAAAACTAGTAGAAAATAATGATTTAAAGGGATTAGGACACTACATAGAAACAATTAAAAGTGACTTACTTAAAAAATATGAGTGGTTATTAACCGGATATGGTGATACTGAATTATGTAACGCTATAGAAAAAAATGATTTTAATGATATTTATAGACAATTTAAAGAAGCTAAAAAAAATCAAGATAATAATTATATGGATAGAATTCCTAATCCAACCCTTGATGAAAAACGAGAATATTTATCAAAAGAATCTGTATTATATCAAGAATGGAACAACTTATTAAGATATTATTATGAAAGTGTTATGAAAGGTGATTTCAGTGGAGTAATTAATCTATATAAGACAATGCAAATACTTCCTAGTACACAATTCTTAATTGGAAAACTTGATTGGGAGTCTAAAAGAAAGTAAAAAAGGAATTGCTAAATTTAGCAATTTTTTTTATAGTTATTGACTTAATTAAAAATATTATATATAATAACAATGCATATTTTGATTGACAGCCCAATTTATTAGTATTGTAATGTGTTTTCTAAGTTTAGAAGTAACTTTGGCTATCAAGTGAAACTATTAAAGAAAACTCCCTATAATATGTATAAATGTCAATTATATGTAATAGATAATTGAAGGAGGAAAATATGGCAAGATATACAGGACCTAGTTATAAAAGAAGTAGAACTGTTGGTTTTTCAACACTTGAAACTGGTAAAGAATTAGTAAGACGTCCTTATAGACCAGGACAACATGGTGCTGATCGTCGTAAAGCTAGTGATTATGGAACTCAGTTAAATGAGAAACAAAAAGTTAAATTCATGTATGGACTTAACGAAAGACAATTCCATAAGACATTCGTTGAAGCTGGAAAGATGGCTGGTATTCATGGTGAGAATTTCTTAAAGTTACTTGAAAGTCGTCTTGATAACTTAGTATATCGTATGGGATTTGCTAACACTCGTCGTGGTGCTAGACAACTTGTTAACCATGGACACATCGCTGTTGATGGTAAGAAAGTTGATATTCCATCATTTAGAGTTAAAGTTGGTTCAACTATTTCACTAAAAGATAATACTAAAGAACATAAATCAGTTAAACAAGCTCTTGAAAACGTTACTACTAGAGTTGAATATCTAGATTTCGATAAGAACAATTTAACAGCTAAATATGTTCGTTATCCAGAGCGTAATGAATTAAATGCTGATATTAATGAAGCATTAATCGTTGAATTCTATAACAGATAGCATAAACTACCGAAAGGTAGTTTTTTTGTTGTTTAAATAGTATTCAAGTGATATACTGCAACAAGATTATCTTATGAATTAATAATGTTATTAGTTGGAATTTATAAAAACACAAAAAAATAGACTTTAATAAGTCTATTTTATTTATAATCAATTATAATTGGTTCATATTCACAACCATATAATCCACATTTACTTTTACTAGTACCAATCATTATTGTTTTATCTAGTTTAACTATTTTATTAATTGCATAATCATTATCATTACTGATTATTTCTTTATCAATAAATTTTTTATTTTTAATATCAAACTTAATAATTATGCTATCTTGTTTATTTCCCTTTAAAATGCTGTTAATATCTAATAAACCAGTTAATATTAAATTATTATCTTCAAGTATTACTGAATTAAATCTATTATATACATCATCTAATAGAGAATATTTACCAAGATATTTACCACCAGTATTATATAATACTACTCCTGCATCATACTGATACATTATATTACCATCTTTATCTTTTTCATTGGATATATTTATTGCACCAACAACATAAATAATATTATCTTTAATAACCATACTACTAAAACCAATAGTATCAGTATTAGAATATGTTCTTTGCCATAATAGTTTTTTAGTAATTAAACCAGTATCATTCTTATCTCTGTTAAAATCTTTTTTAAATTTAATTACAATACCATAATTTAAGGCATCTTTACCACAGACAATATAACCATCTTTAACTTTAATAATATCATTAAATGAACCAGATTTATTACCTCCATAGTTATTAGAAGCAAGAATATTACCATCTTTATCATATCGAACAATAATACCACCACCAGTAGTATGAGTACCCATTTCCATATTTTCATAAATACTTTGACCAATAACTACTACATTATTATTACCATCATCAATTACTTTATAAAATTCTGTATCACTTAATACATGATATGTTTTATACCAAATCATTTTACCAGAAAAATCATATTTAACAATTAATGCATCTCTTGTATTAGCTTCTATTTGTTCTATTTTACTAACTAAGCTACCTACGGCAATAAACCCATCTTTTACTTTAATAACACTATAAAAGCTAGAGTCATATAAATTATCAAAATTGTTTTCCCAAACTAAATTATAATCTTTATCTAATTTAACTATTCTGGCTTGATTAGCTATTATATTACCATTATATTCATATGTTTTTAAATCAATGGTTTTACTATCATAAAAATCACTTATACCAACAGTAATATAACCATCATCAACTTGTATTATGTCATTAATTGTATTAACATGATCTATATTTCTTTCTCGAAGTATTTTAATTATTGTCATAGCTAGTAATTCTATTACAATAACACAAATACAAATAATTATTAGTTTTTTTATTAATTTATTATTCATTTTCATCACTACACATGTTTAATAACAAAATATTTCTTTTTACCCTTACGAATAATAGTGAAATTATCTACAATTGCATCTTCTTTTTTAATAACTAATTCTAAATCATTAATTCTTTCACCATTAACACTAATTGAACTATTAGATACAAATTCACGAGCTTCTCTTTTACTTGAACAAATACCTGTTTCAACTAATAAATCAACAATATTCTTATCTCCTGTTACTTCTGAACTTGGAATATTATTAAATGCATCTCTTATTTCATCACTAGATAATTCTTTTAAATTACCACTAAATAAAGCTTCACTAATCTTTAATACTTTTTCATATTCTTCTTTACCATGAATATCACATATTACTTCACGAGCTAATGCTTTATGAGCAAGTCTTAAATGTGGTTCTTCTTTATTAGATTTTTCTAATTCTTCTATTTCTTCTTTTGTTAACATAGTTAATTTCTTTAAATGATCAATAACTATTTGATCATCAGTATTTAGAAGATATTGATATAAGAAATATGGACTAGTTTTTTCTTTATCAAGCCATACTGCATTACCTTCACTTTTACCAATTTTATTTCCTTGTTCATCAAGTACAAGTGGCATAGTCATACCATATACTTCTTTACCAAGTGTTCTTCTAATTAATTCGATACCTGAAGTGATATTACCCCACTGGTCACTTCCAGCTACTTGAAGGGTTACATTTCTAGTTTCATATAAATATTTAAAATCAAGAGCTTGTAGTATCATATAAGAAAACTCTGTAAATGATAAACCATTATCTAATTGTTTTTTAACTTTGTCTTTATCTAGCATATAGTTAACAGTAAAATGTTTACCATAATCTCTTAAGAATTCCAAAACATTAATATCTTTAATCCAATCATAGTTATTTACTGTTTCACAACCAGTTATTCTTTCTACTTGGGCTTTTAATTTTTGATAATTATTGTTTATTGTTTCATAACTTTCTAGTGTTCTTTCACCCTTACCTCTTGGGTCACCTATTAAAGCTGTTGCACCACCTACAAGTAGTATGGCATGATGTCCTGCTTTAACTAATCTTCTTGCAGTTACAAGTGAAGAATAATGACCAATATGCAAACTATCTGCTGTTGGATCTGTTCCCCAATAGAAATTAACTGTATCCTCATTTAATATTTTCTCTATTTCAGGATTACTAACATCTTGAATTAATCCTCTCCAAACTAAATCTTCATATAATTTCATTATTTTTCCTCCTTCTCATGATGATGGCATTCACATTTACCATTTACTATTTCTACTCCACTACTTGTTCCTAATCTTGTTGCTCCTGCTTCAATAAATTTAATAGCATCTTCCTCTGTTTTAATACCACCAGCTGCTTTTATTTCAAGCACTTCATTTTTATGCTTATTCATAAGTTCTACTGCATGAAGAGTTGCTCCTTCTTTATCAAAACCAGTACTTGTTTTAATAAAATTAACAAATGTTTCATTACATATTTCAGTCATTTTTATTATTTCTTCATCAGTAAGTAAACAAGTTTCAATAATTACTTTTAATACTCTTCCATCAATAGAATCTCTAATTAATTCTATTTCATCTTTAACATAATCATAATCTTTATTCTTTAGTGCATTAATGTTTATTACCATATCTATTTCTTTTGCGCCATTATGCACTGCATCTATTGCTTCATATTGTTTAGTTTCCTTAGTACTATATCCATTAGGGAAACCAATTACTGTACATACTTCAGTTGTACTTCCCTTTAAATATTCAGTAGCTGCTTTTACATAATATGGACTAATACATACTGTGGGAAAATGATATTTCTTTGCTTCCTCACATAATTTCATAATATCTTCTGCAGTTGCTGTCTTTTTTAAATTAGTGTGATCAATAAATTCACTTAAATTCATATATCCTCCTTTTAATAAAAAAATTCCTATATCATAAGGACGTATTCCGTGGTACCACCTTAGTTTATAGAAATTCTATCTCATTATCTTAACGCGATTAACGTTTTAACTCCATCATTGTAATTTCCTTATTAAATCTATTAGTTTTCACCAACCACTAACTCTCTAAAATAATCTAATAATTCCTTATGACTTCTTTGTTAAATCTATTTATAGATTAACATATTATTATAATAATATCAAGGCCTATTTCTTTAATACCTTAACATATTTTTTATTAGCTTCATATCTAGTCCCCAACCAGGAAAATAACCTTTATTAATAAAAACTCCTTGGTTCACTATTATATATTAAAAGCTTTGCCAAAGCAAAGCCTTTTTTATTTTTTAATATATTTTTTTATATTTTGAATATCACTTGGTGCTACTTCATTAACTGTATAAGAAGAACCAAATCTATTTGATACTGTTTGATACTGTTCTTGTAACTTAATAAATTTATCACCAATTGTAGCTAATCTTTCTTTAATAACTTTTCTTGTTATTCTTCCTTTAAACTCTTTTCTATATTCTTTTGCTATACTAAGTAATTCTTTTATTTTATCACCTGTAAATTCTACATATTCAAACTCATCATCTGAAACTGCAGATATCATAAAGTCTAAAATATATAAACCCAATAATACTAATAACTCTATACCAACTGATCCCACAATATTATCTTTATAATCATCACTATCTTCAACTGTTTCAGTAATAAAGACTTCTTGGTCAGTAGTATTTTCATTTTCATATAAAATATCTTTTTTTTCAGTATATTTTTTACTAGCTTGAACTGATTTAATTATTTCTTCATAGTTAATACCTTCTGTATTATCTTTATCTTTATATGTATATTCAACTACATCTCTAATATAGCCACCTTTTTCATTTTCTCTCCATGGACTACATACTTTAACTAATGCTACATACTTATTATCGTGTAAAGCATATGAATCTTCTTGATTACCTAATTGTTCATTAGTTATTGCATTACGAGTTGTTGTAGTGTGTTTAAATAGTTTACCACCAAGACTCCATGTAGATACAAATGCTACTATTGGAATCATTAAAAGTGAACATACTTTAAGATGAGCAAGAGCTAATTTACCACTTAGTTTTCTGACAATACTTAGTTTTTCTCTTTTTTCTTTTTCAATATTATCTTTTTGAGCTTTAATTTTGTCCATATTGCTTAATAATTCGGCAGTAGCTGAACTTCTTCTTTCAAGATAAGCTTTTTGTTCTTCTGGATAACGTAATGAAACAATTTTATTAATTACATCACTAGAGAAAAAGTTAAAATCTAATGCAGAATTACGATGATTAAGTTCAATATCTAATAATTCATCTTCAGGTAAACTTTCTAAGTCTTCTCGCATTAATAATCCTATTTTTTCTTCAATACAAGTTCCTTTATCATTATTGAATTCTTTAATTTTACAATAAACATCACATTTATCTATTGACGCTTCACGGCAAATTACTTCATAAAGTGCCATATATGCTTTATCTAATATTTCTTGTTTATCTTTTTCTTTACAAGAAACAAATTGATATACACAATTAATTAATTCAATAGATAGATTCTTTATTTCATTATAATTATCTTCATTAAGACTATCTACAATATTTTCAATACGATTAGTTAATAAATGTATTTCATAGAAAGGCATATAATTATTATTAAGGCCTGATATTAGTTCACCTAATTCATAATAAAAATCTTTATAATCAACATTATCTTGTTCTATTTTAGCATTTTCAAGTTCTTTTACTTTATCTTGTATTTCAATAAACTTATTTTTATAGTAACTAACATTTAATAATTGACCTATCTTACTGAACATATTATTTAGTTTAATTACTCTAGATTGATATTCACTATAATAATTTGCCATAACTATTTATCTTCCCCTTCTAACATATTTTTTTACTTCTTCTAATTGTTCTGGTTTAATTTCATCAACTAAATCACCAAATTTACCAAAAGCAGTATTAAACTCTTCTTGTAATTTAACTTTCTTTTCACCAATTAAAGCTGTTCTTTCTTTAATAACTTTTCTTGTCATTTTAGTTTCTAGTACTCTTTTTAATTCTCGTTCTTTTCTTTTAATTTCATCCCATGTTTCATTAACTTCTGTTTCAAAGATAATTCCATGATCTTCAAGAGCTGCTAATACACTTACTACTAATAATAATGCAGCAAGTACTCCCAAAGACATTCCTAAAACGCTAGGACTAGCGTTATCCATATCAAGAAATTTCTCAGTAACTTCAATTACTGGATCAGTAGTATTTTCCCAATCTTCAAGACTATCTTTTTCTTCACTACCTGTATCGGATGAAGCTTCTCTCATTATTTTTTCAACATCAAATTCTTCAGCTTCATTTGTTTTATATGAATATTGAGTATAATCTCTTACATAACTATTACCATTTTTAACCCATGGACTACATTTTTTAATCTCAATATCATATTTTGGTTCTGTATGCCAACATAGCTCTCTTCCACTTTCTATTTTTTTATCATCAGTTGATTCAATATTATATGTCTTTGTAGTATATTCGGCATTTTTGATATGCGTTCCACCTAAAGGAAATCCCGCAAGAACTATTGTAGTTGGTATTAGTATCCAAGCAGCTAATTTCAAACGAAGAACATTAAGATTAACTCTTAAATTAGTTATTGTCTTTCTTTGTTCACTACGATCATCTTCTAAATCCTTTTTATCATCTTTTATTTCATCTAAACTCTCTAATACTTCCATAGCTGCTGAATGTCTTCTTTGAATATAAGAATCTTTCTTTTCACTAGCTACTTCACTAGTAATATAATCAAGACTATCTTTAGTTAAATAACTATACTCAAGACCTTTATTAAGATGATTTAATTCAATCATAGCTTTTGTTTCTTTAGGAAGTTTATTAATATCTTCTTTTAAGAATAAACCAAGATTATCTTCTAAAATATAGTTTTTAATCTTTTTAATATAGTTAAATATCTCTTCACGTTCAATTGCTCTTTCTTGAACAAGTGATTGATATACTGCTTTAATTGCATTGTCAACTACTTGTTTACAATCTTCTTTTTTACTATTATTTGAATTTAATAAAACATTATTTAAACAATCAATAGCTTTTTTAATAATATCAATTTCTTCTTCATAGTTATTTTCATCTATTTTATTATTTAATGATTCTATTTGAAGAGTTAATAGATATAACTCATAATATGATATATATTCTTTATTAACAGATTGTGTTAATCTAAATAATTTATCTGTATAAGGAGTATAATCAATATTTTCTTGTTCAATCTTACTATTATCTATTTCTCTTACTTCTTGTTCAATAAGTTCTATTTCATGCTTATAACTAGCTACATTAAATATATTTTCAAGTTTTTCTATTGTTTTCTTTAAAACATTAAGTCTTAATTCATATTCTCTATATGTTTTCATAATAACCCCCTTTACTATTTCTTATAGACATATCTTTTAATATCATCTAGTTGTTCTTCAGTAACTGCACTGGCTAAATCGCCATATTTATTTTCTATATCTTTTATTTCTTCTTGTAATTTAACTCGTTCATTACCTATTTCAACATAACTTTCTTTTATTACTTTTCTCTTTATTAATCTTTTTATATCATTTTTAATTTCTTTTAAAACATCATTATCTCTTGCATATTCATAAGAAGATTTATATACTGAACATATTGCTATTGAACCAACAGCAATTAATGTACCAAATAAAGCCATAATTCCACCATTAACTCTTTTATCATTTCTATCAGTGATATACTCTGTAACTATAATTTGTGGTTCAATAGTACTATCACCATCATGAAGAACATCTTTTGTTTCAGTATAAGATTTTTTATTATCTCTCATTCCTTTTATAACTTCATCTGGATCTACAGTTTTATTATTATCGTATGAATTATATGTCCATTCTTCAACATCTCTTATATATCCTTTACCATTAGGATTTTCTCTCCAAGGACTATAACTTGAAACAACCATTTTATAATCATCCTTAGTCATTTCATAATAAGATGATTCTTCTTCAATTTCTATTCTTGTTTCTTTATCATATGTTTTTTTAGTTACATGATAATATGAATCTATAGTACTACCCACAAAAACGCCTAAAGCTGTACATACAATTGGTATTATTGCTAAGATACTAAATCTTTTAAGAATAATACCTGATCTTTTTAATCTAGAATGTTTTAATACTTTTAATCTATTTTCTTTTGTAAGATCCAATCCCTTTTTTTCTTCTTTATAATCACTTACTTTATCATAGAATTCCATTGCTGCAGTTTGTTTTCTTACTTTATATTCTGATTTTTTATTACCAAACTTAGCTTCTCCTAATTTTGCTATTGTATCAGCACTTAAGTATGTACTACCAAGTCCTTCATTACGATGTGATAATTCAATATTTATACGATCTTGTTCATCTAATAAATCAAGATCATTTCCAATAATTAACCCAATATTTTCATTTAAAGAAGCTTTATTAGCATGAATAATGCAATTTAGAATACTATTTCTTTCTATTGTACTTTCATAACAAATAGATAAATATAAGGCTTCATAAGCTTCTTTTAGAACTTTCTTTTGGCATTCTTTTCTACTATATGGTATTTTATTTAAACAATCAATTAACATAGTACATTTGTTCTTTAAATCTAAATAAGAATCTTCATCAATATCATTAGTTAATTTAATTGTAGAAGCTAATAAATGTACTTCATAGTATGGTAAATATTCTTCATTAACTTCTTTAGTTAATTGATTTAATTTACTAATATATTTACTAAAATCTATTTCTGGTAGTTTATTACTTTTAATGTTTTCTTCTTTATTTATTTCATCTTCAATTGCTTTTACTTCTGTTCTATAATAATCAACATCAAATAGATCTTCTACTTTATCTAGTATTCTATTTAAATTAATACGAATAGTATCAAATTCTTCATATTTATTCTTTGCCATAAAACTCCCCTCCTTTTTTATTTATGTACATATTTTTTTACTGTTTCTATTAACTCTGGTGTAATTTCTGTTTCTACACCCGCAAATCTATCTTCAACATCTTTACATTCTTCTTGTACTTTAACTATTTTGTTACCAATATTAATATATTCTTCTTTAATAACTTGCCATTTAACGACATTTTTTAATTCATCTTTAAATTTCTTTATGTCTTCAATTGGTGTATCAACATCCAATAAATTAGATAATCCTGCCGTAACTAGTACACCCATAAATGAAAATAACAATACAAGAACAATCATTAAAAGTGGACTTGGAATAGAATTATCTATATCTGGAATTATTTCAGTTACTATTATTTGATCTCTATCAGTTATATCATCTTCAAATAAAACTGATTTTTTTTCATGCTCTACTTTTTTATTATTTTCCATAGTAATAATATCTTCGATACTCATTTCTGCTTTTTTATCAAAATATAAGTATGAATAATACTCAACATCTCTTATGTACCCTTTACCATTAGGATTTTCTCTCCAAGGTGTACATTTTTTTATTTCATATTTTGCTGTATATAATCGTCCTGTTACTAACTTATCTGCTTGTTGAAGCTGTTTGTTTGTCTTATAATCATACGTTATAGCCTTTGCATTTGCTTGTCGTCCAAACTTTATTGAAAATAATACACCACCAGCTGCAAACAATACAGGAACTAAAATTACTGATATTAGTTTTGCATATGTAGAAATACTACTACGTCTTATACTTCTAATTTTAAGTCTTCTATTTTTCTTTTCTTTATCTATTTCAGCTTTTTCTTTTCTTAAATTATCTATTTTTTCCATTACTTCCATTGTTGCACTTTGTTTTCTAGTTTCATAATATTGTTTTTTATCTTCTAAAGTTAAAGCTGCTAGTTTTTTTACTAAATCAGAATCTAAATAATCATAACCAAGACCTTCATCAAGGTGTTTTAATTCAATATTAGCGGATTCACTTCTTGGTAATTCACCTAATCCTTTTACCACTAAATTAGTAATTTTTTCTTTAATAGTTGAATCACCATATTTAATATTATTTAATATATTTTCACGATCAAGTACAGCTTCATTTAATATTGAATTATAAATAAGTTCATATGCTTTATTAGCTATATCTGAATTCTTTTCTTCATCATTTAAATCTTTAAGGCAATCAATTAGTTTATCTATTTGATTAACTAATTCATCAATATTTGTTTCATCAGTTTCATTTAATATTTCATTAATAGATATTGTATATAGATGAACAATATATAACCCTTTATATTCATTATTTATTTCATTAATAAGATTTTCTATATCTTCTTTAAACTTTGAATAAGATAACTTACTATCTGGATTATTTTCAAATTCACTTACATTTTTTTCAATTTCTGCTTTTCTATTTGCATACTTTGTAATATCAATATTTAATCCATCAATATTTATTAAGCCATTAAGTCTAATAAGTATTGTTGATAATTTATTTAATTCAATTAAATACTCTGTTTTTTCAATACCAAGAAGATACTCTTTTCTTTCTAGTTCACTAGTATTCTTTTTCATACTTCCCCCTATTTATAAACATAGTGTTTTACTTCATTAATTACTTCAGGAGAAAGTTTACTAGGAATATCGTATCGGTCAGTTGCAAGTTTATGTTCTTCAGTAAACTTAACTTTTTTACCACCAATTTCTTCGTATCTCTCCTTTAAAACTTTCCATTCAATAACACCATTAGTTTGCTCTTTAGCTTCTCTGATAGCTTCTAATATATTACCTGGAGCATCAAAAAACCCATCACATGCTTTAACATATAATAGTATTAGTATTATTGCAGCACCACCACCAATTAGCCAACCTAATCCACTTGGTCGTGTAACACCATTATCAATAATAGTCTCAGTAACAATAGTTTTAGGACCATCATTCTCATTTATTACATCAGTTGTTTCAGAATCTAGAGTTAATCTAGTCTCAGTGAAACCTTTTAAGTATTTTGCTACATCCATAATATCTTCAAGTTTAAATTCTTCTATTGGTTGATCAGTTTTATACTCGTATTCTTGGTTATATCTAACATAACCAGGACCATAACGGTTTTCTTTCCATTCACCAACTACTTTAATATTAATTTTTGACTCATTTGAAAAAGTAAAATCAGTTTTTTCTTCCAAAGTCTCTTGTGTTATTGCATCATATTGTTTTGTTGTTCTTTGATGTTCTTTAATTAATTTTGTACTAGTATATAATGAAGCACATAATATAAGAATTGGAACAGATAAATATGCTAATAAAGATGTAGCAGATAAAGCCATTTTCCCATTTCTTTTACGTATACTTCTTTTTCTTTCTATTTTTAGTCTATCGGCTTCTTGTTTTTCATTTTTAATTTGATCGAAATGATTTAATAAAGTCATTGCTGCGTTTTTCTTTCTGTCTTCATAATTAGTATTTAATTCATTATATTTTTGCTTAGCAATAGCATAAATAATATCTTCATTAAAATAGTCTGGATGTGAAAATGGATAATATTTTCTAACAAGTTCTTCTATTTCTGGTCTATCATTCTTTGGTTTTTGATAAGGGTGTTTTTCCATAGCATTATTAACTATTTCTTCTGGAAGTTCTTTTACATCTTCACAAACCATTTCTCTTATTGAATTTTGTATATTATTTCCAAAAGAAGACATAACACAATTATAAGTATCTTTCTTATCAATTGCTGCTTCATGTAATATTTCTTTATATATAACTTTTTCTGCATTATAAACAACTTTAAATATATCTGATGCATAGTTATGATCATTTTTTTTGAATAAATCCCAATGTAATTTATCAAGAGAATTAGTAGCTTTAACTAAAGAAATAGCTTCTTTTATATTTATATCTTTGATTATTTCATCAAACTCATCTAGTCCTTTTTCTACAACTTTAGTTTGTCTAGCTACTTCAAATGCAGGTACATATAACTTAGTTAAACATTTATCTAAAACTTTTAATTTTGGAATAAAAATATTATAATTAACTTCCGTTTTTCCATCTTCTTTGTTTTTTACTTCTTCTTTTAAAGCATCTAGTTTTTCATTAAAACCAGTCATTTCTAACATAATGCTTAGATTCTTTACTCTATATTCTAATGCTTTTAACTTTTCATAAAAAACTGTACGACTATCCTTTTTCATAGTTAACTATACCCCCAATAAGTTCCATATTATATCATAAAACGCTCAAAAAATCAAGTATAACGAACTTCCTACAAAAAAAATAGACCTAAAGGTCTATAATTTATTTAACATTTACTTTTCTTTCTTCTTCCCTAGTTGCTTTAATACCATAAACTGTTTTTTCCATTAAATCAACTAATTCTTCGTAAGTATAATAGTCTTTTACTTTAAAGTCAGATCCAATATATTTTTTTATATCTTTTAATGACTTACAGTAACTTACACTATTTAAATAATCCCAATAATCTGCATTATTTCCAGTATCATCTTTAAATATATGTGTTTGTACAACAGCTAATAATTCTAAACTTTTATCTTCAAGAATATATACCTTGTATTTAAAATCATCATTTTGAATTGAACTAAATTTACACTTAATTACCATCATTGTTTCATATGTTTTCTTGTTAACTAAAAATTGTATATTTTCAGCCTTGTACTTAATAACCGCTTCACCATTTTCCATAACACTTTTATAATAATTCTTGATAGGATTTTCACTATCTATCTCTTTGTGTACTTCTGTAAGTGTTTCTCTTATTGGTATATTACCATCACTATAATCTTTTTTTGTCTTTCCACAACTAGACATCATAAATAACATTCCCATTGCTGTTAACAATGCAATTACTTTTTTTCTTTCCATAATACTCCCCTAACGGGAAAATATGATAACACATAACTTTTTCTTTGTAAACAAAAAAAACTAGATAACTAGTTTTCTTTATTATGAACATATTTGAATAATACTGATGGTCTATGACCTTTACCAGTTTTCATTTTATCTGTTTTTTCTACTTTATTAGCAATTATTCTTCTAAAAGCTGGATCTAATAGTTTTTTACCTAAAATTACTTCATATACTTGTTGTAATTCACCTAAAGTAAAGTATGTTGGCATCATATTAAAGACTACATCTGTATAATTTAATTTATTTCTTAATCTTTCAATACCTGAAACTATTACTAAAGGATGGTCAAAAGCTATTTTATTATTCTCTGCTATCGTAAATTTATATCTATCAGTAGTTAATTCTCTCAATGTTTTCTTTATCTTAAACTTAATTATTTCATCATCATTATCTAATACTACTGAAATAAAATCTTCAGTGTTTTCATATACAGTTACATTAAACCATGATGCATTGGGATTAAGTTTATCAGATATTCTATTTTTATCGACTAAAGCCATATATGATGATGATACAACACGACATCTTGGATCTCGATCTATTGCATCAAAAGTATATAATTGTTCAATATAAATCTTTGAAAGGTTAGTTTCATCTTTTAATACTCTTTTTGCACATTCTTCTAGTGTTTCTGTATCAGGATTTAGGAAACCTCCTGGTAAACACCATTTATTCTTATATGGATAGTCTGTTCTTTTAACTAATAGAATAGACATTTTCTTAGTACTATTTTTACGATAATTGTTAGTTTGTTCTTCTGATACACTAACAATTAATATATCTGTTGTCATTGATAATTGCTTAAACTTTTTGGCATCATAATCTTTTAAGAATTCTTCTTCAGTTTCATATTCTTTATTCATATTATCACCAATTCAATTATATATTAATTTTTATTTGATAGCAACTTTTCATTTATTTTTTGTGGGAAATTATAATGACTAAATCTTAGACATTTAATTTTCTTGTCTTTAATAACTGTTTCAACACTATCCACATCATTATAAACTACATTATTACCATCAATTGCTAATAGTATGTTTCTTTCATTTTCTGGTTTAATAATTATTCTCATATTAGAAGGAAAAATAACTGAATTAGGTAATGTTTGATAAGCTGTTGAATTAATTGGACCAAGTGGTGTTATTTGTAGCGTAGAAAATCCATTATAAACAATTGCCCCATTATAACATAAATTATGAGCTGTAGAGCCTGATGAAGTAGCTATAATTAGTCCATCACCAGTAAATGTTTCTAATAAATCATTTTCAATATATACTTTTGCTTTTAATACTTTTAAAATAGAATCTCTAATTGCTATTTCATTTAATGAATAAAAGTCTTTTTCACCATCTTGGTATTTAATATGAGTCTCTTGAATACCAATTTCATCTATTTTATATTTTTCATGTTTAATTTCATCAATTAATTTATCTACTTCATCTTTTTTTACCTCTTGTAAAAATCCTAAAGTACCAGAATTAATACCAACATAATATGGATTACTATCAAAATTAGTAGCTTTTACCATTCTTAAAAATGAACCATCACCACCAATAGCAATTCCTAAATCAAAATTATTATCATCAATATTAAATCCATTTTTGATAAAACTATCTCTTACAATCTTACCTAAAGCGATAGATTGATCATTATTATTAACAAATAATCTAATATTTTTTATCATATTATCCCCCTTTATTTATTTTATTATTTCTTTATTTTTTTATTTTCAAACATTAAGTTAATAATGTCTTCGTTTAAATAATTCTTAACTTCTTCTTTAATATTCTCTGGAATACCATAATAAGCTTCAGATAGACTTCCTACTATTGCACCAATAGTATCAGCATCTCCTCCTATTGAAATAGCTTTTCTTATAGCATCTTCAAAATCATTAGAAATTAAGAAAATATATATTGCTTGTGGTACACAAATAGATGATTTGCTAGTAAATTTATTATTTCTTTGTAAATCTTCTAAATCAAAATCTAAGTCATAATAATTATTTTTAATATAATTATATAATTCTTGTTTTGTTATACCTTTTCTAAGAAAAAATATGGAAGTTGCAATGGCTTCTGCACCTTTGATAGATTCTGGATGATTATGTGATGGTATAGTAGCTTTTAAACTTTCTTCTTTAACTTTTTCTAAAGAATCAAACATAAAGCCTATTGGACTAATACGCATTGCACTACCATTTCCATAACTAGTACCGATATAATCACCATTTAACCAGTCTACAAATCCTTTACCAAATCTACTTCTACCATATTTATCAACACCAAGATTTATTTCTTTTTTACCATACTCTCTTAAATACTTTTCATAATCACAATTACCATTTATAATTGCATCATAAATTGCACAAGTAAGTACAGAATCATCAGTGTATGTAGAATTAGAATCAAATAATGGTGTATTATGATTTAATATCTTAATTCTATCTTCGTAAGTGCGTTTTGTTGTAACTTCTAATACTTCGTAAGTAGAACCTACAACATCACCAATTATTGCTCCTAACATATTCTCTCCTTTTTATTTTATATGTTTTGGTACATATAAAGCTTTTCTTTTTACCCAACTATCACCTGGTAAACTTAGATAATCATCTAATTCTTCATCATTCCAAGTCTTATTATAATTACCATTTGGATATAATTTAGGTACAGTTGGTTCATCAACTATATTTGTTTCTCCATGAACACATTTTTTTATTCTTACACCTTTGTAAAAAGTATATAAGTAAGAACCATTTCTTTGCCATTCTAATGTATTTAATAAGTCCCAAACTTCTTTATTATTACATAATTCAATGAAGTCTGGAGTAAAATACATACTAATTGATCTTCGATCAAAACCTTCTGTATACTTAATAAAATGTTCTAATTTTTCTATATCAAGTCTTTCATCACCAGCTAATTTAATATTAATTTTATCTGGCCAACTTCTATAGAAATCAATATCATTATCATTTTCTACAGTAACTTGAATTGAATCATAATACGGAAGTATATCAATTATTTTTTTTCTTAAAACTCCGTTTGTACTCATTATAGCTTTAAAATCTTCATCATGAATTAATTCAGCTATTTCGATTAGTTTATTTTCAGGTAATACAGTAGGTTCACCACCTAATAATAATACCTCTAATTGTTCACTTGTAACTGTTTTAATTAAATCTAAGAATTTCTTAATATCTTCCAATTTAATCATTTCTTTAGTAGTACCTAGGAATTTGTCAATACAATGTGTACAATGTTTATTACAAATATGTGATGTAACAATATCTACGTGATCTATTTTTAATCTTTCCATAAAACTCCCCTTTAGTTAATTATTTATATAAGTTATATTTTTTTACGTATTGGATTACTTCATCATCTAGGTATTCACTATCTAAAGTCTTTCTTAATTCTGTTGATGAAATATCAATAGGATGGAAATCCTTTAGAATAGTGAAATGCCCTTCTGGATAGTTTTTAGTATAGTTTTCAATGTCTATATCATCTCTATTCATAATGATGATGTTATAACCTAATAACTCTTGATAATTTTTCCATTTATCAAAGTTGATTATATTATCTGCACCGATTACTAAGTATAAATTTTCATTTGGATAATCTTTACTTAGTTTTCTCATTAATTCATATGTATAGGCATATCCATTATTTACATCATCTATCTTAATATTATCCTTTTCGTAAAACTTTAACATGTTTATACGGTGTTTTATATCAGGAAGATTCTGTTTATCCCAATAGTTTGCTGTTGGAACAATTAATACTTTATCCACAACATTATTATCTAATAAGTAATTTACAACGTATATATGACCTTTATGAGGTGGATTAAAGCTTCCAATATATATACCTAATTTCATATTTATCACCTAACTTTTGCTAATACTTTGCCATATTCAAATTTTGGAATTTCTTTTAGTTTGAATTCATTAATTTTGTGTTTTCTATCAATTAAAGCTTGTACTTCGGGATCACACTCACCAGTTCTTAAATATTTATCAAGAGCTGCATAAGTAAATCCTAAACTATCTTCATCAGTTTTACCACATAATCCATCACTTGGTGTTTTATAAACTAAGTCATATGGTAATCCTAATTCAAGACCAACTTTTCTAACTTCTTCAACTGTTAAATTTGCAAGTGGAGCTACGTCACCAACTGAGTCTCCCCAACGAGTAGAATAACCTACCCATTCTTCAGACAAGTTACATGTATTAATTACACGACCATTCATTGATTGACCAATTGCATATAAAGTTGCCATACGGATTCTTGGTGGAATATTAATTAATGTTTGATTAGTTAATTCTTCTTTACCAAAATCTTTAACTCCTTCTAAAGCAATTTCTTTTTCAGCGTCTACTGCTTTTTTAATATTTCTTGTAGTATTTTGAATGTCTAAAATTTTACAAACTCTAATAGAGTCACTAATATCTTTTTGTTCGCCATCAGGCATCATAACACCATATACACGATCTTTTCCAAGAGCTTTAACACAAAGTGCAGCAGCTACTGTAGAGTCTTTACCTCCTGAAATACCTAGAATAGCGTTACAACCCTTTCCATTTTCTTCGAACCAGTTTCTTAACCAGATTAATAACTCTTTTGTTACTTTTTTTTCATCAAAATTATACATTTTCAACCACTCCTTTTAATATAATTTTTTCCCTTCTCATAGATATATGCACTATTTAAGCCATTCATATATCCTTTATCTCTTAGTTCTTCTAGTTCATCTTTATCAACTATAATATATTTGATAAATTCACCTTCATCAAGATTTTGTTCACGTACCTTTTCACAATTAAGTGCTAAATAGTAGTGATTATGGGCTGCTGAACAACCTTGATCTTGATAGTATGAACCTAAATCAATTAGCTCATTACTTGTATATCCAGTTTCCTCAAGTAATTCTCTAATAGCTGCATCTTTAGGTTCCTCACCTAAATTAATATACCCCGCTGGGAAGCCAATGTCAACAGTGTTTTTTGTAAATACTCGTGGTTCAATAGCTAATATTATCTTACCGTCTGTAGTAATGGGAAAGACTATTGCTGCACTACCATCTGTATTTCCTTTAATTAGTTTTTCTCTTTTATTTTCTTTTCCATTATTTAAACTACAAACGTAAGCTTTTACTTTTAGAAATTTTACTGGATCTATTTCTTTAAAAGCTACTGTTTTTAACTCTTCCAAGGCTTCTATAATTTCTTGTCTCATTTTATCTCTTTCCTGCTTTTACTAATTTCTTAGTTTTTTGAATTAGATCTGTTCTAAAGTTAACATAATTCTCTGTACCATCAACGTAATACTCATGAGGATTTAATGCTCTTTTTACTTCAGGATATAGAGTTGCCATTTGTTCATTACAGTATTTTCTAATATCATCAATATCTTTATCTTCATATACCAAATTACCTTTAACAAAGATTGGTGTTTGAAGTTTTACTAATTCGTAATTATAAATTGTTTTTCTATTTTGTGGATTAGTTGGACTAACAATTAATAATTCATCAGTTGGCATTGCTTCGCCTTTTCTTGTCATAACATCAGCTAAAGCATAACCAGTATCTCTATCATATGCACGATATAACTCTTTGAAGTCTGGGTTAATAATCTTAATTGTATCATTACTTAACTTAATCTTAGGAATGATAATTCCACTTTCAGTAATACCTACTTCTTTGTATACACAACCCATATTTCCTTCTGGTTTAGAGATATTATCTCCAACACCTAAACTATCGAATACTGCACCTTCATCAATTAATGCTTTAATAGATTCAGCTTTAAGTCCGTTACTTAAACAGATTTTAGCTTGTGGGAATCCAGCAGCAGTCATCATTTTCTTTGCTTCTTTTGATAAGTAAGCTAAGTCACCTGAGTCAATACGAATTCCGATATGATCAGTACTCATACCATGATCTCTCATATACTCAAATGTCTTAATTGCATTTGGTACACCACTCTTTAAAGTATCATATGTATCTACTAATAAGATACAGTTATTTTCATATACTTTAGCGAATGCGATAAATGCTTCTAATTCAGTAGGATATGTTTCAATCCAGCAGTGTGCCATAGTACCCATTGCTTTTTTATTAACCATATCAGCAGCTAAGATGTTACTTGTACCAATACATCCAGCCATCATACCATATAGTGAAGCATCAATTGCTGCTTCTTCACCATCGGCACGTCTTGCACCAAATTCCATTACTCCAGTTCTTCTACCATTTCTTTCAAGCCATCTAATTTCTTCTTGAGTTGGTGGTAAATCATAAACATCAGTATTTAATGGTGTAGCTTCAATAATTCTTCTTGCACCAGTTGCATGTGACATAGCACCATTTAAGATTGCTAGAATCATTGTTTCAAGTGCTTGTACTTCTTCAATTGGACCTTTTACTGTTAAAATAGGTTCATTTGGGAATACCGGTGTTCCATCAGGAATTGCATAAACGTCACCAGTAAATTTAAATTTCTTTAAGTTTTCAATATACTCTTTTGGATAATTATTTCTAATGAAGTAACCTAAGTTTCTTTCTCCATAATTTAATCCTTTAATATATTCGATTACTTTATCAACACCAGCCATAATAGCATAACCACCATTATTAGGTACTTTTCTAAAGAATACATCGAATACAGCTTCTTGTTTATTTCTATCATTTTTTAAATATCCATAGATCATTGTATGTTCATATTCGTCTACCATTAAGGTATAGTCACGAGCTAATCTTGGATAGCCATTATACATCTTCATATATTCATCATTCCTTTCTTATTAAGCAACTAACTTATATTGTTTTTCCTTTTCTTCTAATTCTTCAATATTTTCTACATATTCAATTCCTGCTTGAGTCATTACTTTCTCAGCAATAGTTAACCATTCTTCACGGTTATGTCCTGGTGCATCATATGTATCAATTGCATTTCTTACAACGAAGATCTTAGCTTCATGATTAATTTCATCTAAGTATCTAGCAAGTGTTCTAGCGAAGTCCATTACACAAAGGTCAGCACATACACCTTCAACAACTATTTCTTTAAGTGCTTTTAAGATTCTAATTTGATCTTGAGCATTTCTATTAAGTGCACCATTAATACTATTTTTACCATATGTATTAACACCTGGCATTTGTTGATACTTTATTAATTCTTTTATAACTTCAGCTTCTGGTGTATCTTTAATACAGTGTGGTGGATATTTTTTAAATTCTACTGCGTTAGGATCATGTGCTTCTAATACAAAGTTTATTTGTTGTCCTTCTCTTTTGAATTTCTCAAACATTTTTATTTGTTCTGGAACTAATTTTAAGTATTCAGGATTTGCCATAGCTCCAAAATTAACAAACCCATTATTCATATCAATGTTGTATAGTGCTTTAAAAATTTTATTATTCATATTCATTCCCTCTTTCTTATTTTAAATTTTTAAATCTCTTTTTATCATTTTGTTAATATCGAACTTTAAAAAATATATTTTTACCACGAGTACCAATCATATTCGTATTTCTTCATTGATTAAACCTTCTTTCAATATTATTTTAATTTTTTAACTTGTTTTTTTATTTGTTCATCAACTGGTTTTATACAGTGTCTTGGATATAATAGAAAGATATTTCCATTATTATCAATCACATCTGTAAATAATTTAAGTTGATAATTACCGTCTATTAATTCAATTGGTGTAACTTCTTTAATGAAATCGTTTTGTATATCTATTAAGTATAGTTTACCTTTTATATCATTCATATTCCCTCCTATTTAGTTTTAACTTTTTCTTTTATCTTAACAGTTACTCCTCGGAAATATGCTCTTGATTCTTGATGTTCAGCCATTCCGTATCCTTCCCATACATGATCAACACCACTATCGTATGTTACATCATATACTTCATAACCTTCATCTTTGAATACGTCTTTAATTGCTTCTTTTACTTCATCTTTCGATAATCTTTCAGAGACTGTTCTTTCTTCTCCAAATAGTCTTATTTTTCTTTTTAAAATGATTTCTAAATTACATTCTTCACCAAATCTATCATTTTCAACACTTTTACTTATGATGATTTGTGAATCAATACCATCTTGTTTTTTATAATATAGACTTAATATCTTTTTTAAGTCACTTACCTTAATTTTTAATTCCATATATTCTCCTACCCGGCTTTTTTAAAAATGTCTTGAAATAATTTCTTAACTTTTCCCTGTTTCTCCTCTTGTTCAGCTTCTTCGAGATAATCTTCAACATTTCCATAACCAGCATCTTCTAAGATGAATCTAATTTGTTGACTCTCTTCTTGGAACTTCGCTAGAAAGTTTAAGAATTCAGGGTTTAAGTTATAAGTATATAGACCGTTTCCCTTTTTATCTCTCATTTTTAAAACCTCCCCTCTTTTTTAAGTTTTAAATAAATGATCTATAAAGTTTATACACGATGCTTCCATGTTTACAACCTCCCTCGTTTTTGTTTTTATCATTTTGTTAATATCACGTTCCAAAAAAATTTGTTTTGCAAATATTTAAATGTTTTAATTAAGTAAGACTTTCGAGACTCTTCCTCTCTTCTTATTAACATTATATTAAAAACAAAGCGATTTGTCAACCCTTTTTTTAAAAAAAATTATTATTTTAATAAAAAAACGATCATTTTGACCGTTATTTTAACATCCAAGCACTTCTAATTATGTCTTGTCCATCTCTTAAAGGTTCACATGGATCATTAATTAGTTTACCATTTATAACCATTGTAGTGGAACTTCCACCATCCATATTAACTGCATTATAAGCATTATATCTTTGAAGAATTTTAATTAAATCAGTAACGTATACGCCACCTCTTCCCTTCCAAGATAATCTACTTCCATAACCATTAACTACTAGGAATAGGATAATACCATCTTTTCTTTGAGCAATAACTGTTCTTGGATTAAGACCAGAACCACCAGTTCCTTTAAATGTAGCTGCTTTACCATTAACAATTAAAGCTGGTCCAAAGCTAACAGCTTCTTTAATATTCTTTTTCTTAACATCTTTAGCAGATAATTTACCTACTAGAAGTACTCCATCTTCATTAATAGCAGCTGTCAGATATTTACCAGTACTTGATGAATATACTATTTTACCATCATGAACAATTAATCCTTGTGGATAACCAGATCCCCAACGATATCCTCCACCATTAATACCTAAGATAGCTTTATTACTTTTTAATATCTCTGATAATGTTCTACCTGAGTTTTTCTTTTTATTATAACCTACTTCAACTCTAGTTGGATCATAAACAGCTACCATATGACAATCAAAGTCATTATATTTAAACTGAATTAGTTTATATAAAGCTCCTTCTTCATGTTCTAAAATTTCTTTTTCATATGCACTAGAATAACTAGTTATTTTCTCTTCCTGACCAACAGTTATACTACTAGCATCTGTATCTTCTTCTATTTCATCCATATAGTTTTCATTCATTACTTGTTTAATTGTATCTTCAGAATAGAAAATATTAGCTAGATATTGATGATCATTAGTTTCCATTGCAGTTGTTATCCAGAATACTTTTGCATAATCAACAGGTCCATAAACTACTAAGAAGCACATTAATACAACAAAATCAACGAATATAAACAATTTAACAAATAAATGTAGGTTTCTAATCTTCTTCCACATTGTCTTCACCCTCTTTGCCTACTACCAAAGGATCATTCATTGTACCTGTTCCCTTTGATACTACTGTTTCATTATTTACTTTAATTATTGGTCTAATATAATGTTTACCACTAGCTAAATCAGCAAAAAACATTTCATTTTCATCTAATGTATAATATAAACCTAATTTACTATCACTATAATTATTTAACCAATAACCATTATTTTCATTTAAGAACAAATCTCCAATACTAGGTATAGTAATATAATTTGATTTTTTATTTGTATCTTTTAACTCATATTTGTTATTAAAACTATATTCACTAACATAATAATCATTTTTAACTAATTCTTTTTTATCAAATTTCTTAATAAATTCATTATTTAAGTATTTATATACATCATTATATTTTTTCTCTACTTCAATTAAATCACTAGCAAGTAAAGAAACACCATCATCATCTACTTTTGATATACGATATATTTCATTATTATATTTAACATAACTACCAATACTATTATCTTTTAATAGTGCGTTACCTAAATCTTCAATAATAAATGGATTATCTTCAGTTCCTTCACCAGAAACTATACTAATATCACTTTTTAATGTAATAACAGGTCTTATTCCATAACTAAAATAACTATCTTCTTTTTTAGAAATATTATTTATATTACCCTCACTATTAACGTAATATACATTACCATCAGCATCTTGATTAATAGTCCAGAAATAAGTTTCGTTATTTAAATAACTAGTTTTACCACCTGCTTGTAAATAATCATATGTACTTAATAAGCCAACATAATCATTAATTTTTGTAGAACAACTATAATTTTCAAGATTAATAGTTTCATTACACCAATTATTCTTTTCTAGATAAACATCATAGTCTTTAAGCGTCTCTAGATAATTATTTAACCAATTATGGATATATGAATTATCATAATCAGAATCAACTCCCCAAACTAAGTTAGTTTCAGTCTCTTCTTCAATCATTCTAATTCCTTTATCTATATCAATAATTCTAAATAATCTACCTGAATAATAAACATAGTTATTTACATTCACACCTTTATAATAGAAATAACCAGTTTTTTCATATAAACCATCATCTTGATAAGCAATATTGTTTAACGCAGTTAGTTTTTCTTTTAACGTTATATTTTTTACAACATCGTGAGTTAAATGATAATAATGATATGTTCGATATCCATAGAAAATAAAACATCCTATAATAAATAAGATACTTATAATAAGAAAGGCCTTTTCGCCTTTTCTAATCATTTTATATTTAGTCTTTTTATTCTTTTTATTTTTTCTCTTTTTGGTATCAATTTCTTCATTATCAAAGTCTAGTATCTCAATATCGTCATTTTGCATAATACCACCTTATATAATGTATCATAATTTGGCAATTAAGTAAATTAAAAAAAGGAAATATTTACTATTTTTTTCCTTTTTTTATTTTTTTATCAAAACGTAATCGATAAGTACAACTTTTACATAAATCACAAACTATTTTATTGTTTTTAAAACCTTCATTAATAGATTTAAATAAATCACTATTAAGAATCTTAGATAAACTATCATTAAAGATGTTACCTAATTTAACAACACCATCACTATCTAGACAACAAACTGTAACATTTCCATTAGAAAGTATTGCAATATGGTTTCTAGTTCCTAAACATGTGCCAATATAACTATTTTTGTTAGTTATTTTAGGCCAAACAAACTCATAATCCTTATCAATATAGACATTTTCACCTATCTTAATATTCTTTTCATGTTTAATTTTATCCACAATTTCAGTGGATAAATGATAATGTTTATTTATTTTATCCACTATTTTTGTGGATGAAGAATCTAAGTCTAATGTTGGTAATGTCCAAATACGATAAATTATTGTTGTTTTCTTTTTTAGCTCATCACATGTATTAAAGACATCTTCAAAATAGTTTATTTGATTATTCTCACAATGAAGTGATACATTAATTTGTTTAATATTGTGTTTTAATAATATATCTTTCTTTTTCTTAAGAAGAGTTCCATTAGTAGTCAATCTAACACCTACTCCTACTTTATCACAAACACCTAGTATCTCATCAATATGACTATGTAATAATGGTTCACCTTTTACATGTAGGCAAACATTATTAGTATAACCTTTTATTTTATCCATAACTATTTTAAATTCATTAACTGTCATTTCTTTCTTTTCACGATGATCTTTTGAACAAAATGAACAAGCTAAATTACAATAATTAGTTATTTCTACATATATTCTAGTAAATCGTTTACTCATTATTCACCTACTTACTGTATTGTGATACTTCTATTGGAATATAATATGCTTCATCTACATCATCTGGCCAACATAAAACTTTATCGCCTTCTAAATTATTAGCTATTATTTCTTCCATTTCTTTAGTTATTTCAATTTTATCTAGTCTTCCTAAACTCCAATCATATAAATATATTGGATAATCTACTCCAGTTAATGACTTTATTACTTCTTTTGCTACAAATATTTTAGTTAATAGATATGCTGGATTAGAAGATTTATTAATAAATAATCCAACAACGCCATCTAATTTTGAATTAACATTAACTTCATTCATACGAACATCATTTTTTTCTTTTATATGATTTGCTAATTCAAGAACCGTATCAAAATCAGCTTTATTAGCACTAAAATCACCATCACGTTCATTTCCAGAACTAGCACTATCACTTTTAGCTACATGAGTTACTTCAGTCCAATCAGAATTAATTAAAAAACCAACATTCTTATAAGTACGAACACCAACATTAGGAATTATTAAAGTAGTTGATAATGATGATAAACCATCTTTCATCAAACCACAAAATTCATTAATCCAACTTTCACATTCATAGTATTTATCTTGTCCACTAATTCCTAGTCTTGGTTGATCCATTGCTCTTATTAATAATTTACCTTCATTATAGATATTTTCTACATCATCCATACATTACCTCTATTTTAAGAATATCAAAAAAACGATGAATCTACAACATCTTAGTGTCTATCATCGTTATTTTTATTCACTTTTCATTTCTAACCAAATATCACGAAGTTCCATAGCTCTTTCAAAATCAAGTTCTTTAGCTGCTTTACGCATTTCTTCTTCAATTTTATTGATATTATCCATTCTTTCTTTCTTAGACATCTTGGTTTTCTTTTCACTTTCATCAATATTACTGATTAAGTCACGTATTTCTTTAATAATTGTTTTAGGCACAATACCATGAGCTTTATTATAATTATCTTGAATACTACGACGTCTTTCTGTTTCAGTTATTGCTTTATTCATACTCTCAGTAATGTGATCTGCATACATAATAACATGACCATGTTCATTTCTTGCACAACGACCAATTGTTTGTATTAAACTACGTTCACTACGTAAGAATCCTTCTTTATCTGCATCAAGTATAGCAATTAAACTAACTTCTGGGATATCAATACCTTCACGAAGTAAGTTAATTCCAACAACTACATCATATGTACCTAAACGTAGATCACGAATTATACGTAGTCTTTCTAGTGTTTTAACTTCTGTATGTAGATAAGCAACTTTAATTTCTAATTCCTTTAAATAGTTAGTAAGTTCTTCAGCCATATGAATAGTAAGTGTAGTTATTAAAACTCTTTCATTTCTTTCAATTCTATCTTTTATTTCACCTACTAAGTCATCTATTTGACCTTCTGTCTTACGTACTTCAATTGTAGGATCTAATAATCCAGTTGGACGTATAATTTGTTCAACAACCTTATTATGAACTAAATCCATTTCATAATCACCTGGAGTTGCACTAACATAAATAACTTGATTTAACTTAGATTCAAACTCATTAAATTTAAGTGGTCTATTATCAAGTGCACTAGGTAATCTAAATCCAAAATCAACAAGATTTTGTTTTCTCATTCTATCACCATTATACATACCACGTACTTGTGGAATAGTAACATGAGATTCATCTACAACAAGAAGAAAATCTTTTGGGAAAAAGTCTATTAAACAAGTAGGAGCTTCTCCTTCTTTTTTACCAGCAAGATGCCTTGAATAATTTTCTACACCACGACAGAAACCTGTTTCAGCTAACATTTCCAAATCATAATTAGTACGTTGTTCTATTCTTTCAGCTTCAAGTGGTTTATTTTCCTTCTTAAAGTATTCTACTCTTTCTTTTAATTCTTCACGAATATTATCAATAGCTTTTAATAGTTTAGGTTCACTAGTTACAAAGTGACTAGCTGGGAAGATACTAACTGATTTCTTGTTATTAATAATAACTCCAGTTAATGAATCTATTTCACTTATCTTATCAACTTCATCACCAAAGAATTCTATTCTAATTGCTTTAGCATGTTCATTAGTAGGAATAATATCTACTACATCACCTTTAGCTCTAAAAGTACCTCTTTTAAAGTCTAAATCATTTCTTTCATACATCATATCTACTAATCTTTGTAATACTTTATTTCGATCTACTTGTTCACCTACACTAATAGTTAACATATGATCTCGATAATCTTCTACATCACCTATACCATAAATACATGATACAGAAGCAACTACAATAACATCAGAATATGAAAGTAACATACTTGTTGCGTAATGTCTTAATTCATCTATTTCATCATTAATACTTGCATCTTTTTCAATATATGTATCACTACTAGGTACATAAGCTTCTGGTTGATAATAATCATAATAACTTACAAAATAACATACATGATTATTAGGAAATAATTCCTTAAATTCACTATATAATTGACCAGCTAATGTTTTATTATGAGCAAGTACTAAAGTAGGCTTATTAACCTCTTTTATAACTTTAGCAATGGTAAATGTTTTACCAGTACCTGTAGCACCAAGTAATACTTGATTCTTTTCACCAGACTTAATACCATTAACTAGTTTACTAATAGCTTCAGGTTGATCACCAGATGGATTAAATTTGCTTACTAAATTAAACATATTACCACTCCATTTCGTTATTATTTTATCATTTAGATAAAAGAAAAACAAGAAAGCAATTAATTATTTTCTTGTCATTTATTGTTCTTTAAGATATTTTTATATATTCAACCTATATCATAAACCTAATATCCAATAAAGAGCCCCATAAATATTCATTAAATAACATAATACTATTCCAACAATAGTTAACCAATTTAATTTATTTTTACTAAGACCAATACACATTAATAACCATAAATACGGTGTAAAATCTAGTGAATATCTCATTCCAAATTGAGCTTGTCCATTTCCATAATTTAATAAAAATGGTATTGCAGTTAATATTGTAGTAATCCATAAAATAACTACATAATTATCTTTTCTTTTAGCTTTAACTGCTGCAAATAACATTGGTGAAGTAAATGTAATAGCTGTACCTGTTATCTCTGGTATAATATATGGAAAATTCCAAGAAAAGCTTGGTGCCATCATAAATATAGAATATAAATTATATTTAATAAACTTTAATTGTAATGGTCCACCAAATTCACTATTATATGCTTTTAACAAAGCTTTTTGTTCTGTTATTGGACTATTTTGTATAATATCATATGCATCACGATGATAATCTTTTAAATAAGTTAGATTATAGCCCTGATCCATAATAGTACCATATCTAACATAATTATATATCATATAAATACTACCAAATATTGCTGCTCCACCTGCAAAACATAAATATGGTTTTAAAGTAAATCCATATATTTTATAAATATGATAAATCAAGAATACACAACCTAATAAAGCAGATAAACGACAGTTAACAGCTAATCCAAAGAATAAACCAGATAAGAATAAATATAAATAATTTTTACGATTATTCTTCTTTTCAACCTTAAACATTATATACCACGAAAGAAGAATAAAAAACATTGTTGCAACATGTCCTAAAAACCAAGAACTTCCTACTGCTGAACAGAAAAAATGAACAGTACCAATAGTAAGCATTAAAGAAAGTAATATTCTATCTCTTATACATTTACCTAATTTCTTTTGCTCTAAAATAAGATATGCGAGTGAAGAATTTATTGAACCTAAAAACATAGCTAGGTATATAGGATTAAACTTACTAATACCAAAAATATAAACAAATGGAATAGAAAGCCATGAAACACCAGGTGCAAAATGCATATATGTATGTCCCATAAAAGAAACTGATTCAAGATAACTTGGCATATTAGGAACATCAATATGGCCATTTAAAATTGACTCAGCTAAGTAAGAATAATTATTGTATGGATTAAACTCGTGATTACTACATAACATAAATAAAGCAAGTGAAAAAATAAATAATATAATAGCTATTTGATTCTTATTTAAATTTCTAATTTTAGTTAATACTTTATTCATCTAATTCACCTCAATAATTATCCAAAGTCTATATTATTTATTATTTGTTTTTTCTTCTATTCTATCACCATTTTCATCAAAGTATTTTCCTATTACATTATGTAAAAAGAAACTACCTAATTTACCAACATGCCTTAGTTTTCCTATATTTGGTTTATCTCCCATAAAGGCATCTACACTATACGTTGCATCTAATGTACCACCAACATATTCCAAATTGCCTAAATCTTTTACGTGTTCTGGAAGATCTGCAAATCCACCAACTCTTTCTACACTACCTAATGATTCTATCTCATAACAAGTATTAAATTTAGCATTTCCACCAATAAATTTTAAATTTTTAAATTCTTTAATTTTTGAGTTAAATGTTGCATCACCATGAACTATTTCTAAATCACCTAAATCTTCTACTTTAGAATCATATACATCCAAATCACCAAATATTTCTTTTAAATTTTTCAATGATCTAACATATGAATCTTTAAAGTATGCACTTCCACCAATACATCTAAGATTACCTAAATCACCTAACATAGAACTTCCAAAATAAGCATTTCCACCAATGTATTCGACATTTTTTAAACTAAATACACCAGATAATGCTAATTCTACATCAGAAACTATTATTTTAACATCTTTCATATCTACTTCTCGCATAGTAGGACGCGCAAGAAAACGACCATATATTACTTTTATACCATCTGGTATTTCTCTATTTGGCATATTATGAAGATTCAAATCACCAAAAAATATTTCATCAACACTACAATTATAGTATTCAGCTATTTTATCTTTTATTTTTGGTAATAATTCAGTTAATTTTTTACGATTACGGTTTTCCATTTTTTTACGATATCTAGTATTCATATAATCTCTAGTGAATTTAGGAACATCATCTTTAGTAAAAATACCTGATTCTATTTTTTCAATATGTTTTAGTAATCGATTATTCCACTCTAAACTATCAAAAGCTACATCTATATTATACAAAGTATTAACATTTTTTCTTAAGAATGCATAAGCTACTTTTTCATAACCAGGTTCAAAATACTCATCTTCTTCTGCACCTCTTATGTAAGCTACTTCCATTCTCTCTGTATGAACATGGTTTAATCTAATTAAAATATGTGGTTTTTCATCATTACCAACAAAAACATAGGTATCTCCACCTTCAAAGCCTCTATCTCTTTCTTTTTCTTGCCATGGAGTCTCTCTAATTAGTTTTTTTAGTTCAAGTAAATTCTTTGTATATCTTCTTGGAGCAAATAGATAACATTTAAATCTAACCCATTTACCCATTCCAAATGTTTCACAATCACCAAAATTATATTCTTTCCAATCCATAATCTCTCCTATAATATTATTTTATCATAGTAATTAATTATTTCTTTTAATTTGCTATTAAAAATAATTATACTATGTAAAAAAATGTCATAAAAAAAGAGATAAACTCTCTTATTTTATTCAGCTATAAAGTATGCTGTAGGTGAACATCCTGTGTAGTAGAAATTAACATCTTCACCATTTTCATCTTCAGCCATATCATGTAGTTTCTTTATATTTGAACCTTCAGCAATCATTTCAAATTTAACAATATCATTATAACTATCAAATACTTCACTATTTAAGGTAATTACATTGCCTTCAATTACGTAAGTTCCTTCAACTTTTTGGTAACCTTCACACATATTTCTAAAACCATTCCAAGTTTTATTTGTTGTATCAAATAATAAATAACTTTCTTTATCTTGTTCATTAACATACTTTGATGCTAGTACTAGTTCTTTCTTTTCTTCACAGTTACATGGTACTGTTATACAACTACCATCATCTTTTTTTAGGAATTTATCATAAACAATAAAACCTGCTAATAAAATAGTAATTATAATAAATACAACCAATAATACACCTTTTATATCTTTTTTATTTTCCATATTACTCCTTTTTACATACCTTGTCTTTTTTCTTCTTCCATATCACAGAATTCATTTAGAAACTCTTCAGGTAAGTCATTATAACTATGTAATAAATAGTTTTCCATAGTATCATGAGATTTAACGAATTCATATTTATATACTTTATCTGGACTAAATCCAAAGTTATACATTTCATCTCTATCCATTCTAACTATTTGACTAAAATTCATATTATAACTATCTCTTAATGTTCTAATAGTTTCTAAATCATAAAACAAAATATTTATTTTATCTAATTTATCTTCTATACAATAATAACCTGCTGTATTATCATCATAATTTGTTATAAAACCAATTCTTTTTTGTGTTGGCATAGTCTTATCACTTTTATTTTCATCAATTCTAATAATAGAAAATGGTGTTTTACCAACAACTTCAATATTACCTAATGCATCAATAGTAAAATTTTCTATTTTTGTTCTACTACTTATTTCTGGTGTAAAATGAATTCTTTTAACATAAGATTCAGGATCTTGCGTTTGTTTAATACTACCAGGAGATATTTTAAAATCCCCTAGTAATCTAGTTACATATTCAAAGCAATCTTCACTTTTAACAAAATTCTTAAAAGTATTCATATATACACTATATAAATAAGCTTTTGAATCATAATTCATATATTACATCTCCTTTATAGGCTTTTTTCATCATAATCAAAAAATCTATTCAAAAATTCATCAATATTATCATTATAATCATGTAGTAAATAATGATCTACATCTAGATCTACTGGTCCTGCTTTTTCAACAGAATAATTAAATTTATCATCTGGTTTAAATCCAAGATTTAATAACTGTCTACTTGTTAGTTTAGCTATATCGTCATTAGATAGATTATATTTATCTCTTAAACACTCTACAGTATCCATGTCATAATAATAAACGCAAGGATTAACAACTAAATGTAATTCAACACTATAATATCCACTCTTTCCTTCTCCATTATAAATAACACCAGTATGCATATCTCCAGCACTAATCTTTGAATATGGAGTTCTAGCTTCAATATTATATCTTCCTAAAACATTAAGTCGATATTTTTCAATATTAATATCTGCATCCATAATAGTAGGAATAAATTCTATACCACGTTCACGAGTTTTATCATCATTAAACTCCTTAATACTACCAGGATAAATCATAAAATCTCCTAATATTTCTGTCATGTCATTAAATAGTTCATCACTATCATTAAATGATTTAAATACATTACAATACACACCATATAAATATGATTTTGAATCAAATTTCATTTCTTTCATCTCCTTTATTTAACTAGGGTAACTGTATACCCTTTTTCTTGTAATTTACTAGCTATTCCATCATCACCAACAATATGAAGTGATCCCACCATAAAGAACACATCTTTATTATCCTCAAAATATTCTATTGCTTTATCAGTCATTGTTTTATTTCTATCAGTAATGAGCTTTTTATTATAATTTTCTATTTCTTTCTTTTGTAATTCAGTATAATTATCTTCAGTTTTAAATTCTTCATCATTTAATTCTAGAATCTTTTCAATATTACCAACTTTCCAATATTTATATAAATCTTTTAATCCTTTAACGCCTTCATCATAATTATCTAATGTTTCACTAATTGCTAATTCATAAAAGGTATCTGAAAAACTAAGTAACAAATCTGTTTGTAATTTCATTGATTCTACTTCTAATACTTCTTTACCATCTTCTTTAGCTTTAGTAATAAAATAATTATCTATTCCAGCTTCAGCCGCTAAACCAGATTCACTACCCATTATTGTTGTTAATAATGAATAAAAGAACATTGGTTTATAGTATTCATATAAATTAACATATGATTCTTTCTTAGTTAAAAAATCAATTAATTTATTATATACATCTACTTTAATATGATCTTTAATTGTTGAACCATCAGAATACATCATTGCTTGTATTAATTCTTGTGTTTGCTCTATATCATTATTAATAGTAGTTTCATCAATTTCACAAGCTAAATAATGACTCTTATTATAGGCATTCATTACATAATCAGGAAATAAATCTAAATCTTTACTTTCTGCCATATGTATACTACCAAATAAATACATTTCATTATCTGATCCTTCTTTTGTTACTTTGTATAAAAATGGTGTTAAAGACTGATTTTCTTTTTTCTTTTCTTTATCAGCTGATTTATATATAAAGATTCCAACTAGTAAGAGTGCTATAAATATAATTGCTGCACAAATTATTTTTAAATATTTCTTTTTATTTTCCATTATTCTCCTTATCTTACTTTAAGTATACCATAATGGTTAATAATTTATTTAAAAAATACATAAAACAAACACTTAGTTTACAAAAAAAGACAGCTAAACTGTCTTACTTTTATCATTTGGATTAAAAGTTAATGATTTAATCTTATCACTTGTTTTAGCAATATCTAATGTATCTTCTCTATTAGTTAGTTTATTTAATACATCTTTTTTAACTTCAACAGCTTCAACTAAATCATCCATTCTAAAGTTAATATGATCAAGTGTTATACATGGTTCTTCTTTCTTTTTACTAATTGCCATATTAAGTTCATTAAATAACACAACTAATTCTGTCTTTTGTTTATTTCTTTCAAAATTAAAATCTAAATTAATACCATTATTATATTTACGATAAATATTATTAATAAACTCTTCTTCATCTTGATTAATTAATTCTTCATCCATTTGTTGAGTCATTAAAATATATTCTCTAGCTAAATCCATATCTTGAAATCTTAATAATATATTATCTATATAACGTTTCTTTCGATAATCTTCTTTTGGTTCTTCTTTCTTCTTATCTTCTTTCTTAATATCAATTACTTTAACATTAATTTTATCTAATAAAAGATCACACTCTTTATCAAAATTCATAAATACTTCATTATTATATAATAAATCATATTTGTCTTTACTCTTAGTATATAATTCTTTTCTTAATTTTTCGATATGTTCACTAACTTCTTTTTTATTCTTTAAGTTTTTTATTTGATTTAACTGATGTTTTATTTTATTAACTTCTCTTTCATAATAATTCTTATTAAATCGATGTTTCTTAAAATCTTCTTCTAGTTTTTTAAATCTTTCATAATTCTTATCAATAATTGTTGTAGATACTGTAACATAGTTAACTTTTTCATATTCACGAATTACTTCTTTAAGGAAATATTCATCAACATTATCAATAATATCACATACATTTTTATTAAAATAATCAATTTTTTCTTCAATATGATTAACTATTTCTTTATCATTAACAACATCACTAATTTCTCGATCTATTTCATCTTCTTCAACTATTGAAATATCACTATTATTAATTTTACTAATTACTTTATCTATTTCTTTTAAATGAACTTTAAACTCTTCATCACGTTTAGTAATATTAGCATATGTATCAATTATTTCTTTTTTATCAGTTTCATTTAGTTCTTTAACGATATCTTCTAGTTGCTTTTTATCAACTATTTCCTTTGTTTTTATATTATATTTCTTTTGTAAAGTATCAACAATCTTCTTTTCATCTATTTCTTTTCTCTTCTCATTAGATTCAGTTAAGAAATTCTTAAGTAGTGCAATACTATATAATAATATTTCTTTATCATAATCATGTATTTTCATATAATCTGGTAAATCAGTTTCTAAATTACCATTTATATTATTCTTGTTTTTCTTTTTATCTTTATCCTTTTTACCTTTAACTACCCTAGTTTTATTACTTTTACTTTTCTTTCCAAAAAGTCTTTTAAAAAAAGCAATTAACCATTCAATTATTCTTTTTATTAATTTCATGTTATCACCTATTTTAGTAAATTATTATAAAACCTCAAATCATTCTCTAAATTAGTAATTTTCTTCTTTATATCATGAATTTCTTTCTTTAATTCTTCTTGTTTACTTTGATTGTTTCTTAATTTACCATTTACTCCCACATATTTTTTTATTTTACTGCGATTACCCTCAGCTATCTTTTGCATAACAAAGAATGCTTTGTGAATTATTATAACACAAATAAGAGCAAGTACTATAAAAATACCTAAAATAATAATATTTTTTGTTAATATAGACACTGTAAAAGCTATTATAGCCATAATTAATAAAATAACAGAAAAAGTCTTAATACTATTTAGTTTATTCATATTCTTTGTATTTGATAATAAATATGTTTCTAAATCAATACTATCTTTATAAAAATCTTTATAGTTTGAAATAGAATTAGCTAATTCTTTTTTCTTTATATCTAATTCTTTAGTATATACTTTAATATCTTCATTAATAGAGTTCATCATCTTTATACAGTATGAATAATCAATATCTTCATCTTTTTTTAGTTTGGTTTTTATTTTTTTGTAATCAAAAGAAACTCGGTTTTCTTCAAGTTCTTTTTTTACTTCATTAATTAATTCAAATACTTTTCTATCTCCATTATTATCAGGGTGATTTTCTTTTAATAGTTTTCTAATAGCTTTTTTAACAGCTGTATTATATTCACCATGATATCCGATAATTCTATATATACTTTCTTTATTCATACTAAACCTATTTACTTAATATTTCTATTGCTTTATTCTTTTGTGAATCATTATTTTCATCGATAAATTTATATTCTACTTCTAAATCTGGTTCTATACCTTTTTGATCAATATAATTACCTTTTGGTGTTAACCATTCTTGATAAGTATATTTAAATATTGCACCACTTGATAAAGTAAATACTTTTTGTACACGTCCTTTACCAAATGTTTTATATCCAACAGTCTTAGCTCCATATGTTTCTCTAAATGCACCAACTAATACTTCACTAGCTGAAGCACTACCTCCATCAGTTAAGATTACAACTGGATAATTTCTTTTTTCATCTGTTTTATCTTTAATTACTTCAATTTTCTCTTTAGTTTTTAGTTTATAAATTATTTCTCCTTTCTTAATAAACATTGAAACTATATCAGTAACTGTAGTTAAATAACCACCAGAATTACCACGAACATCAATTATTAATGAATCGATATTTTCTTTTTCTAATTTTTTTAATTCAGTTTCAAATTGTTTTGTAGTATTTGATGCAAATATTGAAATATAGATATAACCTATTTTTTTATCATTCTTTTTAATTAATTCACCAGTTACACTAATATTATCAACAACTGCTCTTGTTAATACTATTTGTTGTTCTTTCCCATCTCGTTTAATTGTTATATTAACTGATGTTCCTTCTTTACCTTTAACTACTTCTGCTATTTCAGATAAAGATTTTTTATTAACATCTTCATCATTTACTTTTAAAATAATATCATTTTCCTGTAAACCAGATTTTTCAGCTGGAGAGTTTTCAAATACTTTACCAATCATTGGTAATTTATCGTTATTATATTTAATTTCTGCTCCAATACCTTGATATGTACCATCAACATCTTCTGAGAAATCCTCTGCATCATCTTTATTCATATATGTTGAATAAGGATCACCTAAATACTTTATCATTCCCGATATTCCCGCTTCTAGTAACTCATCTTTATCTATTTCTTGATAATAATTATCAACTATTTCATTATATGTTGAAGTAAACTCATTTAAAGATATTGTTGAACTACTAAATGCTCTTTTACCATACATTATAACGCCACCTACTATTAAACCTAAACCAAATACAACAATCATAAATATTATAGTTTCTGACATAGTAAATTTAACTTTATTCTTTTTTATTTTCTTGTTATAAAAATTAAGAATTTTATTTTTAATACCATTATTTTTATTATTCATAAACACCTCGATATGTTATATCTATATAATATCATATTTTTTACAAAAAAATAAATACTTATTGCCATATATTCCGTTTTATTTTATAATGTAATAAGGTGGTATTAATGAAAATTATTACATTAAAAAAAGAAGAATTTGATAACTTTTCAAACAATCATAAATATAATTCTTATTTTCAAAGTTCTAATTATGCTGATTTTGCAGCTAAAAATGATCAATATAATGTTCATTACCTTGGTTTTGTAGATGGAAATGGTAAACTAATAGGTGCTTCATTAATGCTATATAAATCATTGTTTTGGGGTTATAAATATGCTTATGCACCAAGAGGATTTTTAATTAATTATGAAAATGATGAAATAGTAAAAACTGTTTCAATTGAATTAAAGAAACTACTAAAGAAACAAAAGTTTATCTTTGTTACAGTAGATCCATTAATAGTAGCTAGTGAAAGAGATAAAAATGGTAAAATAATTCAGTTTAATGATAGTGTAAATAGAACATTAACTACATTAAAACAAAACAATTATGAACATTTAGGTTTTAATTTATATAATGAATCTAAATTACCTAGATGGAATGTTATAGCAAGACTTAATACTGATGGAAGAACAATATATAATAACTTTGATCAAAATGTTAAAGAAAAGATTAGTTATGGTAATAGTATTGGTTTAGTTGTAGATGATGATACAACTAATAATATTGATAATTTCTATAACTATGTAAAACCTGTATATAAAAATAATAAGAAATACATTTATAATTTACATGAAGCTTTTAGTCCAAGTGGTAAAATGAAGATTTTCTATGCAATATTAGATACTAAAAAATATGTAGAAAATGTTAATAAGCTATATTCTAATGAAGAAGAAAGGAATCTTGGCTTAGCTGATATTATTCAAAGTGGAGATTCTGTTAAATATAATATACCTAAAGCTATTGAAGATAAACTTACTTCTGATAAACTATTACATGCATATAAAAAAGATATTGTTGCATCAACTAAATTATTAAAAACTAATCCAGAAGGTATAGTTTGTGGTGGTGCTTTAGTTATTGAAGATGCACATGGTGTTAATATCGTAATAAATTATGTAGAAGCAGAATATGCAAAATATAATTCAGAAACTATTATCACTTATGAAATAATGAAATATTATGGAAAACTTGGTTTTAAATATATTAATATTGGAGCAGTAACTGGAAACTTTGATTCAAGTTCTAAATATTATCCAATGTTAGAAAGTAAACTAGGATTTAATTCATCAATTCTAGAATATATTGGTGAATTTAATATGATAATTAATCCAACAATGTATTCAATATATAAAAGAAAATATAAAAAATAAAAGAAATTACATGTAATTTCTTTTTTTTATGTATTAATATAATCTAAGTTTCTCAGCTAAAGTAACAATAAATTCTGAATTGGTTGCTTTAGCTTTATCTGTATCAATACTATAACCAAATACTTCTTCTAAGAATTTCCAATTAGCACGATTCCAACTAACTTCTATAGCATGTCTTATTGCTCTTTCTACACGAGTTGCTGTTGTATCAAACTTCTTGGCAATAATTGGATATAATTCTTTAGTTATAGCACTAGATAAATTAGGATCATTATAAACTAAGTTTATTCCCTCTTTTATATAAGTATAACCTTTTATATGAGATGGAACACCTAATTCATGTAATAATTTAGTAATAGTTAGTTGTAAATCACTATTAAATAAATCATTTTTGTTTTTTCCTAGTAATAATAAACCATCTATACCATTATAATCTACATCATTTACTTCAATTACTTCATGACTACTAAAGTACTGCTTAATCATATTAACGAATGTATCGTTATCGTCCGCTAATAATACTTTAATTTTGTTCATTTTCATCCTTTCGTAAATGTTTTTTATAAAAAAAGAAAAAGTTTTGTACTTCTTCTTTTATTGTAGAACTTTTCTTAATATTTTACGGCTTTTTAAATATTGCATTCGATATTTGTGTAGAGTCTTTCTTTTCATATAATCTGATTGGTTGGTAAATAAACCCTTATAAATAATTAGGTCTATTTCCATCATTATTTCAGGGGTTGGTGGTTCTCCACTTGCATTTATTCTTTTGAATACTTCCTGTAATTCATCATATTCATCAGGACAATATCTTTCAAAAGTATTTAATAAATCATGAGCATCACGAGTTAGTATTGCTCCATTTTCAATGGTCTTTTTACCACCATTTCTTTTTTCTACAATGTGATGGTATGTATATGGATTACTTTTACTTACTTGAAAGTTCATCCAATCAAATCCATCTGGATTATAAATATAGTTCATTAATAAAATAGCCGTATTATTCATATTTCCCCCCTACTTAACACTACCAATTAAGGCATAAAAATCATCTTTTTTAATTGAACAACCACCAACTAGATAACCATCTACAACATCGATATTTTCTAGTTCATTAATGTTTTTATTACTTACACTACCACCATATAATACTTTATTATCTGTATTATATTTTTTCTTAACATAGTCTTTAATAAAACTAATAGTAGTATTTATATCATCATTTGTTGGAATAACACCTGTACCAATTGACCAAATAGGTTCATAGGCAATAATAATGTTATCTAATTCATTAATATCTTTAAATGCATCATCAATTTCTTTTTTAAGCACATCTAAAGTAACACCATTATCTTTTTCTTCTTTAGTTTCACCAATACATAGAATTGGTACTATTTCTTGTTTTAGTAATTGTTTTAGTTTATCATTAACATACTTATCATCATCATAATATTTTCTTCTTTCAGAATGACCTACAATAGAATATTTAACACCAATATTCTTTAATTGAATAGCTGCTGTATCACCTGTATAAGCTCCTAATTCTGCAAATGATGTATCTTGAGCTGCTGTTTTAAGACCACTTTCAACAAACTTTGTTAAATAAATATTAGATGGTGCAAAAATTACATTACCATAATCTACATCTTTGAAGAATTCAATATAATCATTGATTTCATCAAGTGTTAAATTCATTTTAAAATTTCCAACAACTAACTTCATTTATTCACCAATTATACTTATTCCTGGTAAGTCCTTTCCTTCTAATAATTCTAGTGATGCACCACCACCAGTTGAAATATGTGTTACACGATCTTTATAACCAAGATTATTTACTGCACTAGCAGAGTCTCCTCCACCAATAATAACTACTTGGTCATTTGTAAACATTTCACAAATTCCTTTAGTACCATTTTGATATAATTCATTTTCAAATACACCAACTGGTCCATTCCATACAATAGTTTTACTACTTGTTACATATTTTTTAAATAATTCTATTGTTTCTGGTCCAATATCAAGACCCATTTCTTCTGGACCAATTTCTTTTGTTACATGACATGTAGTACTTTCTAAACTATCACTTACTACACTATCAACAGGTAGAATAATCTTATCTGTTTTAGCTAACATTTCTTTAGCAAAATCAAGATAATCATCTTCACATAATGATTTACCTATTTCTTTACCTTGTGCTTTTAAGAAAGTATAAGCCATACCACCACCAATTAATAAATAATCACATTTATTAATTAAGTTTTCAATAACACCAATCTTATCACTTACTTTACTACCACCTAGGATAACTGTAAATGGATGAGCTGGATTATTAATAACTGGTAACATATTATCTAATTCTTTTTTAACTAAGAATCCAATTCCACAAGGTAGATGAGTTGCAATACCAACATTAGATGCATGAGCTCTATGACAAGTACCAAATGCATCATTAATGTATACATCACCTAAACTTGCCCAATATTTACCAAGTTCTGGATCATTACCACTTTCTTTTTTACCATCTAAGTCTTCATATCTTGTGTTTTGAATTAATAATACATCACCGTTATTTAAATTATTAACAGCTTCTTCTAATTCTACACCTCTAGTTTTGTCAATAAACTTAACTGGTTTACCAAGTAATTCACTTAGTCTAACACTTACTGGTAATAAATTATTTTTAGCTTTATCAGCTTCTTCTTTAACACGTCCTAAGTGAGATAGTAATATTACTTTAGCTCCATTATTAATAGCATAATTAATTGTTTCTAAACTTGCTCTAATTCTAGTATCATCCTTAATTACACCCTCTTTAATTGGAACATTAAAATCAACTCTAATTAAAACCCTCTTACCATTTAAATCAAAATCTTTTATTGTTTTCATTTAACCTCCAACAATTATTTTATCATTAAAAATTAGTATTTTTATCAATTTTACACAACAATACAATATTTTTATGTCTATTTACGTAAAGGATTTATGTATTTTTAATTAAAAATTCCATTAATAGCTTCTTTAATGTTATTAGCTTTTTCTTTACTAGTATCTTTTACTTTTTCTACTACTAAATTTGGTAATTCATTAACTATAAAATTATAGCAACGATAAGCCCCATAAGCAAGTGCTAAAACAAGTAGTACTTTAGCTAATAATTTAAGATAACCATGAGCCTTTCGATATTTTTCTTTGTTCTCAAGTATTTCAACTTTTCTTGTTAAAAGTTCTACCTCTTCTCTTAACTCCACTAATTCAGATTCCATATTCACCTCTAAGATTAGTATACAATAATAATTACAAATATGGTATACTAGTTAAGTGATGTTTATGAAAAAAGTTATATCTTTTATCAAAAAAGAGAGAAAATTCTTTATATCAATAGCCATCCTTATGTTAGGAAATATGTTTCTATATTGGTTTATCAAACTATTTCAAAGTAATCCAATATATATAAATCATTATTTGGATGATAAAATTCCCTTTTGGGGATGGTTAGTATATGTATATAATATGTTTTATCCATTTTGTTTTATAGCTTTCTATCTTTTATACAAAAAAGATGAAAAAGCTTATTTCAAAGGAATTATATCGTGCTTTATAGGAGTTATAATCTGTGTAATTGTTTATTTATTTATACCAACAATAATGTATCGACCAGTAACACCTGATTATGATCCATTAACAAATTTAGTTTTAAAAATAACATTCTATTTTGATAACCCCCCTCTAAATTGTTTCCCATCACTTCATTGTGTATTTTGTTTCCAAGTAATATTTAGTTATATTATTAGTAAATGCAAATTAGGAAGAAAAACTTGGATTATAATATGTTCTAGTTTAATAATAATATCAACACTATTTGTAAAACAACATTATATTTATGATATTATATCAGCTTTAATAGTTTGTATAATGGCTAATTCAATTGAAAGTATATTAGGTATATATAACTGGTTTAAAACTAAGAAAATAGTATAAAAAGACTTTGTGAAAAGTCTTTTTAATTTGTCTTAATAATATCATCAATATTAACACTCTTGCTATGTCCAATATGATTCCATTTAACATTCTTTTTAAATAAACATACAATATTAATTGGTAACCAAGTTAACATAAACAAAGTAAATAAGATTAATGCTGGTAACATTGCACTGATACTCTTTTTATTATAAATTGTTACAAATAGTGTAACTATTACTGTAGCTAAGTATGATAGTATGAAACCTATAATACCAGCAAATGATAATACTACTTTTGTTGCAACCATTTGTTCTACTAATAGTATTAAAGCTATAATCATTGAAATAACTTGTACAATTGCAGCTAGATTATTTAAATACATATCTACAGCAGCTAAATTATGATTTTTAATAAATGATTTGAATAACAAATGATGATATTTCATCCAACATTGTAAATTACCTTTAGACCAACGTAATCTTTGTGTTAATGAAACACTAAATAATGTTGGTTGTTCATCATATGTAATAGCATCTTTAACAAAATCAATCTTTTCATTATGAATAGCACATACAGTAGTTAATTCAACATCTTCAGTTAAAGTAACTGGATCAAAGTTAAGATTTTCAATAAACTCTTTTTGTACCATAAAACCAGTACCATTAATAGAAGCTGATGAATTTAATTTCTTACGAGATAAATTAAAGAAGAAATTTTGAATATAGAAGAACAATGTATATGATCCACTAATCCAATTATCTTGATAATTTTTACTATCTCTAAATCCTTGAGCTACTCTATATCCATTATTAAGTGAATTATTCATATGTAGAAGAAAATCTGGATGAACTACATTATCTGCATCAAATATTACATATGCATCAAACTTCTTGTTTTTAAACTTTTTAAACACATAACGAAGTACATCACCTTTAGATTTAACAGGAACATCACATTTTATTGCATTAGCACCATGTTTTTTACTAACTTCATATGTTTTATCATTAGAATTATTAATTATTACGTTTATTTCATATTTATCTTTATCATAGTTTTGTTTCTTTAAACTATCAATTATATTACCAATAACTTTTTCTTCATTACGAGCAGCTATTACAATTGAAAATTTATGTTTCTTTTTACCAGTTGATTTTACTTTTTTTGGTTTAGCAAACGCAAAAACACCTGTGATTAGATAATACAAACCATAGACCAAAAAAAAGAATGATATAATTCGTAATACAATATTAAACATAAGACCAACCTCAATTTATAGTATTATTTTACTATTTTTTATTAAATTTATCAACAATTTTATAATTAGCTGCATAAATCCATATTAATAATATCATATATTAGAAAAAAAATCTATTAAAAAAACTATCTCATCGATAGTTTTAATATTGTATTCCCCAAATAACATGATGTTTAGCATCTTTACCACAGCATACACATTTACCAGTAATTAGTGGTTCTTCAGTTATACATCTTGATTTACAACCCTTTAATTCTTTTATTTTAAGTTCACAAGCTGGATCTCCACACCAATCTGCATGAATGAATCCTGGTTGAGTATTTAATATATCTCGCATTTCTTCATATGTTTTAGCAGTAAACGTTAATTTATCACGTCTTTCAATTGCACGATTATACATATCTTTTTGAATAGTTTCTAATAAATTACTAATATAATCTAGTGTTAATTCTTCCTTTTTAATAATCATCTTTTCTCTTGTATCACGTCTTGCTATAGTAACAGTTCCATTAGCTAAGTCTCTTGCACCAATTTCTATTCTAACTGGTATTCCATTAACTTCAGCCTCTGCAAATTTAAATCCTGGAGATTTTTCAGAATCATCAATATAACTCACTATATCATTATCATTAAGTTCTTTATTAAAGCTATTACATAAATTAGTTACTTCCTCATTATCTTTACCAATAGGTATAATAACAACTTGTTTTGGGGCAATTCTAGGTGGTAATACTAACCCAAAATCATCAGCATGTACCATGATTATAGCAGCTATAGCTCTTGTTGCTTTTCCCCATGTTGTATAGTAGGCATATTCTTCTTTATTATCCTTGTTAGTAAATTTAACATCATATGCTTTACTAAATTTTTGACCAAAGTAATGACTTGTTCCATCTTGTAAACATACCCCATTATACATTAAATCTTCACATGTTAAAGTATATTCAGCTCCAGCAAACTTTTCCTTTTCAGTTTTTTTACCAGATATTGATGGAATAGCAAGAATCTCATGATTAAACCAAACGTATACGTCCATCATTCTTTTAGTTTCCCATTCAGCTTCTTCAGCTGTTGCGTGAACTGTATGACCTTCTTGCCATAAAAATTCTCTACTTCTTAAAAATGGTCTAGTTTCTTTTTCATACCTAAAGACATTACACCACTGATTATATAGTTTAGGTAAATCTTTATATGAATTTATATGCTTTTTATAATAATCACAAAATAGTGTTTCAGAAGTGGATCTAATTGCATGTCTTTCTTCTAACTCTTTTTCTCCAGCAGTTGTTGCCCATAAAAGCTCTGGCGCAAAACCTTCAATTAATTCTTTTTCTTGATTAAATAAATGTTCTGGAATTAAAAGCGGCATCTGAACATTGACATGACGTAATTCTTTAAATTTTTTATCCATAATAGATTGTATTTTCTCCCAAATAGCATATCCATTCGGTTCAATAGCAATACATCCCTTAACTGATGTATAATCAGCTAACTTAGCAGCTCTTACTACATCAGTATACCATTTAGCAAAATCAACATCACGACTTGTTATTGCATCGTTTTTCATACTTTCACTTCCCTTTTCTATAATTATAACAAAATTAATGGTTTTATGGTAGAACAAAATAGCATAAATGTCAATAATTTGCATTAAATAAAAATTTCTCATATAATAATATTAGTTATATATTCTTAAGGAGGATAGAAAAAGCATATATAATGAGCGCGATGCCATAATGGCTACGAGGTTAGTAGTTGTCGAGGAAGTATGAGCGGATGCTACTACGGGAAATCGTTAGATATATTACAAAAGTAAAATTGAGATTACGCCAAAAAATATATCAGAAAGGAAATTATGTGTGGAATTATAGGATATGTTGGTAAAGATAATGCCAAAGATATCATCATATCCGGTTTATATGCCCTAGAATATCGTGGTTATGATTCTAGTGGTATCGCATATAATGTCAAAGATAAGATAAAAATAGTTAAAATGGAAGGAAAAGTAGCTAATTTAGAGAAGAAATTAAAGGAAATTAGTGATTTTCCACATACAGCAATTGGTCATACTAGATGGGCTACACATGGTAAACCAAATGAGGTGAATGCTCACCCACATAAAGTAGGTATGACTACTCTAGTTCATAATGGTATTATTGAAAACTATTTAGAACTTAAAAACAAGTTAAGTAGTATCTATAACTATAAAAGTGAAACAGATACTGAAGTAGCTTGTGCTTTAATAGATTATTATTATAAACAAGAAAAAGATAAGCTTAAATCTTTAAAAAAAGCCCAAGGGGATATTATTGGCTCTTATGCCTTTGCTATTATTTTTGATGATGAACCAAATTCTATCTATGTAATGAGAAAAGATAGTCCACTTATAGTAGCAGAAAAAGATAATAATTTCTTTGTAGCTAGTGATATTGCAGCATTATTAAAATACACAAATAAATATTATTTATTAGATCAAGGTGATATAGCTAAAATATCCGATAAAATCTATTTTTATGATAAAGAATTAAATCTAATTACAAAACATATTAATGAATATAATGGAACTATTAATGATGTTATGAAAAATGGATTTGATCACTTTATGTTAAAAGAAATACATGATGAAAATATTGTTTATAAAAATATTGTTAGAAGTTATTTACCAAATTTAGATATATCTGATTTAAAGAATAATTTTGGTAATTTTTCAAAGTACAAAAAAATAACTATTGTTGGTTGTGGTAGTGCGTATCATACTGGACTTGCTGCCAAATATTTATTTGAAGAATATGCTAATATTCCAACAACAGTAGAAATGGCTAGTGAATATCGTTATAAAAAGATATTCCCTAATGAAGATGAATTAGTTATATTAATTAGTCAAAGTGGTGAAACAGCTGATACTTTAGAAGCACTTCGTAAAGCAAAAGAAAATAATATGGATACATTAGGTATTATTAATGTACTTTCATCATCTATTGCAAGAGAAAGTGATAAAGTAATATATTGTTTAGCTGGTTGCGAAATAGCAGTAGCTACTACTAAAGCTTATTTAGCACAGTTATTAATACTTTCATTAATTAGTTTATTAATGGCTTACGAAAGAGGTTTAATTACCAAAGAAGAAGCTAATAATTCTTTAAAAGATATAACTAAATTACAAAAAGATACTAAAGAGATTATTAATAATAAAGAGTATTATAAAAATATTGCAAAAGATTTCTATAAGGATCGAGAAATGTTCTTTATTGGAAGAAATATAGACTTTGCTCTTTGTATGGAATCATCTCTTAAAATGAAAGAAATATCATATATTCATTCTGAAGCTTATGCAGCAGGTGAACTTAAACATGGAACAATATCTTTAATAGAACCAAATATGGTTGTTTTTGGGATAGTAACAAATCCTACTATTGCCCCTAAAACAATTAGTAATTTAAAAGAAACTAAAGCTCGTGGTTCTAAAATGATATTAGTTACCACTAATAAAATAGCTAATAATTATAAAGATGATAATTCATATCATTTCTTAATTACTGTTAATAATCTAAATCCATTTTTACAAAGTTTAACTATTATAACAACAATGCAATTAATATCTTATTATGTGGCATTATTAAAAGGTGAAAATATTGATCAACCACGTAACTTAGCTAAAAGTGTTACAGTAGAATAAAGAATCACGCAAGTGGTTCTTTTTATCTTAATTTGTGGACTATAAATAAACTGTTTTCTATTCATGCTATAATTTCAAAGGTGATTTTATGAACCAAATTAAACTAGGTAAGTTTATTGCTAAACTAAGAAATGATAAAAAGCTAACTCAAGAAGAATTAGCTGAAAAACTATATATTGATAAAAGAAAAATATCTCGTTGGGAATGTGGTACCAGTATGCCAGAATTTGATATGTTAATTAAATTATCTGAAATACTTAATGTATCACTATATGAATTATCTATTTGTCAAAGAATAGAAAAAGAAGGTTTAACTAAAAAGATAATTAATAGTTTTAAAAGTATTAAAGATTATAAAAAATATGAATTAAAAAATAGAATAATATATATTATTAAAGTATTATTATTTATCTTACTAATTATCACTCTTTCTTATACTATTATCCACTATAATACTATTGGTATATATAAATTAACTAGTTTAGATAATAATTATTATATTGAAGGTAATTATATTTATGCAAAAGACTTTAATTTATTATATATTAAAAAACTTTATATAAATAATATAGATAAATTACTTAAAACTAATGAATGTGAATATGAAATATATGATGATAAAACAAGATTATTACATGTTATAAACGATAATAAAAAAGAAATAACTTACTATGAATCAAAGTATCAAAGAAATATAAAAAATATTCTTACATTCGAAGTAACTTGTCGAAATAATAAGAAGATAGACAATTATAAATTCAATATTGAATTAAAGAAAATATATAATAATAGACTATTTTAATAAATAATAACTAGAATATCTCACAAAATGAGATATTTTTTTTATTCATTCTCAATAATATGCATTGTCTTATAAAAACCCTATAAATATACTGAAATTGTAAAGAGATTTTTTTTAAAAAAGGAGGCGATGAATGAAAAAATATCTTTACAGTTTTGTGTTTGCAACATTGATATTAATGAGCGCAACAGTAGTTAATGCTGCAAATGAAGTGTATTATATTAATCGAAACAACATTGAAATGACAGAAGTAGAATATAATAATCTACTAACACTTGGTTTTACAGAAAGGTATATTGATGGCATGGATGAAGATGAATTCCTAGCTAATAAAGATTTGATAGGTACACCAATTAGTTCATCCAAAAAATACATTATGATTACTACGACAATGCGCAATGGTATCAAAGTTACTTCTTCAAGAGAAATTACTTACGAAGAAGCTATGGAAGAAGTTTTGAGGCAATCACAAGGTGTTCCCAATCGTGGTCCAGCAGGTAATTACTACGATGGATTAGTAGGAAATTACGTTTTTGAAATGACTACTAACATTACTGGAATTGGTAATACATATATGAGATTTATGAATAATGCTGAATGGTTAGTTATACCAACTGATCGATACTATGATGTTATTGGTATTGGCATAGAATCAAGTAAAGTTCAAATGGCTACAGGAATAGTCTTTAAAGAAGAATGGGTTACTACAGGTGGTGTTCATCAAAATACTCAAGTATGTACACCTAAATACGAAAATACAGGAGGTCTAGCAATTTTTGAGCTACCCAGTTCTGATATAGTTAGTTTAGATATTATGCTATATTTTAATGTTATGAAACAACCTAACGTTGGAACAATAACCTCTTTGTATGCAGTTGGCGATTACGCACACGCTATCTGCAGTGTATCTCCAAGTAATTTATTAAGTCATATTTCAATAAATAGTTCTGTTGGTATAATGATTGATTCTACGTATTCTAGTTGTTATCTAGATACTCAAGAAGCTGTTGCTTCATTTATAGGAACATGGTAGTAAAAAAAGAGGCTTAGCCTCTTTTTTATCTTCTTCTACTTTTTATTTCATCTAGATCTTCTGGTGCACCTTTATATGTAACTACACTAATAGTATCCATCTTTCCAATATGAATTGGTAAGAAGAAGTTAGGATATAATCCTTCATTTATATGCATACTATGGTATTTATTATTAATATATTCTTTAATAGCATCTTTTCTACGTATTTTCTCCCATTTAGGTTCTTCACCAAGTGGAGCTGCATTTTTATACCACTTACCATATACTTCCAATAATTTACGATTAGAATTATCATCAACATAGATATTACCACGACATCCAGTTGTTGGTCCAAGTATTCTAGGGTTAACTACTCTCTTACCAGTCTTATCATTAAGACCATATACTTGTTCTACTAATCCACCATCGTAATCAAATACTTTAAATCCTGTTCCTGTTAATTTCTTTTTTAGTTCATTGAAACAGTTAAATAAAGCTAAATATCCATCATGTAAGTGTCCTGCTATAAATGAGTCAACTACTGCTAATTTTCCTAAACTTGTTCCTTGAGCTGATACTTCTAATAAATGTGGATCATGTAATAAGGCAACAATTAATGTATTTGGTTTTTCTTCAATTAGATCACCATATTCTTTATTAAATGTCTCTACTTCTTTATCACGAGCAATACCATTTAATTGATCAGCCATTCCTTCATTTTCCATTAAGTTAAATTCTGGAACGATACCAATAACTTCCATATCACCAATAGTTACTTTATCATTAAATAATGGGAATACTCTTCCTGGATTTAATTCACTTAAACCTTGGAATGTATTAATTCTTAACTCTTCGTTTTCTTCATTCATACCACGAAGATCATGATTACCCCATGTTAATACAACAGGAGCTATTGTTGATATCTCTTTAATAAATTCTTTAAACTTATCTAATTTTTCTCCACCTTCCCAAGGTTTACCACCTGAGAAGATATCTCCTGGGATGAAGATTACATCTGGTTCTTGTTCACGTACTTCATTAATTAATTTTTCAGTTCTTCCACTACGGTTTGTATATCCATGCATATCAGAGATAGTCAATGTTCTTATATCTTGACCAAAATTTAGTTTACGAGTAAATATTTCATTTTCTATAACTCGACCTTTAAATTTCTTTTCTCTTACTTCTTTTACAAACTCTGGATTTAAATTCTTTACTCTCATATTACCCTACCCTCTAATTACTTTCCACTATACTTCCTGTTACCGTATCAAAGATATTAGATAACTTCTCTCTTTCGGTAGGATCTACAATATATTTTAGTGTTTTATTTTTTTCGTCATATTCACCAACGAAAATATCCATATCACTATCTAAATCAGTATAAAATACCATTTCGCGATTTGAATCATCATCTTCAACTGTGAATAAAACATCATAAGTACGTTTAACACCATTTTCGTAAACTTCAATTTTTCTTATATTCTCTCCCATTACGTCACCTCATCTATTTTAATAGTATCATATCTTTTAGAATAAAAACAATAAAATAGCAATAGTTTTTATTACTTGACAGTAAAAAAAAAGCATAATAGATATGCTTTTATTAATTTACAAAATAACCATTGCTACAGTTAAGATAATCATATTGGCTATAGCAATTGTAACAACTATTTTAGCTGCCCATCTTAACCAAGTAGTATATTGTACTTTAGCAAGGGCAAGTCCACCCATTATAGCACCACATGTTGGGGTAAATAAGTTAACTAATCCATTTGCAGCTACCATTTCCATTAATGTTACTTCAACATTATAACCAATTTGATAAGCTAGTGGGCCCATAATTGGTGATGATAATGTAGCTAGTCCACTACTAGATGGAACTAATACTGATAATCCAACATGCAAGATATAGTTAAGTGGTGCAAATACTGCTTTTGGTACGTTTTGTAATGCATTTGATACATTAAAGATAATATAGTTATCTAAGTGTGTTTGTTGCATTAGAATTGATGCTCCTCTTGCAACAGCAATAACTAAGATAACACTTACCATATCATCTGCACCATCAATAAAGATATCAACTATCTTATTTTCACGATATCCATTAACAATACCAATAACAATTGTCATTAACAAGAACCATAGTGATGCTTCATTAAAGTACCAATAACCTAATGGTTCGCCAGTAATTTTACCAGTATATTTAGAGAAGAAATCAAATACTCCAGGAGCTAAATCTTCCCATGGAATAAATCCAATTATCATTACAATAAATGTAAATGCAAATAACCATAATGTTACTTTTTGTCTTCCAGTCATTTTAACTGGTTTAGTATCTTTATCCTTATCTGCATAGGTTTCATTCATATCTTTTTGTTCTTGAAGAGATAGGAATGTAGAACCTTTCTTTTTAATGATTTTCTTTGCATAACGCATTACAAAGAATATTGAAATAGCAAGTGATGATAACCATAGAATTGTACCTAAACCAATAATTGTACCTTGGTTAATAGTAAATCCTTCTGGTAATACTTTAGTAGCAGCATCAACAGCAGCTCCTACAGCAAATGGGTTAACTGTTGAACCCAAAACACCACTACCTGCACCTAATAGAACAACTGCACTAGATACAATTGTATCCATACCTGATGCAACCATTGCAACAGCTAGTAATGCATAGAAACCAACTGTTTCTTCAAGCATACCATATGTTGTTCCACCAATAGAGAACAAAATCATTAATACTGGAATTAAAACTAATTCTTTGCCATGTAATTTTCTAATTAATACCTTAATTCCATCTTCAATTGCATTTGTTGAATTAACCATTTTTAGGAATGCTCCTAAAATTAGAACGAAGAAACAAATTTGAATTGCTCCATCAATTCCATCTGCTCCAACAAATCCATACACTGGTGCCATTAATGTTTGTGACAAGCTTGCTCCTACTACACCACTACCATTAACAATTTCTTCACCAACGAATTCTGCATTAGGTAATAAATGTGAAACAATAGCTAGTACATAAATCATTATTAAAATGATTGTAAAAGCCGAAAGAGACAATCTTGTCTTTTTTTTAGTACTTTCCACTTTCCACTCCTCCTTTTATTATGGTTGTACCACTTTTACCATTAATAGCTTCCTTAGCATTTTCCAAAGAAGCTATGATAGCCTTAGTTTTTTTAGAACGAAGAAGAAAATAAATACAAGCTTCTACTTTTGGTAACATAGATCCTTCTGCAAACTCACCATCAGCAATATACTTTTTAGCTTCATCGACAGTAATTTTACGTAGTCCTTCCTCGTTTTCTTGGTTAAAGTGTATTTTAACCTCATCAACTGCAGTTAATATTAGTAAAATATCTGCATCGATTTTACTAGCTAATAAAGCACTTGTACGATCTTTATCAATAACTGCATCGACTCCTTTATAACCACCATCAGCATATATTACAGGAATACCTCCACCACCACAGGTGATTATAATATTATGTTCTTCAATCAATTCTTTTATTGTACTAAGCTCACATATTTTTCTAGGCATTGGACTTGGTACAACACGACGCCAACCACGGCCAGCATCTTCTTTATAAATAGTATTACTTTCTTTAGCCAATCTCATAGCTAATGTTTTATCATAAAATGGTCCAATTGGTTTAGTTGGATTACTAAAAGCTGGATCTACTGGATCAACTTCTACTTGTGATACTACTGTAACTACTTTTCTTCTCATATTACGAGCAGCAAATTCAGCACTCATAGCTTGTTGTAAATGATAACCAATATAACCTTGACTCATAGCTCCACACTCTGCAAATGGCATATCATCTGTTGTTGATTTTGGATCAACATTAGCCATAGCATTATATATCATACCTACTTGTGGTCCATTACCATGAGTAATTATAACTTCATGTCCCATTTCAACTAAATCAACGATATTTTTAACAGTATTTCGAACAATTCTAATTTGTTCTTGATAATTCTTACCTAAGGCATTACCACCTAAGGCAACTACAATCCTACTCATTTCTTAATGTTTCATAAATTACAGCTTTTATGGTATGCATTCTATTTTCAGCTTCTTCAAATACTCTTGAATGGCTTGATTCAAATACCTCATCTGTAACTTCCATTTCTTTAATTCCATACTTTTCATATATTTCTTTACCAATAGTAGTATCAATATTATGAAATGATGGTAAACAATGTAAGAATATGGCATCAGGATTTGCATTACGCATAACATCCATTGTAACTTGATATGGTTTAAGTAAATTAATTCTCTTTTGCCATAATTCTGGAGCTTCTCCCATTGATACCCAAACATCAGTATAAATAGCATCAGCACCTTTTGTTCCTTCCATAATGTTTTCTGTTAAAACTATCTTTGAACCCGTTGATTCACTTATTTTTAAACATTCTTTAACTAATTCTTCTTCTGGAAATAATTCGCGTGGTGCACAACAAGTAAAGTTCATACCTAATTTAGCACATACAACCATTAATGAATTACCAACATTGTTTCTTGCATCACCACAGAATACTAGTTTTCTACCCTTTAAAGAACCAAACTCTTCTTTAACAGTCATTACATCAGCTAACATCTGTGTTGGATGAAATTCATTTGTTAATCCATTCCAAACTGGTACTTTTGAATACTTTGCAAGATCTTCTACTATTTTTTGACCAAATCCACGATACTCTATACCTTCATACATACTAGCTAGTACACGTGCAGTATCAGCAATAGTTTCTTTTTTACCTAATTGTGAACCTGTTGGTCCAAGGTATGTAGCTTGCATACCCAAATCTTTTGCAGCTACTTCAAATGAACATCTAGTTCTAGTAGAATCTTTTTCAAAGATTAAAGCTACTTGTTTTCCTTTTAAATACGGATGTGGAATACCATTATGTTTCATTTCTTTAAAACGAAAAGCAGATTCTAGTAAATATTCAATTTCTTCTGTCGTAAAATCTAATAGTTTTAGAAAATCTCGACCTCTTAAATCTACCACTTAACATCCTCCCTTACTAATGGCATACTCATACAACGTGGACCACCTCGACCACGAGATAGTTCTGCACCATGTATTTCAATTACTTTAATTCCTTCGTCTTTTAATACTTTATTTGTTACATTATTACGATCATATACAATTACAACTCCAGGTTCTATACATAATGTATTAGATCCATCATTCCATTGTTCACGTTCTGCTCCTACTTTATCTCCACCTGCACATGGTATTAACTTAACAGGATGATTTAAGTACTTTTCAAGTATTTTATCAAGTGGTGCATTTATTTCTTTAACAACTAAATCTTCAAAAGTAGTTGGATCAAATCCTTCAGTTATTTCAAATACTTGAAGTGTTCCCATAATACCTGGATGATAAGTAAATGTATATTTATCTATTTGAGTAAATACTGTATCTAAATGCATAAATGCACGAGATGATGGAATATTAAAAGCTAAAATAGTTTCGATCTTACAATCTGGATCTTTAAAGTAATTTTTAGCTAATTGATCAATTGCTTCAGGTTGTGTTCTTTGTGAAATACCAATAGCTACTATTTTATCAGTAATATTTAATAAATCTCCACCCTCTGTATGCCAATTATATTCACGATTGTAATATCTAGGTACATAACAATAATTTGGATGATATTTAAATATATATTCTGCGTATATTGTTTCACGATTACGTGTTACAGAATACATTCTATGTAAGTCTATTCCTTCACCAACACTAGCAAAGTTGTCCCTTGTGAAATAAAGATTTGGCATTGGAGCAGCTAAGAATTTATCTGGAGTTTGAATCATATCAACAAGAGTCTTTTCATAATCTCTTTTTTCATCATAAATATCTCCAACTTGAATACCTTCCATAGTTTTTAATACTAATTGTTTTGGATCTTTAATATCATCCAAAAACTTACCAACAAGTTGTTTATATTTCATAGTATTAATACCTGCTTCTTCCATAAACTGTTTAATAAATCTAGCTCTTAAACTATCACTAGAAGCAATTACTTCAGAAACCAAATCTTCTAGATAAACTACTTCTACACCATTATCAGTAAGAGCTTTAGCAAATGCATCATGTTCTTTTTGTGCATCTGGTAAAAAAGGAATATCATCAAATAATAATTCTCCTAATGTATCAGGAGTTAAATTTAATAGTTCATTCCCAGGTCGATGTAATAATACTTTCTTTAACTTTCCTATTTCACTCGTAACATGTATACTACCCATACATCCTCCCTATTCTTCTTATTCTAACTTAATTATATCACTTTAAAAATAAATGTAAACTCATAATAAAAAAAACCAATACTTACTTATTTAAAGCATTGGCCATATCTATAAATATATCAAGTTCTAATTCTTCTGCACGACTAGTTAAGTCTTTATTATGCTTCTTTAATACTTCTTCTATTATTTTTAAATCATAACTTTTTAAATTATTACGAATATTCTTTCTTTTAAATTTAAATGAATCTCTAACTAGTTTAAAGAATAATTCTTCATTATCAGCTTTTCTTATTTCATTTTTTCTTCTTAAAGCTATTACTTCACTATCTACATTAGGTTTTGGAGTAAATGCATTTCTTGATACAAAAATTATTTTTTCTATATCAAAATAATAATTTAAGAAAACAGTTATTGATGAATAATCTTTTGTTTTAATATGAGCTGAAAAACGATCAGCTACTTCTTTTTGAACCATCATAGTAATTACTTTAAAATCTATTTTAGATTCTATTAATTTCTCTAATATAGGTGTAGTAATATAATACGGTATATTAGCTACAAAATAAATATTATCAAAACTATACTCTTTAATATCATTGTTTATATCTCGATTCAAAAAATCATCATAAATAATTTGAATATTATTATATTCTCTTAAATTCTCATCAAGAACATCTTCTAATCTAGTATCTATTTCATAACATAAAACGTTTTTAGCAACTTTAGCTAATTCTTTAGTTAAAGAACCACTACCTGGTCCTACTTCAAGAACTAAACTATTATTATCTATTTTAGTTTTATCCACAATATTGTGGATAACATTATAATCATTTAAGAAATTTTGCCCAAAAGATTTTTTAAATTTAAAGTCTTCCATATAACACCAAAAAAAAGCATCTTATGATGCTTATTTTTCCTCTTTTTCTAGACGAGCAATTACTTCTTTAGCTACATTAATAGCTTTTGCTTTTACTTCATCTGCCGCATCTTTTAATACAGGTGTACCTTTTTCTTTAGCAAGATCAACTAATTCAGAAGCTTTATCTTTTAATGCTTCACCTTTTTGTTTAGCAAATTTAAGAACTTTTTCTTTGTCTAATTCTTTGATATCTTTTTTTATTTCTTTAATCTTATTTTCAACTTGTTCAGTAACATCATTCATATCAAGTTCTTTAGCTTTAGCAACTAAATCATCGATTTTAGCCTTAAGTTCTTTTCTTGTTTCACTACCTGACTTTGGTGCAAATAACATTCCAAGTCCAGCTCCAATTCCTGCTCCTAAAACAAATTTTCCCCATCCTTTTTTTGCCATATTCTATTCCTCCTCTAAATCTTCATCTATTTTGCTTTTTTTCTTTTTACGACTAAATACTTTGCTAATTCCACTAGCTATTCCATCAACTACTTTATCAGTAACTGCTGAGAATGAATCAACTAACCTGTCTACAGCTCCAAAAGCTTTATCAACAGTTTTCATCTTCATTTCAACACTTTCTAATATTGCATTAATATGATTAACTGAATAAACTATTTTAATCACTAATACAATTAATGCACCAAGTAATATAGCTCCTAGAATATATAGAAGAAATTGCATGTAACTTGTATCCATCACTAATCCTCCTTATTATACATAGAATCAATTAAATCAAATAAATTGTCATCTACTTCTTTATCCTTTTTATTATTATTTTTATTATTGTTATTATATTTTGAAGTTCTAGTATTATTGTTATTATTTCTTGATGCATCACTATAATCAACATTATAAGCTAAACCTAAATCATTATAATATTCATCAGCATCTGCTAATGTAACACGATTAACTTGTGGTTTATTATTGTTAACATCATATATTTTTTTATCTTCTTTTTCTTCCATTTTAGCTTCTCTAGTTTTTTTATCAGATATTTCTTCATCTTCTTTACCAAAAGCTTTATTACGAACAGTATCAAGATCAAAAGCATTATGATTAGTAGAAAGCTTAACTTCTTTCTTAGTAACAACTTCTTCCTTACGATAATTCTTATCTAATACTCCATATACTGGTGAGATAATTGGAGAAGGTTTAAATCCTTTAGATTCTCTTTCTTCATAATAACTCTTAGTATATGAATAATTAGGTTTTCTTACTGATTCAATATATGATAGTTCCCTCTTACCTTGATATAATTCCTTTTCAGGTTTATCTTCTCTACGATAAGATACTGGTGGAACATAATCATCTTCCTCTTTAATTTTAGTATCTTCAAGGAAATCATCATCATCAAACATCATTGGGAAAGTAGGTTCTTCTTTTTCAACTGGTTTTTCTTCTTCTACTTCTTCTTTTTCTTCTTCAAAGTCTTCTTCAATAGTTGGTTCTTCTTCCCTTTTGATTTCATGAACCTTTGGTGGTTCAACTGGTTTCTTTGGTTCTATTTTCTTTGCAAAAGTTTGAGGTAATTCTTCTTCATCTTCATCTTCTGGAACTTCTTCAAAAAAAACATTTTTAAGTTTGTCTAGTAGTTTCATATGACACCTTCCTACTCTATAGTCTCATCTACATCTATAATATCATTATCTTTGTTATTATTATCAATACTTTCTTTATATGTTCCGTATTCACTTTCATATTTTAAGAAATTATCATTTTCAATATTTGAATCGAAAATATTAAATCTTTCTTCCTGTGTTGTTGATTTATCATTTCCAACATAACCTTCTATAACTTTATCATTATACTTCACAGATGAAAGTATTGAACACATATTTGTAATTGCACTATTAAAGTCTTCTTTCTTAACAAAAGTCTCTATCTTTGTGTAATTATACATTATTACAATAAAGTAATAATCTCCATTAACTGTAATATCAACATAACCAATTTTTCCATCCTTATCTATCTTTTTAGAAAAGAAATGGCCACCTTTTTCTACAAATGAATTTTCTACTTTATAGTAATATGCAACTGTATCTACATATACATAATAGTATTTATCATTATCTTTAATTTTTAAATTATAGTCTGATTTATCAGTGATTTTTAATCCCTTTGGTAAATACAAACTATAACCTTCCATATATGTATTACTTAAATTATTATCAACATAAAGGATTGTATTAAAGATATCTGTGATACTTTGATCTGATACTTTTATAACACTACATCCTGATATAAAGCATAATGATATTAGAAAAATAACTAATAGTTTTTTCAATATATCACCTACTTTTTTATTATAACATACTTTATTTACAATAATATATATTTTTTACAAAGTTTATTGCTTTTTTTGAGCCTTTACATAATATATACGATTGTTTTTTGAACTAAACTTCTTTTCATATTCAGTCATAATATTATTTTCTACATTACTATTATGTAAGTCTAAACTAATATCTTCTATTTTATAACCATTATTAGTAAATGAAATTAAACTATATTCAAATAAACCTTGGTTATCTGTTTTCATTTCAATTATTTTATCTTTCTTAAAGATATTATCATATTTTTCTAGGAATACATTACTAGTTAATCTTCTTTTAGCATGTCTTTCTTTAGGCCATGGATCAGAGAAATTTAAGTATAATTTATCAATCTCTTTATTAAATACATCACAAATATTTAATGCATCCATTCTAATTAATTTAAGATTTTCTAATTCATATTTATCTATTTTTTTAATAGCAAGGGCAATAATACTATCATATTTTTCTATTCCTATAAAGTTAATATCTGGGTATGTTAAAGCATTTCCTAGGATAAAATCACCTTTACCCATACCTATTTCAATATATATTGGATTAGAATTATTAAATAAACTCTTCCATTTGCCACAGTAATCATTAGGATTTAAAATAATATACTTAGAATTATTAATAATTTCTTTTTTATTTTTAACATTTCTTTGTCTCATAAACATCAAGAATATTATAACACAAAAAAAAGCACATATGTGCTTTTAATATTTCTTTGTTCTATTACTTACCCAAGTACCTGAACCTGCTTTAGGGAAATTAACCAGAGTACGTGGATTAATTAATTTAGATGTCCATGTACTCCAAGAAGTATAATCTTTTAAGTATAATCCTCTAGTAATACTAAAATGTAAATGACGTCCTGTAGAACATGTATCCCATGGTGTAAGAGTCTTATAACCACCAGTAACAGCTACTTTTGTATTTTGATCTATATAATCTCCTACTTTAACATTTACTTTATATAAATGCATATATGTAACTGTATAGTATGTACCATTAATATTATGGTGAATAAATAACATTGTTCCACCACAAGAGTTCTTCCAACTTATACCAGCTACAGTACCAGGAGCAACACCATATACAGCTGTTCCAGCTTCACCAGAACCACCAGCTAAATCCATACCACTATGGAATTTATATTTCTTAGAGATTGGGTGAATACGATATCCATATTCACTAGTAATTGAGAATGCAGTAAGTGGTCTAATCATTTTACCAGAGTATGGAATAGTACCACACTTTGTAATATCTTGATCATCTTTACAACCTAATTTGTTTTGATAGTAATTAATTAATTTCTTTTGTGCATCAATAAGTGATTTAGCACTAGCTACTTCTTCTTGAGCAGCATCTAAACTATCTCCAAGAGAAACTAATTCAGTTTTTAGATTATCTTGTTCATTATTTAAATTAGTAATTTGTTTCTTTAAATCTTCATTCTTAGCTTTATATGCAACAATAGTATTATTATAATCAGTAATTAAATCATCATTATAAGCAACCATTTGTTCAGATACTGCACTACGAAGTATTAAATCTTCCATAGATTTAGCACCAAAAACATATTCCATATAAGCATTTTCACTATTAGTTATTTGTAAGAATGAAATAATATCTTTAATTTGATCTTCTTTTGCTAAAGCTTTAGCTTGTAATTCAACTATTTCATCTTCTGTTTTTTTTATATTTTCTTGATCTTTTTCAATAGTTTCACGTATTTTTCTAACTCTTGAATTAACATTATTAATCTCATTCTGAGTCATTTGTTTTTTACTTTTAGCTTGACTCATTTCCTTTTCATAAGCTGCTAATTCATTTTTTAAATCACGAAGAGTCTTAGCTTCCACACGAAAAGAGATACCAAAAATAATTAAAAATATCATTAAATAACCGATTATTCTCTTCATATTTCTACCTCTATGTATGAATTATATCATAAATATCATTTTTTTTGAATAATAAGACAAATATTTTTTTGACTTTACATAGTAAATTGTGTTATATTAGACATGTATATAATAGATAAACGGAGGTAAAAATGGAGAATACTAGAAATAAAGAAGATATCGATAAAATATTAGAGTTATCTGAAGATGAACTTCATAAAATATATGCACAAATGTCTGCCTCAGAAATAGCAGATTTATTAGATAAGTTGAAAGAGGTGACAGAATAATGACAAAAGAAGAATATCTAACTATTGTTGATAGAGAAACAGATCGTCTATCTGAAGAAGAAAGAGCATTAGTTAATAAACTAGCCTTTTATAAAAAAATGGGCAATAGTGATAAAGAAATGGAAGAAATACAATATAAAATAGATGTTGTCCATGGTAAATTATTTAGATTAAAAAATATTGCTAAAGTAGAGGCTAAAATAAGAATTCAAGCAATGAATGATGAATTACTTAAAAATTATCAAGATGAAAAGATTAAAGAGCTTGAAGATGAAATAAAAGACTTGAAACAAGATATAGCTGATAGAGAAGAAACCATTAGAATAAATGAACAAGCAATTGAACAATTAGCTAGTAGTGGAAGCTTATCTGATGAATATATTGCTAAAGCAAAAATTAAGAAAGAAACAATTCAACGTATTACATACGATATAAGAGATATAAATAAAAAAATAGCTGAAAAAACTAAAGAATTACAAGAATTACAAAGTAAAAATCTAGAACAAGTAAGAGAAATGTTACTTGAAAAAACTGAAAGTAATGTTAATGTTGATTATTTAATTGATTTAGGTGAAAAAGATGGTTTATCTATTTTAGATGGTGATAGTAGTAAAACTAGAGAACTAGCTGGATTAAGACGTGAATATATATATAATGAAGAACTTTATAGAAAATTCAAAATGGATCAAAATTATTATATTTCTCAACTTCCAAAATCAATTGCTATGGCTATAAGAGATGCATTTAATCAAAGAAATCCAGAATCTCCATATGTTACAGTTGATGATCCAGAAAAACTAATACAAATTATCGAAGAACATCAAAATGAATTCTCAAATAATGAAGCTTTGTTTTATACATTATATGACATAAATGATATTGCTCCATTAATGTGGAAAAGTAGAACAGATAATATAGATCCATATAATGTTGATTTAGAAATACTTCGTTACCATATTGCTGCAGTAGGCAATAAGGAATATGCAGCTCTTAAAGAAAAAATAGAACAAAGAGATGCTTTAGAAAAGAAATTCATTAAGACCAAGAATACAAAAGCTCAAATTGAAGACTATAATCAAGAAATAGCTGAAATAGTACGAAGAATGTATGAAAAAATAACGACAAAGTATCAAAAAACCGTAGATTTTCGTTATTTCCAAACTTCAGCTGATTATTATGGAAATAGAGACGTACAATTATTAGATTTCGATGGATCTTTAGAACATAATAAATATGTACTAAAAGATGTACATGATAA
>JAEEGK010000806.1_pt1 | contig 78180 bp, 79 predicted proteins | sample 8958771 | NCBI WGS metagenome assembly JAEEGK01 (sample SAMN16246547, study PRJNA631951) | gut metagenome | biome: gut microbiome; feature: rumen; material: SC-attached | host: Bos | place: Iran: Karaj | collected 2018-10
CCTTATTGATGTCAATACATAAATACGTATTCAAGCATTGCCGTCAATATGAACTCCAGCTACGACGCTATTATTTCACTGGCATATCCTGACGGGACTCGTTGGGCTTTTCGTGTGCAAAGGTAGTGTACTGCAATGGCATCTTCAAGTACCGCCTTGCTATTTACAATCAATCTGCTCAGCAGCCTTCCTCTTTTCTTGGTACAGGGTAATGCTTACCTTGCACGAAGAAAGGAGGTATTCCGAGAAGATTGACAGAAAATTCCTTGCCTCTGCCATTGCTGTCCGCTTTTACCAGCACATGAAAAGTCTCAACCCCGACAGGACATGCCGATGAAAAAAAACGCCTTCGCAGGAAAAAGATCTGAAAAGTCTTACCCACTCGAAGGAAATCCGATAAAAATCATTTAAACAATAGCGCAATGGAACAAAACAGAAAATTAGCAATCAGGAACTGGTCAGTATGCGACCGTCCTACTTACAAACTCCATGAATGTGGAGCTTCTACAATGACTGATGCTGAGCTGCTTTCTATCATCATCGGAAGTGGTACTGCCAAGTACAACGCCCTCGAAATCGCAAAGATGGCACTGGGCAAGTATGAGAACAACCTCAATTCCATGGGAAAGGCTGACGTTGAATCTCTGACTGAGATTGAGGGTATCGGCGAAAACACCGCCATTAAGGTCATGGCAGCCTTTGAACTCGGCAAGCGCAGACAACAGGAAAGGGCTAAGATGCAGGAATCCGTTTCTTCTGCAGTCCAAATCTACAACATCATGCGCCCCATCATGATGGACTTGAAGCACGAGGAAGCCTATCTTCTGCTGATGAACCAAAACTTTAGGCTTATCAAAACCGTCAAGCTATCACAAGGTGGCATCGCTGAGACATCCGTGGATATAAGGATTGCCATGAAGCATGCTATCATGAATAATGCGACTGTTGCAGCCCTTTGCCATAACCATCCCAGCAACAACCCACACCCCAGCAGCGTCGATGACCAACTGACTAAAAGCGTCAAAGCGGCCTTCCAGACCATGCGAATACATTTCCTTGACCATGTGATTATCTGTGATGGGGAATACTACAGCTATGCGGAGGCAGGGAAAATATAAACTATTCAAGAGAGGAACGGTGTTCAGGCATCGTTCCTCTTTTTCTATTCCTGGTTCTGAAAATGCCAGGCGGCCGTCGCCCATCCGAAGCTGGGCGACGGCATTTCTTCTCCTTATATCTGCTTACAGACGTGGTTATTCTAAGGATCTTCTTGGATTCTCCCTCTCTAAAACCCTGTCCACAGTCAGGGCTTGGCTGTGAAAGCGGTATTCTTCCTATCTTGTATTCTTTCCTTCTTTCATGCTTTTTATCAGTCCGTCTTCTCTTCTATGCTCCCTCTGAATGTGGCTACTGCTTTATAGTGTGGAACATCGAATCGGTCTAACCTTACTCTCATTCTCGCCCGTAATGGGCTTTCCTTACTTGTTGCTTGAATGGCAGCTTCTGCTCTTTCATGCCTTGTTGAGTCTATGCCGGTTGTTCTTCGTGCCATCCTTCTCTGATGTCTTACAGTCCAAGTGGTCTGATGCTGTCCCTACTGTTTGAATCGCTTTACTATCATGCCACCTGATTCAAGTCGCCCCCCGTCTTCACGTCATTTTTTCGGTCGATGTCATATACAATTTTCCTTTGCAAAGTTAGCGACAGCGGCACTCTCCAAGGGCACACATCCTGCTTTGCTCGAAAAAAAGAAAAATAAATTTGGGGCAGGTTTGCCTATTTCCAAATTTGTTCAGAGCCGCAAGGGTTTATTTTTTGTCGGCATTCCCTTGTATTAAAGTACCTTCTCCTGTCTTGCTGTTCTTGGCAACGTAAAATTTAAATATTAACATCTAAAAAAATTAAAGTTATGAAGACAGTAAACAACTTTCAGATTTCAGGTTTCGTAGTAAACAACGCTACAATCAACCAGTTCGCAACCGCAACAATCGCCCGCTTCGGCCTGTCAGTAAGACGTACAGAGAAGAACGGCGACGAGGAGAAAAAGGTATCTGCTATCCTCAATATCGAGGCATGGAAGAGCAACGAAGCAGCCGACGCTTTCAACCTCCTCACGAAAGGAAAGCGCATCACGGTCGAGGGCTACTTCAAGCCAGAGGAATGGACCGATAAGGACAATGTTAACCACAACACTATAAAGCTTGTGGCCACCAAATTCTCTGAGGTGACCGAGGAAGAGAAGACAGACGACACTCCTGCTGAAGAACCGAAGGAGAAGAAGTCTAAGAAGGCTAAGAAATAAGCCTTCTTCCTTTTCTGCCAAGCCCTGTCTGCGGACAGGGTTTTTCTTTGTCATATCCATTATTGTCTATTGGTTAGGACAGTTCCTGGATCCTTCTTTCTGATAACCACGTCGTTGTTCTTTTCTATCTTACCACCTTGAATTGTCTATCTTTCACCCACCTGTTCCCACCCTATATCTTTATCTATATTACATCGGGTTCTCGAAAAGCATACCTGTTCCGCTAAACGGGCAAGCCTGTTCAGTGGATCAGTTATGCCCTTCTCGAACCAGGCAGACACAGACACTCCTACGGAAAGTCTGTTGCTCGTCTGCCATACATTTCTCTATCTATAATTCTCTATATTATCCTATCAACACCCTCCATAAAGACGGCTCATTTTAGGGATGCAGCCTTACCAACTGTACAGAATATCGGTAACTCTGCCTACTGCATTTCTCACATGACAGTCTGCAACGCCATCTGAAAGATGCAGCAGTTCAAAGTTACTGATGTTCTTATTCTGGCTTTGATTAGCATCCCTGAAGTGGGCCGTCTTTACCCACCCATTTCTTATTCTATATTTCATCATGTTCGTGGTAAGTCCATCCTCTTTTCTGCACGGGCAAGCCTGTGTAGGAAGGAGGCCGGACACACCGCGAACGGCAGACGCAGACATTCCTGAAGGACAGTCTGCTGAACGTCTGCAAGATTATCTTTCTCCTATATATTCTCCCAGCCACCCGCCCTTGTTGATTGGTCTATACTTATTATATATGTCTTTCTTGGCTCTATATTACCATATCTCTACGTCGCCTTTTTCCTACGTCACGCCGTCAGCTATCTATGCCTTTCCTTTGTGCAAAGTTAGAGCGGCCAGACGATGATGGCAAGTACCACAAGTTATTTCGGGAAAAAATATCATGGCAGCCTTCCGCTTTTCTTCGAACAATAACTAAACGCTATTATACCAGAAGAAAGGCGGCTTTCCATCATTTTTTGCCGAAATTCCTTGCCCCATCGTCTTATTAGCCACTCTTTTTCAGGCACAAGAAAAGTCTATAGCTGACGGGATGTGCCGATAAAAAAAAGCTCCTCCGATGCTTCCTCTCCAAAAGAGAAAAGTCTTCGCCTCTGGGAAATCCGATAAAAAAACTGCAAATCAGGCAGTGAGGCAAGGCAGCGGAAAGTCCTTATGAATGTGTGGACTATGACTTCGGAGATATGAATACCAGGCAATGAGACTGGTGATGATGGACGACAGGCTGGGCTTGTCATGGAGCAGTCAAAGGCTTCTTTCTACAGTCCCTTACTTCGACGTTCTCAGCGAAGAACGTGAAGGGGCTTACGCCCCTCTTACAGACATTAGAGGGTGAATGCGAGTGACTATCAGGTAGTGTGCGTGGGGCTTCCATGAGCGCTTCCATATGTGTTTCATTATAAAAAAGAATGTATTATGCAGTTGATCGTTTTATATATATTGTGGCGTTTTACCAAGGCTATCTTGGTTGGCTGGAGCAAAGAAACTTCTCATCGTGACCGCTGATTAGAAGTCTCTTTCTGACTCCTTGAACAGCTTTGTCTCTCATAGAAATATGGGTGACAGAATCATCGTGTTCATACCGTTTTTCAAGACTCGAAATGTTAAATTTTCAATCTTTTCTAATATTTCCTTGAAAATTTAAAAAAATATTGTTCCTTTGCAGCCAATTCAAAGGATAACAATGTTTATTTTAGCAAATGAAAGCAGTTTTTAATTTTCAGATCAAGCTCGATGACAAGCAGTCTTCCGTAATCTTTGGCATGGAAGAATGCAAAGGAGTGGACATCGAATTAGTCAACGGTCTCAGTAAACTTTTTCTGGAGACCAAGGGTAAAATCAACAAATTCTTGGAGAAAGGAGGTACTAAAGAGAAGGATAGCCTGGACTCTTCGACTGGTTCAGAAGCTTCTAATTCAACAAAGAACACATAATCACTCAATAAATCTGTTGTCATACGATGGGCGGATGTTGCCGGTGTCATAAAGCATTAGCACATCCGCTTTTTATTAATCATTTTATACTGATGAAAAAGAGATTTAATCTAAGTCGATGCCTTCCCTTGATGGCTCTGACTATTTGTTTTATGCTTGCCGGATGCTTTCATCACGGCATTAAAGTGCGCTCTGCGCGTGGAGCTTTAGCAGTTTGTCAGGCTGAACTGATGGAACTGAAGTTTAAGAAATCGGCTTCCATTGATGAGCTGATTGAATATATCAACCAGACTCAGGAAATGGAGGATTCTATCATGTCTTTCTCCATCAAAGACACTGCAACTGCTGCAAATGCGCCCCTGCAGGATAGCATCCTTGTTATATGCGACTCTCTCAGACAGGAGATTACCAGACTGGCTCTTTCTGAGCAACGCTCACTGTCAGATGTAGTTTTTATCAAGACGAACACAGTGAAAGGTCAGATGATGTTTATCGATGCAAAATGCCAGAAACAGGCTGACAGGTTCTATGCAAAGTTGGACAACAATTCAACTTATAAGGATTTGAAAACTACGCTGAAGGAGTATGATCGCATTCTCTCTAATGATGACTATCTGCATATCTCCAGCCGAGAGATATTCCGCGATTTCCTAAAGAAAGAGGATATTTGCTTCCGTTCACTACTCCAGTTCCTGCCTCTGGTTCCACAAGAAAAACTGACGGAACTGACAGAGGAAACTGCCCGGATATGCAATACATTCTATACTTCCAGTGACAACTCGTTTGCTCCCATCGAGGAGATCACGATGTATATGACGATGCGGTACAACAGGAGGATATTGCAGAATGCGGAGGCATGTAGAGACCAGATTATGAATGGTCTGAAACTGAATCCCACCATTGCACGTAACTACAGATGGATGCTCATGCAGCCTTATTTTAGTATCGATGAACTGTCTATAGCTGCTATGTCTTCAGGACAGCAACAGCTCATGCGTGATATTGCTCAGGATATGCCTGAACTCTATTCCAAGCTGGATAAGTTTGACCCGCAGAAGGATGATTCAAAACTCAAATTCCTCGATAAAATTTCCACTTACATTTTAAAGTCTCACATTAAAAACGTTATATAATGAACGCTATCAACATTAATCCAAGCCTGTCTGAATACGACAGGTTCACGAAGTCAGGAATGGATGTCCTGGACTTCAATATTGACGAGACACAGAAAAGACTCGCCAATTATCTCGACCTCAAAATGGGTGCTAAGTCTATCAGTTATTTAGCAGATACTACTGTCATGGCCTACGATTTGGATAGGCAGATGATGATAGATCAGGTCATGAATGAGCTTCAGCACTATCTTGATTTGGAGGTGTTGTTTGTCAAAAAGTCTCTTAACAACCGCATCTATGACTGTGTGGCTTATTCCAAACCTTACATCGGAAGTATGAACATCGTTCATCTATATTCCAACTTCTGGGGTGTTATAGAAAATTTGAAAGTCAATGTATATGGTTCTATGGATAATATGTACCAGGCCCTTAAAAAGAGCTACAATAAGATTGACGAGCCGGGCTTTCAGATTATTCAATCTACCGATTTTGTTCATGTCATCAAGGAGTTTCACTAACTGTTTCAGACCATGATTTATTTCTTAGTTTCTATCAGACTTTTATTCTTTCTGCTTCTCACTATGGCTGTTTATGTCTCGACAAAAGAGCATGGAAAAGGTTGCATCAGCAAGCAAATAGAGGCTTTTAAAAGCCGTTTACGCAATTTCAAAGAGCGCATGGAGAAATCTGTTAATGCCAGAAAATACTTCATCTATCTGGTCGTTCTCACACTTGTTATTATTCAATTCGTGGACTATACACTACTGGTTGACTACAAGTATTATCGTAACATCTATTTGTTCCCGAACGCTCAGTTCTTCCTGTGCTGGATATTCACTCTTATGCTTATTCCCTTGGGAAGAGGCTACAGATTCGCTGACCGTTTATTCTCTACTTACAATAGGAACAGGAAGCAGTTTGGCTATTATGCGCTGTGCTTTTTCCTCTTGCTTATATCTCCATTCATGATTATCTGCGACGTTGCTTTTGTCATTCTCATGGCCATGATTATATATCCTGACATGAAGATTGAACCCAATCCGAAAGGACGTAAACCTCTGCCTGAAGAGCAGCAGATGAAGAAAGCGGCATAACAATTCTATTCTTGGTTCTATAACTGATTTATGGAAAAAGAAGCAAAAAACATCAAGCTAAAAGTAACACTTAGCTATGATTTAATCCAATATCTCGGCAAGACCATGCCCAATGGTTTTTCCAGATGGGAAGCATATGCTTACCTGCTGAAACTCCAAAAAGAAAGCGTAGATATTAGCTATGAAGGTGGCTTGAAAATCTCCTTTCTTGCCATTGCCAGTGAGCTTGGTAAGGCATGGAATTGGCATAGAAACTCTGTTTCCTCGTTCCTAAAGACGCTCGAAAACGAAGGCGCGATTGAGCTTAAACCAAGCATCAACGGCAACCGTATTCGCGTCCTAAACATCCTGAAAACAGACGCATAAAACATCTGCTCATGGAGATATTTTCTTCGTATTCTCTTAACAGAATCCTCATTAAACGTCACCGCCTTGAACACGTTATTCCGTGTCTTGGTGGTGGCAGAGAGGTACCACTTCGAAAAATCGTCAAGCCGCCGTAACCTACCCAAAGGGGCTTGCCCTCCTTGCACAATTTTTCTCGTGGGGAAGCCTAATTCCCCTAAATGCACAAATTTAGGGAGGTGGCGGCCTTGTATTGAGCAAGCTCAGGCCTTTTAAAATCAGGGCTTCCAGCAAATAAGATGGCTGCTTAAAAAATCTCAAACTCTTCATATAATCATGGCATATCAAGTATTAGACATCCGAACCCAGAAAGGAATGACCGAAGCGGAAAGCGCAGAGCATCTTCGTAAGCGAACCGCTGAAGCTTTGAAGTACGAGAGGTACAAAGGAAACTATGACCCGTCAAGGGAACACTTGAACTTTGAAGTGTCTCGTGGGGGTGTCATCACTATGGTTGACAAGAAGCATAGTATTCCGACACGAATGAAGAATAACCTTACAGCCCGTGGCATTGATGATCCAAACATTGGGAAAGTCAAGATTCCTCAGCGGACTATTGTCAATCTTATCCTTGGTGGTTCCAGAGACCAGATGAGGAAACTGGCTTTCGGCGACCAGCAACTTAAAGAAGGAGACAATGCCGACAACTCCCAGTTGAAGAGGAAGGAGGACATTGAGAAATGGGCAAAGGATATGTACCAGTTCATTGCCAAGAAATATGGGGAAGAGAATATTCTCGCTTTTGTCGTACACCTCGACGAGACGAACCCTCATGCGCATTGCACCCTTATGCCCATCAACGAGAAAGGAGAATTCAAATTCAAGGAGATTTTCTGTGGCGGTACGAAGAACGGCATCAGAAAGACATTTATGCAACTGCATGATGAGCTGGCAGTCATAACAGGAAAATATGACTTGAAACGTGGCTCACATATTGCTGATACAGGAGCCAGACACAGGACTACCGAAGAATACTATCGATGGCTTGATGAACAGCGTAACGAGCTGGAGCAGAAATGCAGTTCCCTTCAGGAAGAGATTCATGTATATCAGAAAACGAAACGAAGTCTGGAAGAGGAAATCAAGAAGGCTGAGAAGCGTGTCAAGGGTCTGACTACGATGATTGGCAATCTTGAAAATGACAAGGCTACCATCCAAAGCCAGATTGAACAGCTCCAGCGTTCCAACGAGGAATCCACCCGTGAGAAGGAATCAAGACTATTCATCCTACAACAGCAACTACAGATTATCGAAGGTAAAATCAGTGACAAGCAGGAGAAACTTAACTTTGCCACAAGTCAGTTAAAGGAGCTTGGGGCACAGAACAGAGAACTGCATGATGAGTATGATCATCTTCAGGAGGAAATCGGCAAGGTCGTTCCTATTGCTCAGGAGAGAGCGATGCGTGATGTTCAGGCACAGTTATCGCAAATGATGATTGATGACACGAAGATACAATTCTCCAGACTGTCACAATTAGATGCGAACACACTGGACTACTTTGAGGGTACGCTCCTGATGGATATGGCAGAACACGGACAGGCCATCATGACTGTTGCGGCAGCTCTTTTCTTAGGATATGTTGACCAGGCTACGGAGTTTGCCCAAACTCATGGTGGCGGTGGCAGTCCTGGCAGCGACTGGGGCAAGAAGGACGGAGAGGATGACCGCAAATGGGCACGTCGCTGTCTGTCAGAAGCCGCAAGGATGATGTCAAGTAAAGGCAGGTACAGAAAGAGATGATTAGAAGCCCGAAATGTTAAAATTTCAATCTTTTCTAATATTTCCTTCAAAATTCAAAATTTTATTGTTCCTTTGCAGCCGTTCAAGGATAATCATATTTAGTTAAACAAAGATGAAAACAAGAAAAATGCTCATGATGGCCACGGTTCTTCTATTAGGAAGTTCCGCTTGTAGGGCCAGATCTTTTCAGGATGACTCGATTAGCTCACCTGCTATTCTGGATGAGAACATCATTTATCTGACACCAACGTATCTTGACGATGCAATAGGTGGTATGTCTTTCGGCTCCAACTGGTTCGTATCACTACAAGGCGGTGGAGCTGCCTTCTTAGGAAAGCCCATCGGCTGCAATGACTTCTGGGGAAGACTGAAACCCTTACTCAATGTCGGTGTTGGCAAATGGTTCACTCCCCATATCGGTGTAAGACTTGGCTTTCAAGGTTTCAAGTTCCTGGACTACTCACAGACGGAACGGACATACCAGAACGTTCATGCTGATTTACTCTGGAACGTCCTCAATGGCTATAAGTACCACAAGGATGGTCTTGGAAGATGGGGGCTGATTCCATTTGCAGGAATAGGTATCATCAACAACTCTTTCTGTCGGAAGAATCCTTTTGCCATTTCCTATGGTCTTATCTGTCAATACAGACTGTCGCAGCGACTGGTCTTTTCTGCAGAGCTGGCAAACTCAACTACCTTTCAAGACTTTGACGGCATGGGGGACAGCCGAAGATTGGGCGACCATCTTCTGCAAGGCTCACTGGGGTTCTCCGTCATTCTTGGCAAGACTGGCTGGAAGCGTATCATTGACCCGATGCCATATATCTACCAGAACGACTTGCTCTACAACTACTCCAGTAAGCTAAAGAGCAAGAACGACGCATTGGAGAAAAGAATTGCCAAGGATGAAGCGGCTATGAGAGAATGGAAGAAGATTATGAAAATCAAAGGACTTCTTAATCTACCGCCAGATACTGTTGATACTAAGCGACCATACCCAAAGAACTGCTACAGCGGTCTGAACGCTCTTAGGGAAAGGATGAAAAACAGTCAGGGTATTTCTGATGACAGTCCGCAGAACACAAACAGCTCTGATTCTACCGCCACAAGAAAGGCTGAATTGGTAGGCGCTCCCATCAATTTCTTCTTCAAGATCAACACGGCCACATTAACCAGTAAAGCCCAACAGCTGAATATTGCAGAGATTGCGAAAGTTGCTAAAGAGCATCACCTTCTCGTCAGGATTGTCGGTGCTGCAGACAAGGCTACAGGCACTTCTGAGCGAAACAAGGAACTGTCGCTAAGGAGAGCTGAGTATATCAGTGAGCTACTTCAAAAACGGGATGTCCCGAAAGAACAAATTACCACCGAGGGGATTGGTGGTGTCAGCAAGTTCAAACCAGAGGACATCAACCGATACACTCGTGTCTTACTCTATCAAACACATTAAGTCTATCTTTTTTTCTTGGAACTTGTGTTGCTTCGCGCATGCAAGTTCCTTCTATGTTTAATCTGAAACACTTCGATTATGTCAACAATAAGAAAGCAATACAATCCCTTTGGGGATGTTTCTAGGAATCTGGAAGAGATTCTTCGTAAGAATGGCATGGAAGCACACCTGAAAGAAACAGGTGACAGTTACCAACTACTTGTCAAAAGCCATGACTCTCCAGAAATCAGCTACTCCATCAGTCAGAGCGATGCCCTGAAACTGATGAACGGTGGCTCACACGCCTCTGACAAGAAAGCTTATAATACTTTCGTTTCTATCGTCAGGAACGATTTCTATGTTCCCAACAACTATGTTCATGCCAAGAATGTAGGGAGTCACGTAAACATGGGACTAAATGGCTATCGGGCTGATGTTCCTCCAAGGATTCCTCCTCTCGCAACAGGGCCGTTCATCCCTGTGCCCGGTTATCACATGAGAAGGGTTGACGGCAGGGCTATGCCTGCAACACCGTTTATTCCTGAACGCCCCGGTGGTGTCATGCGACCAGGAGAACTGCAATCTGGTGGATATGGATTCTACTACAAGGGAAAGCAAAATCAGATGCAGGCTGATGTCCTGGCCAATCTGGGACAGGTGGACGTAAAGCCAGTACAGCGTATCAATGGACAAGCCATCCCATATAAGGAGCGCATCAGTTCACCTGTATATTTCACCAACCAGAACTTTCAGGAAGTATTGCGCTCTCATGGCATCGTCATCGACGAAGCCAAGAAAACACTCACTATCCAATCGTCTGAAGTACCCAAGGACTTACGCTATAAGCTGACTGATGAGGAACTGAAGCAGCTGACCAACAATAGTATTTCTCAGAAAAACGGTGTTTCCGTAGATGCCCGTCTCGAAATCATCAATAAGATCATTGCTGCCGACTTTGCAGGAAAGGTTACAATGGACATGCTGAACAGCAAGAATCTGGTGAACATCAAGCTCCAGCCTGAGAAAGAGGACGAGATTATCCGAGGCATCCCACATGAGGAGATGGGTAGTCAGCAGTCCTTGCATCACAGATTCCAACCATCACCTGATGATTACTCTGGCACATTGGATCAGCAACACAGGGTTGGCGTAGTAGATGGCAGAAGTCTTGAACAGTTGAAAGATAACAAGGGCTGGTATCGGGAAGAAACGCATGGTCGTGAGGTGGCTGTTGGGAGAATCACCGTCGAGCCGGACATGCAAAGCAGTGGGAAATACAAGATGACAGCCATCATCGACGGTCAGCGTGTGAGCCATGAGATTACCCAGAAACAATATGATAAGTTCATGGCTGTCGATGACTATCACCGTATGAAACTGTTCTCCAAAGTGTTCCCAGAGGTGGAAATGAAGGGGAACGGCAATGGTGTAAACATTGGAGCAGCCATCCTCGCAGCCTTAACAGTTGGCACTGGTGTTGCGTCGGCTGTTGCACGTCCTCGACCTATGCCGGAGGTTTATATGGACAGGTTCGAGGCAAATGCTGTCTATCACAAGCCAGGCGTGATTGATGCCGCCACTATCGCTGCAGCCCAGTTCGAAAGTGAGTCTGCTGGCAGACTGCCTAATTCACAGGAATCTATTGGTATGGGACGATAAGCTATATACTGATATGGAAGAATATAATTCTCAGAATTCCTTCAAGACTTACAGGCTGTCACCTCATTGGCTTCAGTATGTGATTAACCAGCTCCCTTGGTTGATTATCTGCCTATGCGGTTTCCTGTTTGCCGGGGACGACACCCTCCCCTATAGGAGTTATATACTCATCGCATCGATGGGCTTGATGGTTTACTTACTCTATCTGGCTATCGACATGAAAAGGATAGAATATGTCATTACTGGCGAGCAGTTGATTTATAAGCATGGAGTTCTATTCCATACGGCAGACTTCATGGAATTGTACAGAATCGTGGACTATCAGGAACACAGAACTCCTATGCAGCAAATTATCGGACTAAAGAACGTCACGCTGCTCTCAGGTGACCGTTCTATGCCACGCCTGACCATGACAGGCATCCGCAGCAGTTCAAGGATCTTGGAGGAAATAAGAACAAGAGTTGAATATAACAAGAAAAGACGAGGTATCTATGAGATTACAAATCGTTTCTAAGAACATCAGAAAGTTCATGGCATGTGTCGTAATTACGGCATGTGCCACTTCTGCTTCTGCAGGAGTCGTTGAGACAAACCCTTTGTGTATCGCAGCTATCACTGAAGGATATGCTGTCATTAACAAGGGAATCAAAGGACAAACGCACTCCCAAGAGGAGATTGCCATTCTCCAGAATGCTATTGGAGCAGAATACACGATGATGAAAAGATGGGAAAGCAAATATAACTCCTATCTGAAGACCGCGCAAGGCTATGGTACATCCTTGAAAGCCTCAATGGGCATCTATGCAGAGGGTGTCAGAACTTTGCAGTATCTCTGGCAAATCAGAGCTGCCATCGGCAGAAATCCCGAAGGAGCCTTTGCAACTTTCTCCATGAACAACCTGTATATGGAAACAGCAGCTGAGTTCCTGAAGGTGTATAACCTCCTTAAATACACTGTTTCACAAGGTGGCTCAAAGAACATGCTGAATGGTGCCGAAAGGACGCAGATGCTATGGACTGTCAATGATGAGCTGGCATATCTGAACAAGAAACTACGCCATCTGATTATCAGTATCTCTTACTACAACATGAAAGATGTCTGGATCAATGCAACCGCAGGACTGGCACACCGTGGCAGCAGGGAGATTGCAGAGCAGGCTCTTGACAGATGGAGAAGAGCAGCAAAACTACAACTAAGCATTGGAAGATGATGATCAGGATATTCAGAATAATTATCTTATTCTTGGCATTTCTGCCTGGTTGCGCACAGGCTGGCATCGATCCCGCACGAGCTGCAGCCATCGACTTGGCTTCAGAACTGGAGAAGAAGGCCCTTGATACTCAGTACAAAGTACAGATGCTTCAAGCTACTGGCCATATATGGACACGTCAGGAGGTGGATGCTGTCACTGACTTCCAAAAGGAGTTTAATGATTATATCAGCACCTTTAATAACCTGCTGACATATGCTGCAGAGATATACGGAATCTACTACGATGTCAATAGTCTTGCAGGAACGCTGAGTTGGCTAAACCGCGAAATTGGGAACCATCCAGAGAATGCTTTTGCCGTCGCTCTCTCCACAAGAAAGAACAATATCTACATGAAAGTCCTGAATACTGGTATTGACGTGGCAATGGATATACGACAGATTGTAATGGACACCAAGGGAAAGGCTACCGAGGCACAGCGGATGGAGGCTTTGGGCAATATCAGGCCCAAACTGAGAAAACTTGAAAAGGAGATTAGAATCCTATGCAAGTATATCCGCTATACTTCAATGAATGACCTATGGCGTGAGATTACAGGTAGGCATTATACGCCGACATCACGTAAGGATGTGGCCATCAGATGCCATCAGGACTGGATGGCCAGTGCCAAGAACGCAAAGAATACCAAACATAAGTAAACACAAATGGAAGAAACAAAGGAATTACAAAATGTGTACAAAGTATTCCGTACACTCATCTATGTAACGCTGCTGATTGAGTTTTTCGTCTATGCCATGCCGTATCAGACACTGGCTTCACTGGGAAGCCTCTTTTTCGACTTTCACGACAGGCTGACACAATTTGCCATATACAAACACGGAAATCTGATATACAGTAAGATTTTCACGCTTGTTCTGGTCATCATCACAAGCATAGGAACCAAGAACAAGAAGCATATTGAGTTCGATGCGCAGAAAATGGTCTATTACCCATTGGTGGCAGGTCTGGTACTGCTTATTCTCTCAGTATGGGTGTATGGTCTGAACATGTCCACCAGATTTTATGCTGTCCGTGCCAATGTGTGGATATACATGATTGCCTCTATCTTCGGCACCTTGTTTGTACATACTGCTTTGGATAACATCTGGAAACACCTCAAAACAGGACTTCTCAATGACCGATTTAACTTTGAGAACGAATCTTTTGAGCAGAACGAGGAGAAACAGACAAACAAGTACTCTGTCAATATCCCCATGCGTTATTACTACAAAGGCAAGTTCCGTCAGGGATGGGTAAATATCACTAATCCTTTCCGTGGCACATGGGTTGTCGGTACGCCTGGATCTGGTAAGACATTCTCCATCATCGAGCCATTCATCAAACAGCACTCAGCAAAAGGATTTGCTATGGTTGTATATGATTACAAGTTCCCGACGCTGGCAACTAAGCTTTACTATCATTACAAGAAGAACAAAGCTAAGGACAGGCTTCCAAAGGGATGTACGTTCAACATCATCAATTTCGTGAATGTTGAATACAGTCGAAGGGTGAACCCTATTCAGCAGAAATACATCAACAATCTGGCAGCAGCACAGGAAACGGCTGAAACGCTTATCGAGTCCTTGCAAAAGGGCAAGAAAGAAGGTGGTGGCGGTTCTGACCAGTTCTTCCAGACTTCTGCCGTCAACTTCTTGGCAGCCTGCATCTATTTCTTCGTCAACTATGAGAAAGAACCCTATGATGAGAATGGTAATATGCTATATGCTGAACGAATCGAAGACCCGGAAACGACACAGCGAAAACCTACTGGACGTGTTTATACAGGCCCTGACATGCAAACCCGTGTCGAGCCTGCTTACTGGCTGGGTAAATACTCAGACATGCCGCATATTCTTTCTTTCCTCAACCTGGACTATAAGCTTATCTTTCAGGTATTGGAAACCGACCGCGAGGTGGCTCCTTTGCTTGGCCCGTTTGCAACGGCTTTCAAGAACCGCGCTATGGAGCAGTTGGAAGGTATGATTGGTACGCTTCGAGTAAACACCTCACGACTGGCTACTAAAGAATCCTACTGGATATTTCATCGTGACGGAGATGACTTTGATCTGAAAGTGTCCGACCCGAATCACCCAAGTTACCTGCTGATTGCCAATGACCCTGAAATGGAAAGTATCATCGGTGCTTTGAATGCCCTGATTCTAAACCGCCTCGTCACTCGTGTCAACAGTGGTCAAGGTCATAACATACCTGTCTCTATCATCGTTGACGAGCTGCCTACACTGTACTTCCATAAGATAGACCGTCTGATTGGTACGGCACGTTCCAATAAGGTGTCCGTAACTCTGGGATTTCAGGAACTGCCGCAGTTGGAAGCCGATTACGGAAAGGTTGGTATGCAGAAGATCATTACCACGGTTGGTAATGTAGTCAGTGGTTCAGCACGTTCGAAAGAGACCTTGGAATGGCTGTCAAATGATATTTTCGGCAAAGTGGTACAAATGAAGAAAGGCGTGACCATCGACCGAGACCGCACTTCCATCAACCTGAATGAGAATATGGACAACTTAGTTCCTGCCTCCAAGATCTCCGATATGCCTACTGGCTGGATATGCGGACAGACGGCAAGGGATTTCGTTGAGACCAAACTTGGTTCCGGCGACTCGATGAATATCCAGAAAGCGGAGGAGTTCAAAACCTCAAAGTTCTTCTGCAAGACGGACTTTGATATGGAGAAGATTAAACAGGAGGAGCAGGAATACCAGGAACTGCCCAAATTCTACAATTTTAAGTCAAGAGACGAGAGAGAGCGCATCCTTTATGCCAACTTTAATCAGGTGACTGAGGATGTCAATAAGATGGTTAAAGACCTGCAGCAATTCTTCAAAAAGTAGAATTTTAGAAAATATAGAAACTTTTCTTATTGAAAATAATGATATTTCAGAAATTAGTAGTACTTTTGCATATCAAAAAAACATGAATATGAAGACTATCAGAAAGAAAATTCTCACTCTTGCCATGATTTTGGCTTCAGTGAATGTATCTGGAAGGCAGGCTCACTTTATGATGTCTGCCTTTGGACAGGGTGTAAATGCCAACTATACCTGCAACGTTACCGCCAAATTCGAGAATGGGAAGTTTATGCACTACACAGGCTGTACCATTTTCCCACATACGAAGACACCTAATGCCAAGGTAAGAGTGTCCATCGATGCGGAAGAGATTCCTCGATTCGTTGACTTTCTTACAAAAGTCAGAGACAAATACGCCGAATGGGATAGCATCGCACATGCTGGCAAAGTAACCTCATTCACCAAGAGGATGCCCGTAGAATTGAAATCGCAGGGTGGTATATGGAGCATCTATTACGTGGACAACAAACCGCCCAGAAGCACCTTTGATATGAATAAGAAATGGGAGTACCTAATACCCTTCTTCTCTGTGGATCAAAATGGGAATAGCAGAGTCGAATGGAGTACAAGCAAGCTGGAATACAGCGCAAGAGGCGGCCAATTTGGACTAGGGAATACCGTTGAGATTGAAAGATGCGGAGGTGGAGAGTTCGCTTTCACCTCTGTCAAGGAGATACAGTCGCTGATTGACTGTTTTGATGTAGGACTCCTGGCGGATGATTGCCGAGAAAACAAAAGTATGCTGTTCCAATGAGGACAGCATACTTTTATATTACCATCATAGACTCATACAAGTTCTTTCTTGGCAATACGGCAATAACCGTGTTTCTCGAACTCATGGATATATATGAGTTTTCTAGCCCACTCACCTGTTTCATCTTTATAAGGCTGCAAACGGAAATGCCCCCTCACAAGGAATCCTTCCGTACGAATAATAGAACGGAACCAGCTTGAATCCAACAAGGTCACTTCTATGCCGGTGTCATTGACCATCTTCTCGCCTGAGACAGCTGATATTTTCTTCTTCCGGCTACCGACAAACTCTAAATCTATCGGTGCATACTTCTTGAACAAGAGCATGGCCATCATCACTTTCACTTCATACAAAGGGTTTTCTATCGGAGCATCGTAAAACATCATCTTGGGCGAGACAACCCAGTTGTCCTTCATAAAATCAAAGGAAAAGATTTCATGCATCAGGATGCGCCCATCGGAGGTTACCATGAACATTTCCCATAAAGTCTCAGACATCTTAAGAGTCACAACCACCATACCACCATATAGGAAACAACCGTTTTCACAGAAGTCGTCAAGACTATGCTGAGTTTTCATAAGCTCAACAAACTTGCCTACATTCTCCAAAAAGCATTTAATAAAGGAAGCTGACAGCAGATAAACGGGTAGTCTGGCATAAAAGCCATGTTCTGCGGTTATGTTCATCACCTGATTTACCAATAGCAGATTATTTCTGGAGGCCTCATTAGACACTTCTGACAGGTTTTCCAAATCACAACGGAACTTTACCTGCTTATAGCAATTTTGGTCAAACAGTCTTAATATTGGATAATTCCTATAACTGAGCTTCATAACAGTATCTTTAAAGTTACTTATTTGCCACTATTTGAATACTTCCTGCTATACTGACAAAGATTGTCTGACGGCTTAAATGCTATCTTATCATGCGAGGGGACAACAACATGCTCCCCAGTAACAGGATGAATACACTTTCGTTGGGGCATATGCTTTTTTGAGAAATGCCCGAAATCGGACAAAACGACATCCTCATTATTGCCTATGGCATCTCCCACAACTCCAAGGATGGCATTGAGCATCCTCGCTGTAGATGTCTTCGTGCTTTTAGTCTTAAATGCGACTTTTTCTATTAACTCTGTTTTATTCATAATTCACATTTTACTGACCATAGGCATTCATAGCCATCTGGTCATATTCGTAAAGCCTGTACTTCTCAATTATCCTGGAGCATTCCTTGACGTAAATATCACTTGTTGCATATCCGGCTTTTATGATTTCCACAAGCCAATTGTACCAATCGGTAGAAGGATAAAGGAAACATCTTGCATATCTATCACCTAGAAGAATCTGCGAATGATATTCCATGCTTTGGGCTGCATCGGAAAAGACGCAAAACTTCTCATTGGGCTTGTCATCATCATATAAGTTATAAGGCAAACCATTGGCAAGCCATTTTGAATTTGCCTTAATGCCGAAATAATTGTGATCCAGAATCGCCATTTTACTTTGTCCCCATTTGCTTTCAAATACCATCTGGGCAAGTGTAACACTGGCAGGAATACCATATCTGCACTGCTGTTCCATAGCGGCAGGTGCATATTTCTCTATAAAGGCTACTCTGGATGAATCACTTAGACCTTCTTGTTCCAAGGCATCTGAGCACTGCTTGCGAATCCGCTGAATAGACTGTAGTAGGAGGTAGGGATCATGTTTATCACCCTTGTATCTACAAGTAATATGCAGATGTTCACCTGTTGAGCGTCCGGTGCTTCCCGTAACTCCAACGATGTCACCAGCAAGGATTTCCTCTCCTTCCGTAGCCAGAACCTTAGACAAATGACAATAACTCACCTGGTAGTCACCATGTCGGAGTATAACAAATCTACCAGACCTGCCATCCTCCCCTATCTGCTCCACATAACCGTCAAACATGGAAAGGACAAATTCATTCTTGGCTTTCAGGTCCAAACCGCCATGATATGCCAACTTACCAGTAAAAGGGTCTTTGCGATTCCCAAAAGGTGACGTAACTTTAATCTGTTGCAAGGGATAGGAAACACTGAGATAGCGCTCTATCCAGTAATCCCTATCTTTAATTTGACCTTGACAACACTGTGTCTGTATCATTAATGTAGCAATGAGAAACAGACTGTTAACCTTAAACATTATCTTTTTACCTTAACCTATGTTCGTAAATGTGGTGCAAAAGTACACTTATTTTTTGTAACCTCCAATAAAAAATTCAAATAATTCTATATTTTAACATTAAGTTTTTAATTAAAATGTTAAATTTGATATTTTTCTATATTATTTCTTTTTGAATAAATAGAAGTTTTGTAATTTTGCAGCCCGAATTACAACTCAAATTTTAATAATATGCATAAAGAGAATTTTACCGAAAGGGATATCCCCTATGAGTTGCTTGAGAAACATGGTCTTTCTCAGGCTATGATTGATGACCTGCCTCAAAGTGTGATGAACAAATTGCTGCATGGTGAATATACGCCGATGCTGCCGCTGAATTTCAAGACTGAGGCTGGTGATTATCAACTGATGTCACGAATTGCCCTTACTAGGACAGCGAACCAAGATGTGAGAGTCATTCTAAAACCAAAGATTGACACTTCCAGCCTGGGCCTTTACTCACAGGAGCAACAGGAATTACTGAAAGCCGGAAAGACAATCATCGGCATGGATCCTGATGATTTAAGAAATGGCGAGAACAATGGTAAGTGTTTTATTCAGTATGATGATGAATCAAACCAGGTGTTGAGCGTACCTACTTATGCTATTGGCGAGAACATACGAACCTTGACAGATGTTCTTGGTTTGGACTATGATTCCATCAAGAACCTCCAATCTGGAGAACCCCAAACGACGGAATGGATGCGGAGCAACCAAGAGAAGGCAGCCCTAACCATTGGTATAGACCTCAGAAAAGACTTGGGCATCCGTATTGTTACAGGCAACCTTCAAGAGTATCTTGACGAAGACAAGGACTTCAAGGAGAAGTATAACTTTGGCATCAATGGGGTTTGGATTGCGAGCGAGGACGGCAAATCAGGAACATATGTCTCTGAGGATGATTATACTGAAGAAATCAAAGAGCAAATGAAACTGGCCAGCGAACGTAACAGGGAATCAGCACAGGCAGGTTCTATTAAACTATAGTCGTATTGACATCAATACAATAATACATATTAAGGATAACACGTATTTACAATGGAAATTACAGGATATAAGAGTGAGGAAGAACTGAATGAACTTCTTGATGCAGGTAAGATTACTACACTTACCTATGTAACCAAGCAGTCCGCTGAACTCACAAAGGAGTTTGAGGACTTTTGCTCAGACAGGGAATTAGAAAGAAACGATGAAAGCGCAGAGCTTTTCATGGGTTTTAGACAGCAGCTATTTGAAGATGCTTTTAAAGAGCAGGAAATCTAAGCATTGAGTATGGAATCAAATAAAGGAAATGGCAACATGCACGAAAATGATGTCATAAGGCATGATTGCCAATTCAAATATGTTAAGAACAACCAGCATATTTGGTATGACTGCTATCGTGCTAAGGACAGGGAGGAGAATCTTATTGTATTATCGGAAGATGGAAAAGACTTACTAGGTTGCAACACTACTGATGGTATTCTTATTATTCCAGAAGGAGTTGAGACCATAAAAAGAGATTCGCTAAAAGAGTCTTACCCAATTCGCCAGATCATCATACCTAAGTCTCTTAAATTTATCGATGATTTTGCTTTTAATGGTACTGATTCCATTTTACAATTTGTTATACATCCACAAAATGAGCATTTTGCGGTCAAAGATGGCATTTTGTATAATAAGGAGTTTACTAAACTTTTCAAAGTTCCACTTTTAATCTCAAATAGCATAAACATTCCATCGTCAGTTACATGCATTGGCAGCCATGCCTTTGCACATTGCAATTTGTTATATTCTCTAATTATTCCCGACCATGTTACAAGAATTGGCGGATATGCGTTTTATGAATGTAACCGATTAGAAGAAATTGTACTTCCCCCCAAAATAGAAGATTTAGGGAAGGGAACTTTTGAAGGATGCAAGAACTTATGTAAAATAAAGCTTCCTGCCGCATTAATCAATATTGGAGATTATTGTTTTTCTGATTGTACGAGCTTAAAGGACATAATATTACCTCCTAAAACAGAGATTCTAGAAGAAAGAGTATTCTATAACTGTGAGAATCTGGAATCGGTTTACCTCAATGAGTCTCTCGAATTATTGGATTGGTCCTGTTTTGAGGGTTGCACCTCACTTAATAGTTTTTACGGTGATAACTGCAAGAACTTCTCGGTTATAGATGGCATATTATACGACCAGAAAGTTACAAGACTAATAAAAGCCCCACAAAACATACATCACAATCATATTCAAATACCTGATGGTGTTAAGGCAATCTGCCAGCATGCTTTTGAAGGCTGCAAATTTATATCGGAAGTTACAATGCCTGCAAGCCTTATCGCTATCGGGGAATATGCTTTTTCCGATGCAAGTAATATTGACAAGCTATGTCTACCGAACCGGATTAGATTCATCGGCAACGGGGCTTTCGAAGACTGCAATTCACTTAGAATTATTAGCCTTCCATGGAATGTAAGGAGGATAAATCCATATACATTTAGTGGATGCTCCAGTCTATGGTGTGTAATTACGACAGAAAGCCAAGTGGAAAGCATAGGAGAGTCTGCTTTTGAAGATTGTAAAAGACTGGAAACAATAGAACTATCCTCCAAACTGCAGACTATTGAGAATGAAGCCTTCGTTAGGTGTGGATTGAAATATTTGGAAATCCCAGCAAGTGTTACCAATATCGATGAAGAAGCTTTTGAAAATTGTAACGACATTGCCTCATTCAAAGTAGATATAAACAATACACGCTATTACTCTTGCGATGGTATTCTCTATGATAAGGAGTCAAATTCACTTGTCAAAATACCTTCTGCAAGTTTCATCTCCGACTTTACAGTACCAAATCACATCAAAAGAATAGCTCATACAGCCTGCTCTGGGTGCAAGAGCCTTAAAACAGTTCACATTCCCGAAACCGTGAATGAAATAGGAGTAAGGGCTTTTGAAGAATGCAAACAGTTGGAAAGTGTCATAATAGAAGCTGGTATAAAAGAACTTCCTTTTGGCATCTTCTGGGGATGTAGCTCTCTTAAAAATGTGACTCTGCCCCAGGGCCTCATGACAATAGAAGAATGCGCATTTAACCAGTGTGTAAAGTTGGAATCCGTGTTGCTGCCAAAAACGCTGACCGAGATACAAGCAGAAGTCTTTATTGACTGTACATCCCTAAGAAAGCTTCAAATTCCTGAAAATGTCAGTCAAATAGGTTCCTCTGCTTTTCACGGATGCATTTCGTTGCAGGACGTTACTATCCCGAAGTCCGTAAAGGAGATTAGCTGTACCCTTTTCAATAACTGCTCGGCACTTCGGAATATAAACATTCCTTCCAGTATTGAAAGAATTGGGCAAAGCGCTTTTGAAAACTGTACGTCTCTAAAAGCTATTACTCTTTCGGGGGATATTAAAGAATTAGGGAAATATGCATTCCAAAATTGTACAAATCTTCAAAAGTTAATCATAGACAAGACTATAGGTTATATTGGAGATTACTGTTTCTTGGGGTGTTTTTCACTGAAAAAGATAGTTTTTAATAGTTCATCATTACCCCAATCCAATTTCCGGAAAAGAGCTTTTGATGGAGTATCTACAGAGTGTGCTATCATTGTTCCATTTGGTCAGAAACGGCTATATAAGGCGATTCCTGTCATCAATAAGTTCAACAAGATAAAAGAACACTTCATATTCTAAAAAAAAAGTTCATATTAATTTATCCTTAAAAACATGTAGATTGCCGCCGTCGGGAGATGCCGGCAATTTTTATTAGCGTTTACGATGGGCAGACATTTCTTCTGCTACCATTGCAACGTCCTCTGGATGGCCTCTGTTTTCTCCCTCCCCTTGTTTCTTGTCTGCAAGCGGATCCGAAATAACCACATCGGCCTTACCATCGTTATCATAGTCAACAGAAACTGATTCAAACTCACGGATATCCAAGCGTACTTCCTCGATACGATTACCAATGAAATTCGTCGCTTTCTTGACATCATCCAAGGTCGTCTTCAGGAAAGAAGGATCTTCCTTCAGAGATTTAAGCCATCCCTTCAGATATGCAGCACTGTCATCCTTGATGTGCTTATCAAACCCATACTGATGGGCTACGACAGCAGCTCCCATCTCAGCAACCAGTTCTTCCCTGGCATAGTCGAACTTCTTGTCACCAGTCTTATTATCTAAGCGGTCAAAAAGCTTATCTGAGCCAGTGGAATGAACCATCTCATGCAGCGTGTTGCCATAGAAAGATTCGCCATCGACGAAATTCTTCTTAGGCGGTACAACAATCATGTTTTTGGAAGGACTGTAGTAAGCACCTTCATCTTCCTTTGTTGTGATAGGACATATCCACTTGTCTTCAGCTATCATCTTGTCCATCGGTTCAAACTGGAACATCTTACCTTCTTCCATTGGTACAATGTCCTGTTGATCCATCTGTTTGAACTTATTCTCAATCTTAGCATACAGCTCTGGACGAGCCTCCTTCAGATTGGTTTGGTCAAGATTATATACGTTATAGACATGAGTGTATGCCTTTACATAATACTTATCCTGTTCCTCTTTCGTGAGGTCGTTATACTCACTTAGTGAGATTGGCTTATGGTTCTCCTTATCCCTAACAACAGGTAATGACAGGAATACGGGAAAAGCTTTCTCTCCTTTGAGAATATGGACAAAGCCGGGATTCTCGCCCTCCTCTGGCGCAAGATTGACTGCAGGTTCATCTGACCTTGATTCCAACTTGCTCTTGTTGTTAAGGTCATAAGCAACTTGGTTATAGGTGACAAAAACTGGCATGTTATACTTCTCCTTCATGCTGTGAAGCAGCAGAAAGAAGGTATTCATTCCATTGTAGGCTCTTCCGCTGAGATTCCTCGGCATTACGAAGCCACCTTTTTCCAACCAAGGCTTCTTCCAGTCCTGATCAATTGTCTGAATGCGGTCAATCATCAATTCAGCAAAGGTGTCCAAAGCACGGTCTTCCGCACTTTGAGAATCACCACCAGTCCAATTATATTTGGTTTTACTATGTGCCATGATTGCTACTTAACCTCCTCCTGCGGCTTCTTATCATCAAATTTCCATTCTGTGATTTCCTTTACCTGACATCCAAGGTCGAGACTGTCATTGTAAAGCTTCACATCCAAAGTTCCCTTCACATTGATACTTGTAGCTGGTTGCAGCCACTCTGCTTTTCCCGGACTGAAATTAAGGAAATGAACCCAGATATAGGAAGGCCCATCAGGAGCCGCCTCCTTGGAATAGGCTGAGAATGCCTGAAACTGTTTCTTACGTTTGTCGGACAAAAGAAGAATACTCTTGTTGCCTGTGCGCCCCTTGAACTCCATTTCGCCTTCCAGCTTATCAATCTCACTGACATCAATGGTAATGGAGTCGGCATACATGTTCAGATACATCGTATTGTCACGCTTGCGGAAATACAATGTACCTACGACCTGAACACGTTTGCCAATACTAAGAAGCCCTGCGGTTGCAATGGCCGGGTCAGCAGAAACACTAACCTCAAACTCGCGGCAGTTCCCGTTCTTGTCGCCCAGAGGGAGATTTACACCAAATGAAACAAAAGGCTTTCCGTCCTTACCTTCGTGTGTTGTGGCAGCTTTATTTACAACGCCTGCCAGCGTTACCTTACATTTAATCATAAAACGAAAAAATTAATAATTGAAAAACATTACTTTATGGATACTGTGTTATCCTGTATCTTCTCATTTTGCATCCCTGCTTCAAAATAGGCAGAGGATGACTGTATCACTTGACTGTAGTCATCAGCCACTCCAGTTCTGCTACGCATTACAACTTCTGGTGCTTTTTCTGAAGTTGTTCTGCTTGCCAAAAGCTGAGCATTGGTATCTGTCAATTGTCCATCGTCCATATCAAGCTGAGCTGCCATCAGCAACAGTCCACTGAACACAGAACCGATAAGGGCACCTATCGGATCTCCAGACTGGCCAATACCTGATCCTTCCTGACTCATCAGGAAAGACAGCCAATCTTTTGGCTCTTGTGATTGGGTTAACTCAGACAGATATTGTGACTGTGCCATCATCGGGGTATCACCGATAGACATAGTAGCCTTATGTTGAGCTAAAAGGTCATTGCCCTTATAATCTACCTTTGTGTTAATACCACCTCTAACGGCAATTTCTGCCAGATAATGCGAAGGATCTATCATGGCAGTCTTCCCATCGGCACTAATCCTTTTTACGGAGAAATGCAGATGTGGCCCAGTACTATTACCAGTATTACCAGAGATACCTATCTGCTGGCCTGCATTTACCACGTCACCCTCATGCACATTGAACTGACTCAGATGCATGTATGCTGTCTGATACTTGGAACCATCTGAGCGTTCATATTCCACGCGAATGACATTACCGCCCTTTCCTTCATTCCTGGCAGAAAGGACTCTTCCCTTGTCCTCAGTTGCGAGCACAGGCTGGTATTGGGCACGTATATCCAATCCCATGTGTTCCGTTGATGCTCCAGCTTTGGGAGCAGTTCTATGACCAAACGGTGAGGTAACAGTCATCACCTCAGCCTGTATGGGGAAAGAATACCGAGAGTTTTCTGGCAAAAGAACTGTAGTTTCAGGAATTGGTTGCGATTTCACGCCAGAAACGGGACTTTCCCCATTCCTGGCATAGCCTATCTGAATTCCTTGCTGGTAGGCTTCTGCTATAGCCTGCTTGTCAAACCGTTCCAACCCATAATCCTTAATGACCTTCTCGATTTTTGCCACATAGCCAGGATCTGTAGCATAGCCACCAGCTTTTATCCCTGAAATCCAATGGTAATGGTCATCAGAACTATACTGGAAACAAGCCTTATATCGGTTTGCCATCAAGACTTTAGAATGATATTCCAGACTCTCCAATGGCGAAGCGAACGTACAGAACTTGTCATTATAGTGGTCGTCATGGTGGTAACTCCACGGCTTTCCTGCATTCAACCAACTCTTACTGGCCTTAATGCCAAAATAATTGTTATCCTGTTTAGCCAACGAGCTTTCCCCATAGCCGCTTTCTACTGCCATTTGCGCCAATGTGACACTGGCAGGGATGCCATAGCGCTTCTGCTCCTCTATTGCTGCAGCGGCATAGCGTTCAAAAAAAGCTTTCCTATTGTCACTCATTATCTTTAGCTTAAATTCTCTTCAAATCGCGGGTCTAATTTAACCTTCTTATCTGTGAAACTGCTTTGTCTGCTGGACCTCCGGCTCAGCTTCTTCCTTCTTGGTTTCGCGCAAGACATTATCAAACACCTTCGTTGCCAACTGAAGCTTAAACTGATTCTGGTCATCCACAAGCCAGAAACGGTTCCAGTCAGCCTTAGAGACTTCCCTTGCTTGCTGTTTCTGACCGTCTATAGTTGCAGACATCAGAATAGCCGAAGACTTGGAATCCGATTTGAAGAGGTTTACCTTGGAAATTCTGCTGAGATCAATATCACCAGTATCTATAGAAAGAAGGTCTTTCTTCAGCTCTGGATGTTCCTGTGCCAGCATATAGTATTTCTGGCCTAAATCTCCACGTATGGCAGCACCCTTCGCATCTTTCAGCGAATTGAAGAATAGTGTAATATCTTCTTTGGATGGGTACATCGTGATTGCATTTTCGCCTTTGGGCTTGATGAATAAAGCATAGTTGTTATCATTGTCCTGGAATAGATTGAACTTCTCCAGCTCTGCTTTCTGCTGCACTAAAGACGAGACATCCAAACGGGTTACAGGTATCAAGGTGTACTGCTTTAAACGGTTTACAGTTACATCTTTTCCATCATAATAAGCATTCGCCTCATGTAGCCCTAATGCGCCCCCTGCATTATGAAAGGTAATCTTCTCACCATCGACACCTTCTTTCTTCAAAGCAGCAGCGATACGGCTTTTGTTCATGCCCGGTATCTCATTATTCACTTTCATAGATGCTCCTGCAGGCAGTATAACAGCAGCCGATTTGTCTGCTTTATCCCTGATAACGACAAACTCCTTACTCTCGATGCTTGGGTATTTATTCAATTCACGAGATATACTATAATTCATAGGAGTTTCCACCTGTTTAGGTTTATCATCCCGGTATTTGGCATAGTCTATGGCCACGTCTCTCGAAATCTTATCGATGACTTCCAATGAGGAATTAATGTCTCGCTCCAGTCTGTTTATCAGCTTGGGGTCTTCTCTCAACTCACGAATCCAGTAGTCAACGTTCTCCAGACTCTGTGCGGAAAGTCGTGCCTGCAGTCCTAGTCCAGCCATCACTGTTCCTGCAGACAATTCACGGACAAGATCCTCATATTTCTCTGCATTATCCAACTGGGACGCAGAACGGTCACCTCGATCCAAACGCTGCTGGCTTCCAGTAGAGGCAACAAGTGCTATTGCTATGTCATGGGCATAGTCTGTATAGCTGTCATAACTCTCGCGAGGGGCAATAAATACCACATCCTTTTCTGCATCATAATGAGTCTTTTCTAATGAGGATATCGGCTTGATGGAAACAAGACGATCATTCAGCTGCTTGGTCAGTGCGGCCATCCTGTCCTCTGCCTCTCTCTCTTGTTTACTGTCATGAACCTGTGTTGACTTGACTTGATTCTCCATTGGTTCATCAACAATGGCAACACGAAGGCCTGCACGGACAAGCTTTGGAAGATAGATATCCAACTGCTGATGCGGAAAGCTTGCAAGGCGGTCTATTCCCTTCAGCTTTGTAGGAGTTGTCAGGGTTATCCCCAGTTTATCAGCAGAAACCTTGGCATCATCGTTGTATGTATTGTAGAAATCTCCCTTTCTGAATAACAATACGGCATCAGGATGTTTTTGTTTCAAGTTGGTGTATGTCTGAGCGATTACGCTTTCCTCAGAGATCGGCTTCAAAACGGCAGTATTACCTTTAGCAGACCCCAAGGTGTCAATTAGCTTATTGAGCTTCGCTTCATCCTTGAAAGGCATGACAGTCTGCTCCACATTGAACATATAGCGGTATTCTTTCTTTGGAACAGCCCTATAGTTAGAGCGTTCTTCTTCTGGAACTTGAAGGTAATCATCGTGACTCTTGACATCTGTACGGTCGTACTTGTTCACATAGATATCCCACTTGGTCCAACTTAACGGCACACCTTCCTCGCCTTGCTGAACAGGGATTCCCTGTGTTTTTGCCTTTTCAAAGGATGTGTACTGACTAGTCTTGTAGTCGTGTTGATCAGAATGAGCACTCATCAGAAGATTATTGTAGGGTGTAAGCTGTGTGGCCTCTCCAAAGATGCCTGGCGCTTTCTTCTGGTTCTTATTCAGCCAAACGCCACCGTTTTCCTTTGCCTGAGACAAAACGGCTGTCAACAAGAGTGCCTGAGCAACAGCGCCAGCAATCTTTGGCTTAGGCTCTTTCTTGGCTGCCCGATTCTCCGCCTCATGCTTCTGTTGTTCCTGACGTCTTTGGGCTTCTGCTTTTTGAGCTTCCTGCTTTTTGGCAGCTTCCTGACGTTGCTGTGCTTCCTTTACTTCTGTTTCATTTTTCTTTTTGCTCATAATTGTATCTTTTAAAATTAGATCATTTGATTCTTTCTCTATTTCAGGCTCTGCTAGTCTGTCCCCTTTTACAGAAGATTGCCCTATGGCCACGTCCAATGCTTCCTTTATCTGAGGACGGATGTCATAACCGAATACTTCATGCATCGTATCGATCATCCGCTTTGATTCCGGCTGAACGTAAATCTTGGTAGAAGCATGTGTTTCTGCCATCAGAATTTGTGTCTTTCCGGCATCATCCATCAGCTTGACACCTGAAGCACCAAAGGGTTTTAGTAGGGAATGGAAAGTTCCTATCTCCATAACCCTATAATCCAAGTTGTTTAATTGAATCGCTTCACCGACTTTAAAGGCATGTCTGCCTAATGTTGAAAGAACATTGCCACGCTGGTTGAAGTAAGTGTTGTGCAACTCATGCAATAGCGCATCCATATCCTGAACATTATTGAGACGGTCAGCAAAGAGTTGCTCTCCGTCACTGGAATAGAGGCATTCGCCCAAACGTCCCCAAGATTCATGGTCATAGCCTATACGAACTATTGGCTTATCAAACGTACTTATCAATACAGGATGATTTAACATCCCTGAAAGCGTCTTTTCATGCTTGAAAGGTTGCTGCTTCCATGCATTGATATCGCGCTTGTTAAAGCCATTAAAATACAAGGCATCTGATATTGTAGTTACCAACTCCTTGCGTAAGTCATCTGCAGTCCTTCTGTCTGCTTTATGATCTTCCATGTGGATTGATATCGGATAGTTGTAACGGCGATAATTAACCGTACTTCCGAGTACAACGAGACTGGTTTTGTCCCCTAAGGTTTTAAAGGCTGACATGGCTGTAGTACCCGTATCGAGGACGTTATCAATCAGAATAGGTTGCTTTTCCTTTGGGATTTGACCTGTAGCCACGAACTTGAAAGGCCTGAGACCGTCAATCCCATTTTTAGCCTTCTTTTCATAGAGTGACTTGTGGGGCTTTACCGTGAGTACATCTTGTACCTCCAATCCTAATAGACTGGCGATCTCGTCTGCCAACGCCTTCGTATATCCTGCCTTGCCATTCCTACCAGGCATAGGGACAAGTATTCCATCTTTATAGTCAGGAACTGTCATTACCAATCCTGCCATTATCTTAGCAGCCTTGTCAATTCCTTCCTTATCGCCATCTTTTACACGATGAGCCAGTGCTCTCATTGGAAGATAGTCGGAGAAAGAATAAACCTGAAGCTTACCAGTCCAATCCACTTTTACTATTGGTTCTCTCTTTGCCATTGCCTCATTTATTTGATTCCACGTATCTGTATCTGCTCTTCATCCCTTGACATCTGGAGATTGTAATTTTCCTCCACTTGAAGCCGCTGCTCATCGTATTTGGCAAGTACGGCATTAGCGAGTGTGTTCAATGGTAAAGCACCCTTCTGGTAGGCATCTACAACATGATTCTGCAAAGTCACAGTACTAGGCACACCGTCGATAGTGGCCACCAACAGGTTTCCATTGAGCATCGGGTGACTAATTCTGGCATTAAGTTGTTCATCAGCATACTTCCTATACTGTATTTGCTGGCTACCTGTGGGTACGCCAAGTGTCTCATGAGTTGCTTTATTCAGAAGATTAGCACCGCCCAGACCAATCAACAGCATCTTCAAGAGAGGGTTCTTGACGAACATTCCCATGACGATAGCCGCAATCGGCATCAGATTATTATGAACGGACAGGGATTTTGTTTTCCCTGTAAACATTCCTATCATCATGTCTGGCAACATGGCCAGAACATAGCCGAGGTTCTTGAAAACATCACTGAATCCATTGAGTCCAAACTGGGAAAGCATGCCGCCCCATGGCGTATTATTAGCAGGTATTAACTGTTGGACATTATGCTGAGTGAAAGCCGGAGAAGCACTTTCAGGATTAATACCACTAGTTGTAACTGTATGTGCTTCTGATGATGGCTGTGAAACTGGCTTAGGAGCTGTCTTTACTGTCCGTTTCTTTATCTGCTCCTGATCCTTTTTGTACAATTCTTCCATGCCTGGAGCTATCACTGACGGTATATCATCAGTCGTTTGAGAGCCTGCTAAGGTACTGGTGGATATAAACTGACTTGTTCCAAGCATGTCTTTCATGAATGGACTCATCTTGGGAAGCGATACTTGTTTTTTCATTCCTCTATTCAGCCTAGTCAAATAGTCACTATTGCCAGCATCTACAAGTCCTTTCCTTGATTCTGATAACTCCCAACTGTTCCCAAAGACAGATCGGCTCATCATCTTATCTATTGACACTTGACCTTCCCCTGAAGAGAATACGATATCAATACCTGCTCCAGCAGCTGTACCTATGAGAGCCGTCTTCATCCCACCAACAGGCATGATGGCAAAATCCATTATGCCACCAACACCATAGGCTGCAAGTCTCTCTGCCTTGGATGGGTTATACTGTCGTTCCTGAAGTGACCGCATCTTCTCCCAATCGCTTGGCTGAAATGCCCCAAACAACGAAAGCTCAGAACCTTTCTTTAGCAGGTATTCAGTAGCATTCTTTGGTGCTCCATGAGAAGCCATGCGGTTTAAAGACCATTCCAGCAATTTATTGTTGACATACCATGTGGCCAAGTCCTGACCATATTTCTGACTCTCTTGCTGATAACGTCCTTTCCCCATCTTCTCTATCAGAACCTGCTGATAGGTATCTATCAAATGTCCTAAGTCTGCCTTAACAGAAGCTGATGCCTCAAACTGTTTGCTAAAACTCTTCTGAATATTTGTCCAGTAGTTCTGATAAGAGTCCAGCGTTGTGGACTGAGCATAAGTCATGATGGCTCCCGAACCAGGCACTGCGACATTACCGAGGACTCCTTTGCTATCCACCATTTCCCCGAACTCTTTTACAAAGGCAGCATCAGCTGCTTTGACCGCTTTATCTGCCAATGGAGCTATATGGGTATCAAAATACTTATGATAATAGTACTCCAGTTCTGTGATGTTCTGGGAAGCTTTATTACTTGCCATGTGCTATAATCCTAATAGTTGTTTTCTTGTCATTTCTATCGCATTGTGGTAAACGCTCATCTGTTTTGGATAAAAGCGCTCCAGCCATGCATCTTTGCTAATCTCACCCTGAATGAACTTGATGGCCATCTCACGGGAAATCTCAATAACTTCTTCACCTTTCTCCCTGTTGTTAAACCATGCCTTTGTCCACCAACGGATTCCTGCATTGTCAGGATAGACGCTTGCTATTCGCGGCACGTCAAAGCTCCTGACAATGATTTTGAAATCCTGTAATGGGTCTATGAATCCGCCTGAGTCAGTCGCTTCCCGAAGGAACTTTTTTTTTTGACTTTCATCCCATGAAGAGAGAAAAACGGAGTGGCGAACGGCGAGATAGTTCAAGAAGTCACTGATAATAAGGTTCTGTACCTTACCAACCATCAGCGCACTCCGTCCACTCAGGCCCAAAGGATTGGAAATAGAAGGAAGAGACTCGAAATAATAGTTCCTTTGCGCTCCCTGAGTAAGCACATCCTGTAAAGCCTGTTCTGTCTGCTGAGAAGGATGGTAGCTGCCTTTACACAACTCATCCATATACATGGGCAGATATCTGGCCATCAGACTACTAATCTCCTCTATGTCCTGGTCATAATCAGTATGGACTTGCATGCCATCCATTTCACCAGATGTTCCCATCAGGGTTGATGACATGGCATTATTGTATATCATCGTCAGGAACTCCGTGGGATCAACCTCCTCACCATCGAACCTGACACCGATATGGAGCATTTCATCACTTTGTGCGATAGGCTGACCTGCTACGACGGAAGTACCAAATCCGGCATAGACCTCTCCAACGTGGCCATACTCTACTTCATAGTGTCCGTAGCGCACCTTGATATAGCCATTATGAACGGGATCATTACCTAAACCAGAGACCTGACCTGTGGCTAACGCCAACAGTTTCACATTGTTTGCCGTCACATCGAGTCCATGATGGAAAAACTTTTCACCGCTGTTGGGATTAACCTGTTCTCCATAACCCAACAACGGCTTTGGCTCACAATCATCTGCCGAATATGGCATACTATAGCCACTGGCTGACTGCAGAAACATATCCTTTGAATATCTTTTCATCGTCCTATTCCTCTGTTTCGTTCTACTACTTCCATTTCCTGAGATGGTACTGTTACTACAGGCGAAACTGGAGTCTGCGCATAGACAGGTTGCTGGAAACGCTGCATATAAGCAGGCTGGCTATTCTTTCCTATAGTGTGGATACCCAATAAAGCTCCTAGTGCCTTTGTAAACAGCCCGAAGCGACCAAACACAAGAAAACTACTGGCTATCATTGCTGCCATTGACATGGTGCTTACATTTCCAGACATGAGGTTGTTCAAGAAATTGCCGCCCATCTCAAAAGGATTGCTACTTGCCTGACTCATAAATGTACCGAAGCCATTCTGCTGAACAGGCATAGACTGCGGATAGCCTTCATAACTCTGAGGTGAAGGCACTGAGACATTGGAAACTTGCTGAGATACGGCATCCGCTGCATCATTTACAGCTTCCTTTCCTTTTTTGCCAATGGCCAGATTCAATGCTTCACCAGCAACTCCGTGCTCCTGAACTTTCTCCGAGCCACCCTGACCAAACATGACATCACTGGCAACTCCCGTAAGTCCGTGCTCAGAATTGACGGCACTGACAACTGCACCAGTACCTATGACACCTTTCCAGCCTCCAAGTCCTTTGGCTGTTGCGCCAAGTCCTTCACCTACACCTTTGGCAGCAGTTCCTACACCTTTGCCAGCTCCTTCAAGGAGTCTTGTTGCCCCTTTTCCTGTAGCTTTGAGTAAACTAGTCCATCCCATAATTTCATCTTTTAATTATTTGAATAATGTTATGATAGCACGAGCAGGATGCGTCTCAATCTTTGGCGTTTCCTGCATCGCTCCAGTTCCTAACGAATAGAGCCAAGCTTTTGCACTGGCCTGACCACTGACCTCAGTACTCGTCCAATACCAGCAGTGTCCTGGCATAACAGAAATGGTATCTCCACCACATCTTTTGAGCAATGGATTAACTATCGGCAGGGATGTATGCAGAATACGCATCTCTGCCACACTGGGGATATAGGCACTCTGTCCATAACGCCAATATGCAAACACCTCTTCTGCTAATGGGGATTTTGCCTTGTTGTTGGAATACAATGTGAAGGTATTTCCATTTCCATCCTTTTTTTCTGTATCAGCAGACGTTCCTTGGTTCACACCCAAGGTATCGGAAAAGGCTACTGGGTAAATTTCCCTCAACCCAACGGCTAGGCCTTCACCTGTTTCAGAAGCATTCTCTGAGGTATAGAAGACAACTGCGACTGGCTCCTTACCAGCTTTCTCACAATCATCTATGGCTACAGTCTGCCCATCTGAACAAAGGACGTAGCCCACATGGATATTCTTGTCGATATGCTCATGGTCATCACAAGATTGTGTGACTACAAGTATTAAGGCAAAAAGAACAAGCTTAAATAAATGACCTATTTTCATATTTACGTATTTCTATATTGATGTATTTTTGTATAGCTTTATTTAGAGTGGCAGTTTCAGGCCAACGGTTACACCTGTTCTGAAAAGATCCTGACCACGAAAGACCACATCTTCCTTAACCTGCCAGAAAACGCCCCAACCGCCACGTAGCGCATAGGTGTGTTCATATCCCAGATGTACGGCACCAATGAATTTCTCCGTATCACTACCACCACTGGCTCCAATGCGTAGATTCCCATGATGATTACGGCCTCGTGTCACGCAAGGCTTGTAAGCTATGCCAAGGTTGTAAGTGAAATAGTTTTTCCAAAAGCTGTCTTTTGTAATATGACCGGCCTCAGGATCCTTGTCGTACTGGATATATGCATTCGCAAAATATTCCCAAGAATTATGATACCTTACTTCATGCTCATAGGAAAGTGTGGCATCGAAACCTCGCTCATAGAGTGCTCCAAGGCAAAAATTCAGATGGTTCACATTAGTAGTCCCCTGAGCTGAAACCTCCGACAGAAGCCCTACATATAGGCATAACAGAATGATGATCTTCTTATTCATACCCATCCCTCCTTATTCTTCTTCAAGTAATACCCGGTCAAACGCATCTGCACTCAGTACATCTTCATAATCTACTGAGATACTAATAGCACGACCGCTAATCTGCTTCTCTGACAGTTCAATGGTCACCACCTTGTCATTGGGGAATGTCATTTTCTTGAATACTATCACATTACGATAACCATGCAAGAAACTTCTGCTATGGTCAAGCACCAGAGCAAGAGGAAGTTCTATCGTCTGATTATTGGTGGCTTTCTGAACTTTCTTGTCTACCAACTTTACACGCAGCTCGTCGATGTCAAAACGGATATTTGTCCTATTATCTACAGAGAAGTCAAGGAAGAAATACTCTCCGACGGCATAGATATTATTCAGACGCATTAACATCCTGTTACTCTTAGCCTTGACATTATGAATCTTAGCAGGACTGTTCCAGACACGACGGGCAAACTTGGTCATATCCTCCGTTGAAAGACTGACTGCAGGGTTCCGATAGGCCGTCCTCTCATAAGGAGCAATCTCCTTATCGGTGACAGCTTCCGTCATCTTAGTCGTATAGACAAGGGCATACTGGGTACGGTATCGCTCCGTCACAATGGTCGCGATGGCCAACACCTCGCCATCGGTATGCTCCGCATCCTTGGGTTTGAAACGAACAGTATTCTCTATGGGTTTATCACCAGCCACCTTATCTGTAGAGACATCTACGAAAAGGATGGGTTCCGAGGCTGTAACAAGTGTTGTCACCTGTTCATTAACTGTTATCTGCTCCAGTTCCTGATAGGTTTGCTGTGCCTTTGCAGATGATACAAGCAGCATGGCAGCTGCAACGATTACGATATTCTTCATTGTATATTCAATTTCGTTTGTTATTTCTTATCGGACTTCAACTGCTTACCATTGATCAGATAAACACGAGTTCCGTATTTCAGCTTCACTTTGTTCTTGCGTATCGCCTTACTGATAGCCTGTGAGGTACGCTGGTAGGCCTGTTGAATAGCCTGTCCTGCCCACTGAGAAACACTGTTCTTGGAACTGGAGCCGTCCAAAGACATACTTTGCTGTACGGCAGAGCTTCCAATATCCTTAGTCGTTTCCCTGAAAGAACTGGACGGGACGTAAAGGCCTTCCAGTCCGTCAGTGTCATAGATGGAAAGACTGATAGTTTTAATTTGATCGCCAACAAATACGCTCTCTATCTTTCCTTTGACACGCTGTTTCCCAAAGCCGGACATGGTGGCATAGAGATAGGTTCCCTTCGGAACAAACAGCCCTCCAATCTCGACATCATCAAGTAGGCGCAAACGGACTCGCGAACCCTCCATAGCCTTGACATTCTCATCAATGATGGCAGTAATCAGACTTGTGCCAGGAACATTCTGTGATACCGTATTGAAATATTCAGATTCTGTTTTTGTCACTTTCACGACAGTCTCAGCCTTTGGCTCTGAATCAGCATCTGAGGTAGATGATACTCCAGTACTTTTGGGGACATTCCCATTTTGTTCCGCTTCATCGGCATCAACGGCTCCAGAAGCTGAACGACCATGTGCCCGAACCTGAGCAAGCAAATCATCCGCTTCACTACGTCCTTCACGACCACGAAGCCGACGGGCATTCTGTCGGTCTTCCTCACTGAGTGGAACGACAAAATCATCATTCCCCATCTTAGGCTGATTGGCATTACGCAAGCGACGCTGCATCTGACGAATCCTGTCAAGCTCCTCATTGTTTCGCTCGATGGCATCAGCCTCACGTCGATTATAGCGGCTCTCATAGTCTTCCTTACCCTTGACAGAATCCTTCTCTGCATTCTCAACGGCAGTATAGTCCTTAGCATCGCCAAAGGAATTGACCATGTTCTCACGCTTGCTACCGAGGTTATCATCAATATTGGCTTCTGGCAGCTCAGAGTTCAAATATTCTGTAGCCATCAGGTTCTTATCTACCTTCTTGACCTCTGTCGTGAACATGCCGATGATGAAATAGCCTGTTATAAGAAGCAGGGGATAGAGTATGCCAGGAAGGACATACTTCATCTGTTTGAAATTGATCTTCTTCATGGGCATATCTATCTATTATCCTGAAAATTAGCTATTCCTTCTTTCTCATGCACTTTCTTCTGATGAAGAACTGCATCCATCCGCTGTGTAGCTGTCATCCGATGTTTCTCAGAAGCCTGATAGCTCTTTACTATACGGTAAAGGTTGATTGTGAAACACATGATGACAAAGCCGAATACCGTCACAAGGAAACCTACCCTGTGGGCATCTGCCACCTTCTGAATCTTACGGGCAGCCCAACTGATTCCCGATATGTCGGCAAATTTACGGCCATAAGCCACCTCTCTCTCATAACGCTCCCGATACTCAGGGGCATTCTTGTCTGGCATGGGCTTCGACTTTAATAATTTTAGAATACTCATCTTTCTTATAGTTTTAATTACCGAAAAATCATTTAATAGTCACTCTTCTTACGCTCTTCAAGATCCTTATTCAACAGGGTTCTCCAGTTGATAATCAAGAGTCCATAAGGGTTATTCTCCGTTCTAGGAACACGTTTAAGCTGACCAGCTGTGATAAGCTGCCTCCAGAGTATTGTGGAACGGCGCTCGATACGCTGGCGACCGTAATAGGTAAAGTTCAGGGAGTCCTTATTGAACTTGATACTATCACAAAAGATGCTGAACAACATGTTTGTACCCATGATGTGACTGTAGAAGCCTTTTTCCTTCAGGGCATTGTACTGAGCCAGACCTGTTTCATCGACAAGGTACATGGCCTTGTCAATAGTGTACTTGATGTATTTGTCATCAGGTGCAAGGGTGAAGAACAGGTGATGGAACATGTCGATATCTGCCTTTGCCTCAATGTCAAGCGTTACTTCCTCTGGAGTCTGCTTGACAAGAATAGGCACATTACTGTCCAGCACGTAAATCTGCTTGTGGGCATCAGCCACCATATTACGAGCTGTAAAAATGGATCCCAGACTTATCACCACACAGCCAACGAGGAAGATGCTGCATACTATTGTGACAAGCTTAATTTTGTTCTCTACGTTTTGTAATACCATATTTGTTATCCTTTATCTTGTTAATGATCCTATTACTCCAGTAGCACTGGCTTTGGCCTGAGCTGCCACTCCTTCACCGAAATTTCGTGTCGAGAACGCCGTGTCACCCTCTGGAATCATCCATGCTGCAAGGTCTGGAACAAGGTTCAGACACTTCAGGGCTACAATACTGGCTACCAGCATATATCCCGCTGAGAAGAATGCGTCACCCATATATTCCGTTACAGATGTACCCACATCGGTTGCTGCCTTCAAATCCTCATACTGAACACTCAGAACAATGTCGAACAGTAACAGCACATAGAAGCCGACGAAGTAAAGCATTGCACCATAGAAATGGACTGTCAGGTAACGTGTCGTCCATTTCGCCCATGAACTTTCCCATTTAGGCAGAAGTGAAAACGCCCACTGAATAGGTCCGAATATCGTCAACATTCCCAAAAGAATCTGCTGACAGTACATCGTCGCCCACCAACCGATACGGTAAATAATCAAGGCAAGGAACATCAACAGCTTGTCAAGGAATACCACTGTTCCTGCAGTCACAACCTTGGCATACTGGGCTGTTATCTCTTTCTCCTGAGCCTTCATGTCATCTGCCGTTCCCATGTCAAGACCGGCATCATCCATATTCTTCAGCTTATCAAGGAGAAAGGTGTACTCTTCTCTTTTGGCGGTCACACTGTCATTGAGCTGTTTGATATATGGAACCACCTCGTCATATTTCTGCTGAACCTGGGCTGCCTCAGTCTCATAAAGGGAGTTGGTATAGCTACCAATACAGTTGGGGATATATGAAAGGAGGCTCAGGAAACTGCCGTCAACATTCTGTGGGCCTACACCTGTTGTTGATGGTGGGTACCAGAACATCATAATCAATGACACTCCGAGAACACGTAGTATCTTCAATACATCAAGCGGCTCATGGCGAACATGCATCTTGTAAGTGATACCTGCTGCCATGATAATGGAGAAAAGGGCTGCAAGGCACATACTCATCTGGAGAATCCACCAAAACGGGCCATTGGAGCCAATAAAATCTGAGTTTAACAAAAACTGGTTGGTCTGGAAGATAACATCATCAATTTCATCTTCCAACAGGCCGACTCCCATGAAGTCAAATGCCTGATCTACCATTCCTTCTGCACCTTCTAAATCTGGCATATCTTTTAGTTTTATGGTTCCTTATTTTCTTTGCATAGCTTGAACAGCTGCACTCTTCCAACGAGAAAGGCTATTCAGGCTCGTATTCTTCACCAAAGCGTCTTTACGTCGTAAAGTCCTATTGCACCAGTATGGTGTCTTGGACTGTTTGAGCATTAAGAGCAATTTCTTCAGCTTCTTATCTTGCAGCTTTATATCCTTGTATATCTGCATATACTGCTCCTGCCTTTCTGAGTTGGGCATATAACCATCCTGCATATATTGCACGCCTGCGACTTCCATATCATAGACCTCCCTCCAATCCTCGTAAGTCCTGTAATTACCACCTGACAGGGTAATCTGCTCAATGTGCCCCTTAAACTCATCCAAGGCTGTATTCAACTTCCCCTTCTCAATGAGCCAAGCGGCATCCACCTCACGATCGAGAAGATTCTCTGCCTCTATCCGTGAGCGTTTTACCAAATCAGAGTCAATTTTCTCGGCATAAGGTTCCTGAAGCTTCATGGATGCAGCCGTCATGGTTCGAAAGGAAAGCTTGTTCTGCTCTGCTGCCCAGTTACGATAGCTCTTATGAAAAACATCGTAATAGAAATCCGGGCAGAAGCTACCTGCCCCTGTTTCTTGAATAGTCACTTGGTTCATCACACTCTCGTCGTGATTGAAAGTGGCGTACTGTGCCATAGAACTGCCAAGTGCCAGTTGGAATATGGCCATTACCATCATCATTCTTTTCTTATTCATATCTTTTCGTATTGATGTATTTACGTATTGAAGTATTACTCACGTCTGCGGTGCAAGGCATCCTTTGATGACTGCTTCCATCTTTCAAGTGCTTCCAGACTGACTTCCTTTGTCGGCCTGCGGTTGTAGATGTCGCCTTTGAAGTAGTACAGGCGGAACTGGATATAACGCCAAGTTACCATATAGGCAGAATTGATAGTCTTACGAATATCGTCAAAAGACTCATCTATATTCTGGACTATCTTCAACAGGTTTGCCGTATTGCAGGGCACCTTTCCAGAACCATAGGCGATAATAGCCGTCATCGAAGTATAAATGTTCTTTCCATCATCATAGATGCGTTCAATGGCTTTCGTACCAGTACTTATTATCATGGTATCGCCCGGCTGAATGTTCCCCCGAAGGAGAAGCTTTTCATTATATTGTTCCAGCAGTGTCTTGTAGTCATTAATCCTCTTCTTGACATCTGTGTAAGTATTGGCTGCATTCATGACCGTCGTGGTACTATTGGCTATCAGATCAAGTACATCAAAGAGTCTGGTAAACTCATCTAAGTTCACATTGACCTCATAGTGGTTTTCTACAGCCTTCTTACTGTACTGGTGAAGAACTTGATTGGCATGTTCGATTCCGTCCCTGACCATCAGCACGGAACGGATGCGCTTATGGTCACGAATGAGTGCTTCGACAGATTCAACGTCAAAGTTAAACTGCGCCATCATATTGCCTGGTGTTATAACCAAGAATAAAAGCAACACAAAATATTTCTGCAGATTCTTCATAACATCCTTCCCATTGCAGCCCCGAAGATGAGAAAAGTCATGATTCCCAAAAGCACCAATAGTATGCAGAAACATACATAAAATGCGCTCCATAACCTGGCATCTTCCAACCATTTGTTCAACTTATGCTTCATTATCTTATTCTCCTATGATTTCTTCATCCCTTTTCCTGCCACGAAGGACAACTGCCTGACTGGCGCTTTCCTTCCAACGATTCAAAGCCTCGATGCCTATTGAGCGTCGTTTGCTGTGGTCAATACCATTCATAATCGAATTGAAAATCATTTCTTTCAGGCTCCTGCTCGTCAGGATATATCTCTCCAGCATGGCAAGCTTGGTATAGATGGTGACCAGACGGGCTTCCACGTCGCGGGCAATGGCCAAACGGTTGCTGGCCCAAAGCAGATGGGGAAGGCCATCGTCATCTTCAGCATCTACCTGTGTTCCTGGTGTGTAGTCAGCTTCAACTGAACATGAAGGATAGTCCTGGGCTATCTCTGAAAGTCTTTGGTTTACCTGAGCGGCACGCTGCTCATCGGTCTGACTCATATCCAACTCCATCATATCTACCACATCCGAATAGCTGTACTCTGAGGTCAGTTCCCAGTCTATCTGAAGGATTGCCCTGTGATAGCGGATGCCAAGGAAATAGGACGGTTTTCGTTTAAGGCTCAGCCTTGCACGGAACGTGACAAGACTTTCCATATTACTCATCTTTCCTTTGCGAATGTACTCATAACCACTCCAATAGCCTTCACCTTCCCAAGTAATATGATACGCTGCCTGAACATCATGCATAATAGCAGGAATACGGGTCACGTCATCCTTCTCATTGGCGAAGTCATTCAAAGCTTCGTCACGCGCTTTTTCTATTTCCCTGTACTTATTCTTGGCGGTTGTCAGCTGAGCTTCAAGGGCACTAATCTGGTTATCCAATTCACGGAATTTCTCCATCAACTTGGCATCATAGCCCAAATCCCTCAATTGCGTTGAAACATTGTTACGCTCCGTTTCCAAACTGGATATCTGGCTCTCCAGCCCATCGATGACATTTTGCTGTTGGCGCAACATCTCATCAAGTTCTGCAGTTGGATTGGTGTCCGGGAGGCTCGTTTCCATAGCAAAACGTTTGCTTTGCTCACTGAGAGACTTCCCTTGGTCACCATTCTCTTTCCAAGAGGTACTGCCTTCTCCAAGCTTTTGACCATCGGTACAATGAACTGTGAAGCTGACAGACGAGACACCTTTGATATGGGCTGCATCGGTAGCCTGATAATAGTTTTTGCTATCCATACCAAGATAATAGCGCCTACCTGTTCCATCATCCTCATGTTCTTTGTTATAGGAGTCGAGCTTGGCATTCATCTTTGCAAGGAACCCATTCAAGTCCATGCTATAACTGTCAAAGACATCCTCATAGACTTCTTCAGTATGATTCCAACTCTTGGTGACTGTGATATTGTAAGCATATGCTTTCTGTATCTGCGAGCCATTCCTGCTGATGATATAGGCACTTGTATAATAGTTCATATAGTAGTCAAAACCATCATTCTGTCTATTAAGCTGTTCTACACGGCTACGTGACCAACCAGCATAGCTCTCTGAGTTCGCCAATGCCTGTTCACGCTGTGATGAACTGGGATAAAACTGCGAATCACCTGTATCGAAGCGCGTCCACTGAGGGCCATAAATCACGTTCCAGTCATCTGTTGGAGGCGTATAATTACAAAGAGTCTCACTTCCTGCATCCCTGCTGTAGATATAATATCGTTGTGTATAATACCTGTTCTCAGCATTGGTGGAATAGTCGGATATCATCTTGTCTATATCATAGTCACCCGTCTCAAACAGGTTAGCTAATGCGGCTTCATCGGTTCCTCCCAGGATTGCAAGGACTTTTGCTTCTGTACCATCATTGGCAAGTGTCTCGAACAACTGTCCTGCTGTATTATAAAGACTATAGATCTTCTGTGGTGCTCCACCAAAGAGCTGCCCAACACGGCTATTCTTGACGAAGTTCTCATTGACTCCTCCAGCACTGGCAAGGGCAGCTCCCGTGGCAACAATATCCTCCAAATCCATTTGAAGGTCATCCAATGTGATATTGTCTGCAAGAGACGATATATTGTCAAAGGTGTTCTCCCAATCAACTCCCCCCAGATGAGCAAGATCGAAAGACTTCCTGATGTTCTCGCTGACAGTCAGGAATGGAATGTTCCGGAAACTGAGGGTATTATTGGTGACAACACTCTCAAACTGCATACAAAGACCTTTGGTGTCCTCACAGGTCTTTATCAAAAACGGAACCCAATAAGGGGCACGGTCTGGGTATTTCACCAACAGTTTGGCGACATCCCATGTTTTGGGAATGATGTTCTGGCTGACAATCCTATAGATACGCTTATAATAGGCATTTTCTTCTGCATTACCGAACCTTCCGGCATCTTTCAGATGCTTATAGTCCATGTATTTGGTCAGAAAAATGCCTGCTGTGGCAAGCTCCGCATTCTTATAGTGCTTCAGCATCACCCGAACGCTCTCATCTCCCATCAGCTCCATCGCACCCTCTGCATTATACGCAGCAAGCATGGCAGCAGCGGTCTCATAGTCGATATTTACGCTATAATAGGCTGCTGACATGCGAGTGCATAACACCGAAAGAAGAATCACTATATAGAAACGGTATTTCATATCTCTGGAAATTTGGCTATGCTACATGATTAGTTCCTGGGAGATTAAGGACTCTGCCAACAGACTTGACTTTCTGGGCAAACTCGATGGGTTTCTGAATGCCGCTTCTGTTCCAGTCACGGCAATACGCCTCAATAGCATCTTCCCACTCACAATCCAACTGTTTCTGGTACATAAAAAGGGCTTCCTTCTCTATCTTCTCAGTCGTATAGGCCATGTAGCACTCACGTGGCTCCTCTACACCAACTACAATGCTGACATTTCCTCGCTTGATGAAGATTTCCTTGAACTGACCTCGGTTCTCTTTGTTCTCCAATCGATTGATGGTAAAGATCTTCTTTTTGTCTGTCTCGGTCAAAGCCAGAATATCAGCAATAGGCTCGAATTTCTCCTTGAACTTGCTCTGATCAAGCAAAACAAAGACACCTGAGTTACTGATAATGGCATCCTTGACTATCTTATTGCCCGTAATATCCTGAATATCCTGTGTAACGACACCAACGGAAGCCCAATGCTTACGTGCTGTCTTATACAAATACTGGATATACTCTGCCATAGATGGCGTAGCGATAGCTTTCCAAGCTTCCTCGATTACCAATGTCTTACGGCATTTCTTGATGCGCATCTTCTGGGTAAACACATCCATAATGATAAGCAGCACGATAGGAGCGAGGACAGGGTTATCCTTAATCTGATCCAACTCAAAGACGATGAACTTCTCATCAAAGAGAGAGGTTTCCATATCACTGTTCAGTGTTTCCTCATACTCGCCGCCTTTATAGAATGTGGAAAGGATGGCTGCATAGTCGTTGATGTCAAACTTGGAATTATCAAGATTCATTTCCTTCAGCAGCTGTGGAATACGCTCCAGAGAGAACTCATAGAACGAGTTAAAGGACAATTCAGTTACACGCAGTTCCTTGCGTCGCTCCTCCATCTCGTCAATTCGCTGGTCTAGATGAATCAGGTAACGGTCTTTCATTACCTCTGGCATCAGTCGCTGAATCTGTCGATTGGCAGCAACGACCTCACCTTCTGCTGCAGCAGGGTCATTGGCAAGGTTACGCAGCTTCTCAATCTTCTCCCATGTTCTATCCTTGGGAGTCTCCTTCACTGGTTCCTGATTGACCTGCCCTGCATCTTCAGGGGATGTCTCGTCTTGTTCTTTCTTGTACTGTTCGTTCTGCTCCTTGACAAAGGCATCATATACGCCATTTGTCTTATCTGCAAGACGCAGACGTTCACGCAATTCCTCGCGTTCTTTCTGACTATAGCCGGTGAATGGATGGAAATACTCCTCATAGTACTCAAAGACAACCTTGTTCAAGATGGTTTCCTGAACCTTGGTATATTCGTCATTCCCTTTGTAGATAAGGAATATCAGGCTCTTGATAAAGTTCTTCTTTTCATCGAAGTTCTTCTCGTATTCCTCCTTTGTTACCTTGAAAGGATTCATGGAGATTGGATGTTCCTTGGTATATGAGATATAGACTCCGTGCTTTATCATACACAACAGATAGTAGCTGTTACCTACATCGACAATAACGACATCAGTATCTTGCTCATGGAACTGGCGCATGACTGTGTTCATGAAGTAGCTCTTACCGCTACCACTAGGACCAAGAACAAAATAGTTACCGTTATCTGTCATTTTCTCGGCACCTTCCTTACCCGTAAAATCAATGGGCATAGGAACACCTTGACGGTCTGTGTACCAGAATTTCAGCGGCGTTTTTTCACCTTTCTGCTGACACTCCTTATACATCATGCAGAGCGCAGCATCACTCAGCGTCAGGAAACGGTCATAGTCAGGACTGAGCTGACTACAGTTGCCGGGGAAGCTATTGACAAACAGTTCCAACTGATTATAGGCACGTTTGGAAATCTGTATGTTCATCTTACTGAAGAAGTTCTCCAGATAGTTGTTCGCCCTGGACATACTGGCATTCTTAGATATGGAAACAACGATATTGAAGTGGGCATATACCAGTTGTTTGTTCTCTCTGGCAATAATATCCTGAACTTTCTTGATGTCTTCGACAGCCAACTGATTGCTTGGGCTTGGGATAGAGCTGTGGCGATTCTTTTTCTTATCGAGCAAACCCAATTCCTTTTTCTGGTTAGGCATGAAGATGACCTGATTATAGACAGCTGACTCGATACCCGGAATACTGTCAATTCCTGCCAGCAAGTCTATTGGCATTTCGCTGTTATTGACCGTCATCAGCGTGAATGGACGTATAAGCGTAGGCAGATTGATATTATCCACATCAACCAGACTGAATACCCGGCATTGCTTGTCACCCATCCAGATATTTTCGCCATCCACCTTGAAATTGGTTACTGAATAGTTGGGGTCACGGAAGTTCTGGGCGAAATACCGATCCACGTAGTCCTGACATTGCTCGACATTAAGGAAACTAACCTTCAGTCCTGCATCATGGAACTGGTCTTTTACCTTGTAGAGCTTATCCATGAAGTCACGCCATTTCTTCTGGTCGTATGAAAACAGACGGGATTTCCTGTTCTCCTGAGTAATACAGAGCACTGTCTTCACTTCTGTATATTCACGATTATTGAAATAGCTGAAATAAGCCTGCTGAAGCTTAGAGCAGTTGGCGTTCATGAACTGCATGGCATTAAACTTCTTACGAATGAAGATATCCTGCTTCTGTAGGATATAGCCTTCACCCAATGACTGGCAGATCTTAGTGAACAACTGAGAATACTCATAGTAGCAATCAACATCTGCGGAGTATTTCTGTACAGGATTCTGAATCTCCATCAAAGCGGAATAGTCACCTGTCTTGGTATATATAATGCCAATGCCATCTACTTCCTCAACTGAGAAATAGATGTCTTCGAATATCTTTGCCCTTTTGCCACCTGTACCGAAAGCCTTTACTGAAATGGCCATTCCAGCAAGGATAGACAGGAAAATCAAAACTACATAGACGGTCATTGTATATCTATATTACTATATTGATGTATTTTCGTATTAAAGTATTGGGCTATATCTCCGAATCTCGTTTGTACACGAGTATTCCATGATAAACTTTCTTGGAATGAAGCCCTTTCATCTGCTTGAAGACTATCATCGATATGCCTATACCGCTAATAACTGCAAGGACAATAAGACCGATGATAAAGCCCAAAAGCGAATAGATGATGATAAATGACAGGATAGCTGCTCCTGCCGTGATAGCCGCCCAATAGATGTAGCGACCTCGGAGCCCCATGAATTCAAGGGGTCGTTGCAACCCCTTGAATACTGGGTATTCCGGATAATCAATGTTAGTACCTGAGTTCATTAGAAACCTGTGATTACACCATCCTCAATGCCGAAGAACAGAGGCAGAGCCTGGGCAGCGGCAATCAGGAACACACAAGCACCGATGATCATCATGATGCTCTTCTTGACATCCTGCTCCTCGTTGTTCATCTTCACATACACGGAGATAGCGCCCACAATGGCGACAACGCCAGCAATGGCATAACAGAGTTTTGTAGCAATAGGCACATACTGGGCAATCTGCTCAGAAGCCTCACTGATGGCATTCTTACCAGCCTCGTAGCCAGCACCACCTGCAGCCTCTGCAAAGGCATGGGTGACACCTAACACCATTGAGAGCACGGTCATAACGCAGCAGCGAACCACACGGCACTCCATCATCTTGTTACACATTGTGTTTACAGTTCTCGTGAATCGATTTTTGAAATTCATTTTGTTTTTAAAATTTTGAAATTAATAAAAACTGATAGATGAAAAAACGAAAAAACCGATAGATGCAAAAACGAAACTATAATTTCCCTAAAGGGACTTTACCAACCGAATAATATATTGTCAGACTTCACTATGCCGAAGAAACCTGGGAATACGTAAGTGGCTATCAGTAGAAAAAGACAGGCACCAAAGAGGCTTAAAATGCTCTTGGAAATATCCCCTTCCTGATTGTTCATCTTTACGTATATCTGAAACGCATTGACTAACGCCGTCAGAACTGCTATACCCATCACTATGATTGTGACATAATGCATCATCACAAGCAGGAACTCGGTCATGTTATACAAGCCCTCAGCTCCCATATTGTAGTCAACGGCTCCTCCGTCAACAATTGTCTGGGCTGCCATAGGCATTGCATTACCTAACAGAAACAAGGTTGCAATTATGCCTGTTTGAAATCTGTTTTTCCTATGTGCCATGATTACAAGCGTATTGGAGTTGCTGAAATCTGCTGTCCTGCTGGGGTTAAACCGCCATTTTCCAGAATTGGATACATGTCTTCAAGGTAAACCTCCAGCTCTGATTTCACTGGAACAGGAGTTAACATGTTCTCCAATTTTTCCTTTACTGCCTCTGCTGAATCGTCTGAAACGTCTGCCTTTTTATCTGCTTGGACACCTTGTTTAACCGATGTAGCTTCAGTACTCTGTCCACCTCCCTGACTATCCGTCTGTTCTTGTTCCTGTTGACCGTCAGACGCTGAGCCGGCCCCCTTCTCTGGGGACGTGACTTTATAGCCGCCTCCTTCCGTCTCTTCGACTTGTGTAGGATCGTCATCAGGCACGTTGGCTGCTTGACCCGGAATATCAATGTCCTCCGTGTCACTCTTCTGGCCATCTTTACGAGTTATGTCCATGTAGATTACTACTGCATAATAGATAAAGTATGCAATAGTTAATACAAATGCAAAGATTGCGAATGCGCTCATTTTGTTATCCTTTATAAATGTTCTTAATTCAATTTTCGGCTGCAAAGGAACAACAAAAAATCGACTTTGCAAGAAAATATTAGAAAAGATTGAAATTTTAACATTTCAGACACTAAAATGCACCTATTTATATGGAATATTCAATATTTTGTGCAAAGTTTGACTCTAAATAGGGTTTTGAAATTGATGAAAATCAATGTGAATAAATGTTATTTTTACGGTTTAAGCTTTAATTTTTGTAAACACATCAAAACTATACATAGAATATTTGTAATTTTGCGGTCGATAATTCAATGGTATAATTTATAACTGTTTAAAAGGTAAACAGATTGATTTAGGGTAGAATGAAAAGATTTACTGCTATTATGCTTTTTAATTGGGATCCACATTTCCTGTTAGCGGAACAGTGGATTCCGCGTGTAAGGTACGCTTGATTATTACCCTTGCTCATGTGAGTTTGTTTCTTATTATCTTCGCTCTGGTTTCTTTTCCAAAGTGATCTGCCAACCATTTGGCCTTTCTCTACCAGGGCGTATTCATTAAACATTAAAAACGAAAATTTATATGGTTAATTCTAAAGAACTAATGATCGGGGCTTGGGTGAAAAGTAAAAAAGACTTGGCAAAAGTTACAGCCCTGTATAAAGAAAATGATGGTATTCATGTAGAAGGGAATGTCTTCGCGGAAAACGAAACCTCGGTTGATGACGAGGTATCTCTTATACCAAATGGATTAGAACCAATTCCTTTAACTGCCGTCCTGCTGGAGAAGAACGGTTGGCAGAAGGATGGAAGCGAACCTAACACTTATGTCCATCCGAAACTTGGAGCGAACAACAGAATTATCATCAAAGATGTGCCAGTCATCCATGATTTTGAAGTTCCATACGTTCATTTGCTCCAGAACGTTTTAACACTACTTGATGAGAATATCACAATAGACATGCTGCTATTTCACAACCTATAGATACTTTTATCTTCAGAATTGATAATGCTGTCGTCTTGAAAAAGATGGCAGTTTTTTATTGTCAGGTCACATTTCATGCACAATACCGCTCCATCATACCGTAACTACTCATGCACTATAGGGTACTGAGTAGTTACGCTAGACTAAACCACAAATCAATTTTTGGGAAAAAGAACAACGTTTATACATAAGCTTAGTTCACAAGGCTTGTGAAAAAAGCAAAATTATATGAACTTTGCACAATTTTCAGTATATTATTTGTATCTTTGCACACATAATAACATAACTTATCACACTAAAATTATAAAATATGGGGAATTCATTATCAGAAGAGATTAGATCATTAAGTGACGATGAACTTAATGAGTATATAGAGACATTTGAAAATCGAGTAGAAACCACTCGCGATTACTTAGATGATTGTGACAGTATGGACATTAGTATGGTAATGCGAGGCAAGCTGCAAGAATACTCACACAAATTACAGCTTCTTCGTGAAGAGCGGTCACGTAGAAACAGTACTTCTAATAATGAACATCCTGCACAACATCCTGCACGTCCTACTGGAGTTAAAATAACTCGCGAAAATCAGATTAAAACATATCAAGCATACATAAAGTGTCCAGACTTTCTCGAAAAAATACCTACTATAAACAACCCTGTCTACAGAAGAGAATTAGCAAATAGATCATTTGCAATGCATGATATGCTATGCAAAGAAGATTGTATATTCCCTACCTGTCCATTTTATGATGGATGGTCTATTATTAATAGAGTTGTAAATCATCCTGACGATTATGACGAATGGGTTGTCCAAGGCTACGAAGATAGATTCAAATAATAATGTTAGGCAATTTGTCTGCCTTATTAAAAAACAACAAGTTAGGATTTAAATTTTGAATTAAGTATGGGCTTTTTTGATTCTTTGTTTGGCAAAAGAAAAGACGAACCGATTCAAGGCGTATCGTCTATTGACCAAGTCGTAAAAGAGAGTGTTGAGCATTTGGAAAAATGTATCGGCAAAGTAACACAGGAAAAACTTGAAGCAGAGGCAATTAATCTTGCGTCTTACATTTATCTACGAAAAGGAGGCAAGATCGACTTTGATTTGGACTATCTGACCAAAGGGCTTATGGAAAAGATACCTTCTGGTGATTTTAATGTTGCAGATCAAGTTTTCCCTCTTATGATAAAATATGGCAGTAATGGGTTATATGTAAACAAAAATGCCTTTATAGGCAAGAAATTAGCTTATAAAGAGAACGTCAGACTAGACCCCAACCTTCATAATTTTCTGAAAGGCTATTTTAATAGTGTCCATAAACTCCATGTTGTCGAGCCGAAGCCTAAGGTCGAGAATTCTTCAAATAGCCAAAAAGAAGAAAAGGTTGACTTGGGCCTACCTTCTGGATTATTATGGGCTACAATTAATATTGGTGCTTCTTCTCCTTCAGATGCAGGTGATTATTTTGCATGGGGTGAAAAGGAAATGAAAGACAATTATGGCTGGGAAACATATAAATTATGCAACGGCACATATTCTTCTATTTTCAAGTACACACAAAATGACGGCAAGACTGTTCTTGACCCACAAGAAGATGTAGCGACATCCAGATTAGGAAAAGGATGGAGGATACCCACAAAGGACGAAATGGAAGAACTCGTCAATGAATGTAAGTGGACATGGGAACGCTTAAACGGTCAATTGGGCTGGAAAGTAACAGGTAAAAATGGCAAATCAATATTTCTTCCTGCAGCTGGAGCTTATAGTTCATATCGTATTGCTGGAGTTAATGAGTTGGGTAGGTATTGGACATCCACTAGGGACAATAGTAATTATTCGGCTTTTAATCTGAGGTTCAAGGACGGACGTGAATCAATCGTGGTTGTAGATGATACACGATTCTATGGAAGACCTGTTAGAGCTGTCTATGGAGAAGCTAAAACTATAGTCAAGCCTAAGACAACTGCTAATGCAGAGCCTGACTACAAACTAAATGAGTTGTGTGATTTGATGATCCGCCAATTGTTTGGCACAATGCGACAGAGCGACATATATGCAAGATTAGACCAGTCAATTCAGAAGCTACCTAATGGCGGCATGAGAATTCACCAAGAGGAATACGGTGACTTGTTTAATGATTTTGATTTCCTTGGGAAAAATGGTTGGATAAGATACGTCCGTATATATGGTCAAATACTTGACGCTCACTACAGGACAATAAGTGGCTCAATGGAGGTATTTGGCTTGCAAGTTGACGATATATCCAGAAAGCCAGATTACGTAGAATGTGTTATTAACCAAGCACAATTTGGCCAATAACAATTGATTCTATTTCCGAATATTAAAGTCCCAGAGTTCATTCCCCTGGGACTTTTAATTTATTGAATGGCTTATCGATTTCTGGAAAAATCTGCAAAAGACACAAGATATGGCTGAATTCCATAAGCAGAACGTCTGTATTGAGTAATAAACAACTTATTCCCAAATCCTCGTTCTGCCACCTGCATCATCTGTTCAAGAAGTTCATTGCGATTACAACTACCGTTAACGGCAATGAGTGCAAGGTAAAGTTCGGATATATATGTGCAAAGGTCTGTGTCAATTAGTCTACCAGATTGGGCAATATGCTGCTTCAGTAATGTCTCCATTACTGTTTTATTGTTGTTTCCATCCGCTACCAAATTAACAACTTTCTCCATATCATGGATAAAATCGTCTTCTCCCATTCCTTGCTGTTGCCATTGTCCGAGGGCAACAATAAAGCAATCATACATAACTCCTTTGGCTCCCCCAGGGCCGCTAACGCTATTTGCTTTAACGGTGAAATCACCTTTTGGAGTTGGGAATGTCAGGTGGATCATGTTCCCAACATAATTTTTCCTTATGGACTTCTCTGAGGAAGAGGAAGAAGTTTTCCTGAACAAATCAAAAAATCCCATGTTTTTATACTTTTACGGTTTTACTCTGTAATGTACTGCCCAACCAGAAGTAGACATGCTACCAAATGTCACCATCGGATCCATTTGTGCAAGAGGATTGTTTTCACTGGCAAAAATAAAACGAAATTGTTCTCCATTGCTCAATCTCCCGACATAGGTTTCTGTTAAGAAGTCAGACTCATAATGTCTTAGTGAAGTACGGAATGTCGTACCATCTGTTTTGCGAACAGTTAGTTCATCTTCTGAAGCAAAAGCATATCCTCCTTCAAAAGAAAGAACTTCTTCGTACATCTTGTACTGGTCTGGGTGGGTCATTTTGTACAAAGGAGAAATAACCTTTTTGTACATTTCTAATCTTAATGCTGGCATAATTTATACAATTAATTGTTGATTTTGTTTATTTCCAATAAAAAAGCGAGTGATATTAAGTGTTGTATATCTTGCAAGGTTTCGTCGGATTCCCATCTTTCACAAGCATATCTAAATAAGTACTCATAGCTTATCCCCACATCTTTTAACTTTCGAAAATCGGCTGGATTTGTATTCTTATAATAAGAATGGAGTTCCATAACTCTTTCAACGAAGTAATTCAGGCACTCTACTCCATATTTTTCTTCTATCAAATTAAAAAATAAGTATGTGTTAATTCTACCAGATGCAATACATTCGCCAAGCCCTATCTGTTTGTAGGCTTTCCGGATAATCGTATTTTTTCTTCTGTTGTAGACTCTCCATACAGTATCTTCATAATCCTCGTTCACTAAAGAGTTCTCTTCAAATGCATTATACACAAGTTCCAATAAAGAGTTGGGGAAATTTTCATTTTTATCTTTGATTTCATGACGCGTAATCCCTTTAATGGTTCTTGGTAGCCTATCTTTGTCAAAGAGGAGTTCGTCTATGATGGCACAAAATTTGGTATCATTATACAATTCTTCGAGATGATTCATTTCTTCTTCGTTCAGATTTGGATATTTACTGCCAATCTGAATGAAAAATTCCGCAATGGGCAATTTGTCAGGATCTAAGTCGTACAATATGTATGCATTATCTTCCAATAATTGCTTAAGTTCATCTATAGCATCCGTCCTTGCATAGAGAAAAGAAATAGTAGGAAGGATTGTGTCTGATGCGGAGATACCGTATCGCTTGAATTCATAGGTAAAGATATCTCTTTGTCCCAGAACATTCTTTTCCTTTGAGCATTTTATTCTTTCATCGTGGCGTTCACTTGGCGACATTTTTTCCAGCTCTTGGTCTGTATATCTTCTTGACGTGTCTGGCCGATACATTTCAGGTGGTCCAAATGCTTCTACAAATGGATCATCTCTGATAATGGTATCATCATAATTTTCATCATCAGTATAATACAGGTCGTCAAATTCAATATTAATCATTTTATTATTATTTGATGCAAATATCGGAAAAAAAAACGAGAAAATGCAGCATATTCCTTACAAATTGCGACACAATCTTCTTCATGTACTAAGATTTAGCATAAATTAACCAGAGGCCATTAAAAATATCATTAAAAAAATAGTAAATTTGCATTTTAAACATACTATATATGAGCATGATTGATTTGCGTAAAGACTTTCAATTCGCTATAAATAACATCAGCAACTGGAAGAATTCATATGAGCGTAAGGTTTATGTTCATAGGAAATTGCTAATCAATATAATGTTTCGTGCTATCAACACCAAATTGGTATATGATGCTTTTAAAAATGGGGAAATGATTGACTCCCTTGATTTGGAAGAATCCATTCAGTATGTTGAAGATTTCTATAAAGGCATGGCGGAAAATGTTATGCCCAATTTAATCGGATGGTTACGAAACATGCAAAATGATGAAATGGTAGGAACAGTCAATTATCATTTTTATAAATGTCTAGCCTACGATGCAGAAATAAAAGACGACTCTATGCAGGAACTTGAATTCATCTATGTTTTTGAACAGTTAAATGATGCCTGCATCTTATACTATATTGCATATATTCTGGCAGGGGAATCTGCAAAGGATACTTTGGAGTCGATATCCGGAAGAACTTGCTCCAGCTATCCTAAGGAAAATCTCACATCTCTAAAAGAATACTTCCAGCCTGATATTGCAGGTTTCATGAACGAGAATTATAAAAATCGTTATTGACATGGCAGATCTCTTATGGATACTAGAAAAAGACGAATTAGGGAAGATTATAGATAAGCTTCCTGGTTTATCAGTATTTGTAAGAAATCATGCAAATGATGATTTGGAAGTTCTTCTTACAGCATATACATCCTACCTGAAAAATGTAGAGAAATACACGTTTGGCATTGGAGCCAACATTAATTTGTTGCGGAGAAGATATAACCAAATTGTTTTAGAAACAAAACAAAATATAGATGGGCAAGACTTACGCCAGAAGAAGATTCCTGCATGGGAAGAGTTGATGAGCTTACACGAGAGGGAACACCTTGATTCTCTTATTTATCGTTTGCCGGAATTGGATGTTTTTCTTAAAGACTATTTCAAAAACTCAAATCTTACTGAGGTTATAACCTTATTTGAGGAACAGCATGAGGTAAGTCTTAAAAAAGACAGATCGCTGAAATTTGCCATCGGCTCTGTCAAAAGATATTTTCAAGAAGTAATGGAAAAGCACAAGGATGCCCTACATTACGTAAGCACGGAAAAGCAAATCAATGACCATGAATTACTAACTGAATTCTACTATGACGCAAAGGATAATTTCTACAAAAAGAATCTTTCCGAAGTTGATTGTCAATCATTCCTAATGCGCTATATTAGCTGTATGCATCCCTATATAGATGCTGAAATCGGTGGACGATATATAAAGTACAAAATATATTCAACTGCTTTCGTCTTTTATTCTCACGTATTTCAGTTTGTTTTCTCTTCTCCGAACATATATTGGAATAATAGTGAAGCAGTATATGGATGTGCAGTAGCTTTGGAAGATATTATTAAAATCTACCATAATAATTGTTTGCTATCGAATGACGGAGAGACAGATGAAATGGTTAATTCGTTAGTTGAACTGTGTTTCTTATTCGCATCACGCGTTGTTTATTGGAATGACAAAGGGACAATAAAGAGTGATTCTGACAAGGAAGAAAAGATGCCAATAAGAAAACAAGACAGAATTCGTTTTTATGAAATGAGAACGTATCTGCTTTCTAATTTTCCACATGTATTTCACCATCTTGGGCTATCAGAAATTGACATTGCACTAATGAAATACGCAGACCTCCATGATTTACATGAAATAACTTACAAGGCAGGCATAGTAGGCTCAAACTCTGTATATAATCTGCAGAGCAGGGAAATTGAAGACGAATATATCAAAGACGATTCGAAGAGAAGCCAAGCCTATAGTCGGGGCAAAGATTTAAGCAATAATGTGGGATGGAAACTTTATTGTAACTACACAAAAGGCAAATATTGTCTGAATTGGGACTCTCTTCGAGCCTTATTACACTTGGAGGATATTAATCATGGGGTACAAAAAGTACGGCATGAACTCAAATATAAGCAGGACAGGACTATAATACGAGAGTATTTAAAAGAGAATGGAATCAAATGGTTTTATCATTTTACAGAAAGGGATAAGCTTTCGTCTATAAAGAAAGAAGGAGGACTGTTGTCATACAGACAGTGCCTTATACGTGGTATTGTAATGCCAAACACTCAAGACATGAGCAAATCAAGAGATATAGATGCCGCTTTTAATCTTGAAGATTATGTTCGTGTTAGTTTCTGCAGATATCTGCCCAAAATTGAAGAGCGCAAGAAAGAAGACAAAGATCTTGTACTTCTTAGAATAAGTACAGAGGTTGCTGAGTTAGAGGATACATTGTTTACTGATATGGAGGCTACACAAGTTGACCATAAACATGGCCCGACTTTCGAAGATCTCCAAAAAGTAGACATAAAAGCAACGCAAAAAAGCCATTGTGACATAAGTGATCCTGATTTTTGGCAATACCAATCAGAAGTAATGGTTAAAGAAATAATTCCTATTCAGTACATTCTTAATATTGATAATCCAGAGAATCTATAAGAATACGGACTAAAATCAAAACATCAGTTTTCATCGTCTAATATTTCGGGGAAAAGCATCATGTGTTCAAGCGGTGCTGAATTTCCATACATAAAATCACTGTATCGCGTTATGTTATCGTATGTGGCTAGGAAACAGAAATCATTAATTGCATAGATGTCTTTAGGGTCTTGCATTATTTGGCCAAGGATAGTTTTAAGGCATTTATAGCGCATTTTATTATATTCCAGATTAAGTATCATACCATCGCGCGAGGGACTTTCGGCCACTTGCTTTAAGCAGCGCCAGGTTCTCCATACCTCATGCAAATAACGAGAGAACTTGCCTGATTCCATGAGTTTTTCCAACATTGGAATTGCTTTATGTGGCTCCTCATGTCTTCTTTGATGTGCATATTCCACTGTATAAAGACACTCCCTATCAAAGCTGGGAGTCTGTTCTGCCATCAACAGCAGGTATCTTTCGTTTTCTTCTGACTGTTTGCGGCGTAAGTCGTATATAGAATCATAATTGGGGATAAACTGCTTAATATCCATGTATTTTATAACGTCTTTTTCAGTAATCTTCCCATAATGCCTTAATGCGAACCGCTTAGACAGCTTATCAGCACATGTTGTATAAGCCGACCAAACCTTATCCCACAAAATTGAATCAGACTGATTCCATAGTGCAGTGTCTCTAGGTAGGATATCCACAAGAGTCTTTATATATTTGTCTACTGCATTTCTGGCTTCCAAATCCCATATACTATCTAAATGGACATGACCAATAGAATCATTTACCACCATTCCAAATCTAAACCATAATTCCGCATCACAATATGCTGCCCTCAATATAGCATAACTATTAGCCAAACTAATCATGTCACCATATAATTCCCTTTTTGACTGAGGCATATAAGTTAAACAAACGTATGTTCCTGGACAATAGATGTCTTTATCGGATAGCGTTTCTATACTAAAATAATCAGAATCATCAAAACTTCCATTCAAAATACTGTCATTTGTCGCAGACAAATCGATTTCTTTTTTTGATAATGGAAAGGAAGCAATAATTATGCCTGCAAAGATTATGGCTATAAAGCCAACAATAAACTTTTTCATTGTTTCACTACTTTTTTTTGTTACACATTCGAGTTTGTGGTGCGGAAGTCCTCATAGCAAGGACAATGGCTTCACCAACCAATGCTAAGTTTGCCAATAAATAATGGCTTTTACCAAACCACGTTACCGTACTGCCTCCTATTTCTGCTGTTTTCAATAGTTTACTTCTGAACTCCATGTCATCTAGACTTGTTGCACATCCAATGGCAAAGGCGGTTCCAGATGGACTTAGATTGAAGATAATAGGACCAGCATCAATATCCATACCAAACATGCAAACCCTATCGTGGTACTCTTTTATACCAGCAAATAGAAAACTTTGCTTATAGTTCTTCATCAAACAATCATATTGCTCCCTTGCAAATTCAGCATCTACCAATGATAGATAGTAACAATTCAAGGCTGAATACGAACCTTTCACTGGCTGTACTATCTGAACGCTGTCATTATAAACTTCAAGAAACGATGCAACCAACCCCGTTTCTTTATCTATCCACTCCTTTTTGGCTCTCTCTACCCACATATTTACAGTATTAGAGTACTTTCCTTCGTATTGACTGGAGTAATTGGCTAACGCCACTATTGCAACCAGCATATCAGGTATGTAAATGTATTCACCTGGATAGGTTGGTAAGTTCAATGATTTACTCTGGCGAATCCTGCGGTTCATCGCCTTACACAGCGAATGATACAATCCGTCATATCTTCCATCACCACCAATCTGCTTATACCTGCTAATCATCCATGCCAAATGACTATAATATGAGATATGGCTCAGATTTCCATAGATACCATCCATAGGATCTTCTCTCCAGCGTAGCCTGTCGTATTCCCGTATCTCCTCAGACATTGCAATGTCGATTATCTGACCAATAAACTTAATGGATAGTTCTTTATTCTGGGGATAAAGAATCGCTATATTCGCCAATGCAGCAGAAGTCATCGAACAAGTATATAATGCCCATTCCCCTTTAAACTGATCCCCTATACCACTTGGCATCTCTTCAAATAGTTCTTGTGGAGAGGTTACTACTTTTGATGTCAAGTAGTTAGCTCTTCTGATAATTTCTTTCTTTTCTTTGGTAAAAGAACCATACCCTACGCTTACATATTCCACCCAGCACACTTTTGCTGCTACAATGAGTAATATCCCAAGAACTATTATCATCATTCTCTTTTTTATTTTAGAAGTAAATCTAAGCATAACTATCAAACCATTAATAGTTTACCTATATTGGAACCCACCATAACCATTACCCCATACCCAATAGTATGTTCGACCACGATATGAACAATACAGATGACATTTGGGATACATATATCTTCCTATTATCGATAACGGTTTTATTGGAATATCTTCAGTCCACTTATCACCAACTTTTCTTAATTGATGCCTTTCCATGCTACAACAACCATAATGAGCCTCACTATATATTGTATGTAGCAAATAATTGATTGTTGTGTACGCCCGATGTGCCTCACAGCAACTATGAATACGAATCATACTATAAGGAATCTCATTGGAAACATCACATTTCCCACCATATTGATCGATCTTAAAAACTATGATGTTGCTATTCTCATCAACGAGAAGCGACTCATTATTGCCATCGAAATCTAAATCAAGTTCATATTCGCCAGCATTCTCTAGTGTAAATTCCTTGCATGGGAGATTATTATAATTCTGTTCTTCCATGCCCTTCTTAGCTGTCAAATCGATAGAGATTGAAGACAAGAGTAAGAACAGAAGGATTTTCTTACTCATTAATTCTATTTCCTTTTTCAGCATATTTATTCCCCAGTAACTTGGTTATTAACTACTGCATCAAAACGCTCACTAACATCAACCATCCAGTCTGGCAGCTTCTTTAGGGCTTGATAAACGAGAGCATCCGGCATTTTCTTGTAATAGGCATAGGCCATAGGGCCTGCAATGGCGGCCAAAGTGTCAGCATCTCCACCAAGAGAGATGGCGAGCTTGATACAATCTACATAGTCCTTTGAATCTAAAAAACATATCATGGCAGGGCCAACAGTACCTGGACATGTTGAATAGAAGATATAGTCATCGTGAATATCTGCATAGCTCTTACCTGCCCAGTCGGGATAAAATTCGTTCAATAGATGCTCCCGAACAAAGTCCTTATCCTTATTGTTCTTCAGATGAAAGATAGCGAGGGCTGTGGCAACAGCTCCTTTGATGCCTTCAGGATGGTTGTGAGTAGGTAATGCAGTCTCAGTAGCCATCCGAATACACTTTTCTTCTGTCTTTGCCAACCAGCCTGCTGAAGAGCAACGCATAGCAGAACCATTACCAAGACTGCGATATGGCTGTGGATTATGGGATCCAAACCATTCCTTGAAGGTTGAGCTGAATCCAGCGTGGCGATGCTCATTGGCACATTTCCAGAGGTTCCAAGTCATATCAAGATGATCTACAAATGCTTCTGCACAAGCAAATGTCAGCACCGTATCATCTGTGAAGTGTCCCCTACTACTGAACATCTTAACCTTATCATATTCCTTGATTCGATGAGATTTCCCTTCATATGCACTTCCTGCTATGTCCCCAATAGCCTCGCTTATCAAATAGTTCTTCATTCTTTTCTTATTATTTTGTTCCTGTTCCCTCTGAAATATTGACACCAAAACCAAATGAGTAGGACTACTACTGCAATATCAATAATATTCCAGATAGTTCTTCCAAGTGAAATTTTTAAGAATGGTTGAAATAGTAAAGCAAGCGCCCCAAAGACAATGGCCATGCTTACTTTTGATAGAATCGTAGTTGAATCATCTTTTATATACCCTTTTTGTTCCTCTGGGGCACACAATCCTGGTGTATTTCTTGTAGCATAGAATAGCCATGCCATGACTCCAAAGACTGTCATAGCAATAAAACGAACGAGTTGATAATAGCCATATGGCATAGGTGCAAGACACAGTAACAGAAGCACAGATAATATAATATACACAGCTCCTATAATGCTGGAAAATGTACTTTTACTTTTCATTTGACTTATCTTTTTTACCATTTGTAACTTATAAACGTAGCTGTTCCGTCTAATGGACGAATGATTATGCTATCTACAACTTCAATATCGAAGAAAGCTGTATCATAAACATACTCTTTTCCATTGCTCTTCCACTTTGGATTTATATTTAAGAGACTGTCCAGTTTGACTTTAAGCATTTCATCCTTCCCTGCTTTAAAAACAATTTGATATGTATCTTTTAGATCATCCCCACCAACATAGATGCTGCTATAATCTGTTATTTTATATGACGGAAGCTTTATTTCAGGAACAAGTTCTTCCAACCTTTCGTTCATATTCGAAGTACTATATGGAGTATAATATAAATCCAAGTATGCTAAACTGATTAGTAGAATAGGTATTCCCAAAGATAGGAAAAGTCTATACAGAAGTCTAATCTTACCCTTTACCCACCATCTGTTGACAGCCCAGAGTACTACCAGCAAGAACGGTATTGCCACAATTAGGAATATCGTCGCTAAATAGATAAAACTTAGTAATACAAAGAAATTCATACGTTAGAATAATATGCCACAATCATACTTGTAGATAACAAATTTTTCTTTTTCCCTGTAAGAGATTACCTTGCTATACTGCATTTGTATTTCGATATGCTCACGGACTAAACCTTTCCATTCATTCCAATAACAGCACAAAATATCAGCAGTAGTCACCCCATCATTCCGTTTTATAGTAACTGAAGGATATATCATGGATTGGATTGCCAATTTTGACAGGTCGTAACAGTTTATGGCCTCTATTTCATACAGATCTTTCTCCTGTAAGATAAACTTCCTTTCTATATAACCGCCATGCCAGAAAGTTGGAAACAGAGTGGAAGATGTCATTAGCAAGTATAATTGCCATGCTCCCATGGGAGTGTCATTGACATGAACATATTTCAGAATGTCTTTGTCTTCCTGACCATTTTGGTCATATACGTAGAAATTTGATTCGTCGCCCATGCCTTGCTGTTCTGCAATTCGCAGCCCCATATGATAACCGTCTTCCAAAGAAAGGGCATCAAGGTCATAGAATACTGCATCATCACCTTTTTTCTTCAAAGAATCAAGGTTTGTCTTTATTCTCCAATGATAATCTTTTGCTTTTGCAGCAAATATATTACCGCTGTCAATATATGTAAGGAATTCCTTTGCCGTCCTGAAGACTCCTTTTTCTTCGTTATAGAACATGTCGCCTTCTTTTTCCAAGATTAACCTAAGAATCTTCTTGGCTGTACCTTTACTTTTCTTCTTAATAGGATTGTGGATATAATCTTCACCCATAAAATGGAAGAAAGCCAAATTCCATAAGCATTTCAACGAAGGAGATGGCTTCTCGTAAACCTCAGCCAGCAAATTAATTGCTTCCTCGTACTTTTCTTCTGTCCAGAGTATGGTGAACATATTTAGCATTGCATTATGTGACCCGCCATCAATGGCCATACGCAAATACTTTTTCCCTTCATCATATTTCTGTTCAAAGTTATAATAATATACTCCCAGAATATTAGCTGCCTCATAAAGCCCGTCATCGATGGCCTTTAGATAGCAATTCTTGACTGTCTCAAAATCCTGTGAGTTCATTTTGCTTAAAAGAAACCAATTGGATTCTTCAACCGCTTTCCTCATATTGCCAATTAATCCTTCGACATATTTAGTCCCCTTCAGTGGCTCATCTCCTTCAAAGTTTCTTAATCCATAGAGCTTTGGCTCATAATTCGCTTTCTTTTGCTTATGAGGTACGGGATACTTAGCTTTTAGTGGATCAACCGGTTCAATATAACGTGACCTCATCTCAGGATAGTACTCTACGACCTTGTGACAATGAGGACACACCGAGACAATTCCAGAGTAACCGATATCTCCAAATTGAAAGAGTGAACTATGCCATTCTAATTTCTCAGAAGGTGTACCACAAGATAGACAAGGGATTCTGTTTTCCGTAATAACTGGCTCAAAGATATCATTAGCCTCTCGTAATTCAGAAAAGCACCATTTGATACTATCAAGATCAAAGGAAAAATCGAGAATGTCGTCATGGTAGCCTATCATAGAATTCAGATGACGTTGAATTAATAGTATTTTCTGTATTTTATTGTCTCTTATAAGAAACATCACCACCATCATATCCATCAGAAGACATGCATTTGAATAGTAGTTTGAATAAACCACTTCAAATTTCTTGGCCTTTCTGGTCTCAACATATCGAGACCTCCAACCTTTCCAGTACTCAATGACCTGGCTTTTGCCCGATATGGTTTCCTTCTTGTAGCTTATATGCTGGGAGTTAACATCAAGAAGGCTCTCAAAAGCAGTGAAATCACCACTAAGAAGTGCTTCACCCAATGTTTTTGCCGCTTCAGTGTATGTGGTCTTTGGAATATTTTCCTGTATTTCTAACACACCATAGTTATTCGCTTCTGTAGTTATTTCAGCCTTTTCTTCATCTGTCAAAGAATCAATGTAGCCTTTTCCATATACATCATCCAGAGTATATTCTGTTCCATGTTTATAGTTATATTCCGCTATGGAGGTGGTATTATTATTCTCGTCTAAAACACAATCCTTCTTCATATACTTTTTAAATCTTTTAGGTAGCGGTTTGGGACGATTCTTATAATACAGATTCCTGCAAGCCTTATAAGCTAAGGCAAGCAAAATAATAGGAACAACTAACGGGCATAGTAAGACTATCAGCAAATGTTCCCAATATTTAGTCTCCTGCTTCGTTATTTTACGAAGAGAATCCTTTCCGTTTTTGTTTCTAAACACATATACCCCAATGCAACAGGTTATCCAGTATAGTGCAATTATTATCCAGACATTCATAATTCTAATAATTTATGTGGTTCTCTCATCTATTAACTTACAAAATCTATCCTTGATGTCTCGTAGATCATCTGTCAGGATTGAGTCACAACGAATGGCTATATCTTCAGGAATGGGATACATACAAGCCGCAATAGCGCATGCCATGGCACCAATTGTATCAGAATCACCACCAAGTGAAATCGCTAAACGAAGGACTTCTTCAAAAGAGTTCCCCTCCAGGAATGCTATAATGGCTTCTGGAACACTCCCTTGACATGATACATCAAAACTATATCTCGGCCGAATCTCGGCTATAGTCCTATTTAGATCATAACAAAAAGTCTTCTCGATGTATTCTTTGATTTCCTGCTTTGTTCTTCCTTGTCTGCATAGGAAAGAGCATGCTGCAATCGCCTGTGCTCCTTTTACGCCTTCAGGATGATTATGGCTCACTGATGCTGTAAGTGCTGCCAATGCCAAAGCTTCATCTAAAGTTTTGGCATATAGACCAACAGGACTTACACGCATGCCAGCTCCATTACCCCAACTGTTGTATGGTTGAGGATTGTCCTTCGCAAGCCAACAATAGAAATGACCACCATATCCTGCATTTGGGTGATTGTGGTATAGTTCCTGCATACAATAAATTAGATAGTGTAGAGTATGAGCTTCATCTTCTATCAACCATTTTGCAACTGCCAGTGTCATCACGGAGTCATCGGTATAGTTGCTGGCTCCATAGAAAAGCTCAAAATCTGTTGACTTTGTATTGTGAAATTCATATACGGAACCTACGATATCACCAACCAAGGCTCCTAACATCTTTGTATTCATATTATTCTTGTTTAAAATGGTAAAATATCCTCTGATTCAAGGGTTAGCCCTAACTTATTTATGAGAGTGTCTATTTTGTAGTCACAGGCTTGTCTAATATCTTCTAAAGCTTTTTTCTCCCTGTCAGCGTAATCTTTAAGATAGAAATACCCTGTAGGAACAAAAAATTTTCTCTTGACAATTCTGCCTCTTTTTTTCAGAATTTCCAGATGTATGGTGTCACGTAGGTCTCTGCCATTTTCATCTTGGAAAACACAATGGCGTTCATATTTGATCAAACCGATTACCGTATCATGGCCATGGATTTCACTGCAAAAGTACAAGTCCTGCAAGAAAGGCTTCATTCCCTCAGCCCCTTCTCGATCATTCCATATGCATGTGGTTGCAACGACAGGAATGTTCGTTTTTAATGCCAATGCTTTTAAATTGTTGATACTTACTTTCCTTTTCGCTGAGTATTCAAAACTTCCGTTGGACTCATCAAAGAAGGCTATCTTTATCCGATGAGCTTGAATGAAGGATTCGATTTCTTCTAGATGCTCCCCTTCGTTGAAACACCATTCACTTATAACATATAATGGTGCTTCTTTCAGTTTCTGCATATAATTCTTAACAGCTGTTTCATATTGCTCATCGTACAACACGGAATGTACATTATAGGTTTCTATATTACAATAATAGGCTGCCATGCATGAGACTAAAGCCCTTTTTGACATGCTGTTTATGATTAGAAGTGTTGCAATCTTCTGTTCCATGGCAATATGGTTTAATTGAGAAATGACATACGCAGATTTCCCGCTGTCTTCCTCTCCACATATAGTTGTCAATTCACCAGGGTAATAACCTCCAATTATTGTGTCCAGGAACTTAAATCCTGTAGAAATTGGATAATCAGTTAACGACTGTACGTTCTCAATTATGTCAGAAATATGCTCCATATCAGTATAACCTTTTAAAATCGTCACCTATCTGATTCCAGTATATTCGAGAGAATGAATGCCCATTTACACTAAGTATTCTGCTAATTTTGAAAGTCCTGTCAGCCTTTAGATCAAGACGATATGCATGGATGTACAAGCCTCCGTAGTATCGTGAATACTCGATGTTTGATATCTGACACGTAAACACCTTGCCATTTCGGGTGCAATATTCTATCTCAATGGATTGATTCAGCTGTACGGCTCTGTCAATTACATCTTCAATGCTCATTTATTCCATGGCTTTTTCCAATGATTGTTATCTGACTTGCCGTAGATCGCTTCTCGCTTTCTTGCTTTAATCCACTGCTGATCGCTTTTTGTTCCACATTCAAAAACCCTGGCTATCTTCTGTTTGTCTTTGTCAGCTTTATAGCGATCACGCATTTCCTTGCGGATAAGCGCGACGTTGCCACTACTTTTGTCTTTGAATTCTTCAATTAGCTGGTCAATATCCATCTCCTTAATTCTAGTTTCTCGTTTCCCAATCTGGTCTTTGAACAGAAGATTGAAGATAGTTTCCCGGATAATCTTGTCATTCAGAGTCCATTTACTCCTGTAGAGTGAAACCAACTCCTGACGTGAAAGATTAGGCAACATATCAACACACTTTCTCAACTCTCCGTCTTCCCATCCCTTGTAATGGAAGAATTTTATCTGCTTTAAGATATACTCGAAATCCGTCATAACTGATTACTTTAATAAGTCCTTCATTTTTCCCCAAAAGCTTTTAGGTTCTTGTTCCTCCATTGTATTGGTAGTAGTTCCAGGTGAATCTTCTTGCGAAGATAAGTCATTTACAATCTTTTCGTCATTAATCTTGTTGCTATCAGTTGATGACGAATTATCACCGCTATTCATATCCCACGTAATATCAGGTTCTTTCTCAGGCTCTTCGTCTTCTTCTTTCGACTCGAAATAGTCATATTGTTCATCCATAAGGAAACTTCTTCCATGACTGGCAAGTCTGTCAAAGAACCTTCTCTTACTTGTGCGTTCTTCTTCAAACATACATTCAGCACCTCTTGGCGAATAATCATAGCACATCCTGCTACGAATACCCATATCGTCTGCTACAGCATCCACGTCCTGGTTGGTTCCGATGTATGCAAAAACCCATCCTTTCTTCTTCAGTTCTGCAACAAGATTCTTAATATCTCGTCCACTGTATTCTCGGGAAGCGTTTTCATAGCCGTCTGTAATAATGGTCACCAAAACAACATCCTCATCACAAACATGTTTTTTGAGGTCATTTAGCGAACGTCCCATAGCATCAAACAATGGTGTACAATCATCGGGATTGTAGTCAGTCCACTTCATTTTCTTATCGACGTTAACAGACTGGCAATTCATCACAATTTTGATCTTTGCGCTATTGAAAGTCACAAAAGAAATGAAATGCTGCTGCTCCTTATGGTCTTTCTGCGCATTCCTGATGGTTTGAAATGTTTCATTGAGTCCACTCACCGCTTGCTTTGCGATTGTTGACATAGAACCGCTTTCGTCGAGAATAATCAAGTTAAACACCCTTTGTACCGAATCATTATTGTTGCTGGTCGTGCTCTTTTTTGCAGGTTCGCTTTTTTGTATAATCTCGACAAAAGACTTAGGAAGACTGACATTATCCATCTCCAATGCTTCTTTAAAGAATGGTGCCATGAACTCTTCATCGAACCCTGCAGCACCACATCCGACTTTTAGAACCAGGAAATTCTGGTCCTTATGAGACTTAGCATAAGAGAAGAATTTTTCGATATGCCGTTTCATGTACGTCGAGACATTATCAATGGCTTCACCTCTGATATCCACAGGAATAGCGTAGCATTGACCTTGTGGCCCCTCAGCTTGTCCCCAGACTGCTCCAAATCGTTGCATTGCCATCATTGATGCACCTCCGGAATGATAACCAATCAAATTACTTCCAAACACAAAGATTTGATCAGGCTTCAGACTATCAATGTAGTCTGGGGTAAACTTTTTAAAACTTTTATGTTCCATAATTGTGTTTATTTTATTTGTTATTTCTCACATTCTTGAAGTCTATATTTCTCTATCTCTGTCACCAAGTCACGTTGTGCAGCAAAGAAACTTCGAAACATTACTTTCATATATTCCTCAACATTTGGAATCTGTGGGGTCAACAGGAAGTGTTTCTTAATATGCACGGCAACCTCATCCGACTCTGGATTAGGAATGTAAAAGACTGTACACGAACCGTTCATATTAATTTCGTTGACGACCTTCCTTACTCTAGAAAACTCATCGATATCGAATATGGAAAAGCTATGGCACCATGGCCAAATAAGATTGACGAATAAACATTCATCGACAGCTTCCATAAGAAATGTGATTCCCTGGAATTCCAATTTAATTCTTCCTTCTTCTGTTTCTTCAGGTGAACATCCCAGTTGATGAAGAAGAGAATATGCCAACCTTTTTGTTTCAGGTTTTGACTCTATAGTGGTTTCATTAATGTCCATATCGTTTGTTGTATCTGTTTCTATTGCATTACTGCTTTCATCGTTATTTGTCGGAGAGTAGTTTTCAACCTGCTCTTCCTCGTGATAATAACGCCAGAGATTATATAGTACGACCGCTGCTATTATTCCAATGATATGATATTCCATATTCTTCTTTTTGTTGCAAAAATACTTTTATTTTCGTTCTCTTCAAAGGGATAATTCCTCACAAGGCTTGTGATTTTGTCATTTTATTCTAATCTGACATGATCTCTTGGCAAAGTGATTTTCTTGATATCTCCCCGTAGCCCCGTTATATAATAAAACTCAGCGATTTCCTTATCCAACACTTTAAGAAATGCTTTTCTTATTCTTGCACATTTCTCATTGATAGAATTGAGTAGGGGATTAGTGACATCTTCTATACTTTGGATAGCTCTGTCAGATAACCCCCAAGGTCGAAGGTTCTCATAAATTCTAGTTAATTCCTGGCGATATTCAGGAAGATGCTTAAAAACAATCCCTTCCGGATGCCTGAGAAATAGGAGATAAACAGCTTTAACCAATGGTTCCATCTTTACTTCTGTTTTTTCTTCACCTAATAGTATCTTTCCTTTATGAGTCACTTCGAGCAGAGGCAATATCACTTCACCGCGTATAGCTGATGCGATTTCATCATCTCCCCAGCCATATTCTTTTAGCATACGAACCTTCTCCCTGACTTCATCGAGGAGTAATGAGCATTTTTCATGCTTAGGTTCTGTGATTGTCTCTTTCATACTCAACAGGTTTCTTTAAAAGCCCATGGCATCCATCATGGCATCGTACTCCATCGGATTACTGGGCATATCACCATACATACCATCTGTCAGAGCATCCCAAGAATCTTCCTCAGTCCACTCATAACCGCCATCACATGAGTAATCTTCATTGTACTCATCCTCGTACTCGTCTTCAAATTCTTCTTCAAAATAAATGTCATTAAACCTTTCCATAATTGTTGAATTTTAAATTGCCGTTCTCTTTGTGTAATTATTACATAATGTAAATTTGGATATAACAGAGTAGGCTCTGCTTTTATGAGAGTCAATGTGTATCAGGTACGCATTGAAAAATTGCGCCTTTTAAACCTCCCAATCTAAGGGAGGTAAAAACATATGTCTATTTAGAATTCCAGTCTCATACCAATCTTTTTAGCAGAAGCATATGCCTCTTCATCAAACGTGTATAACTTGGGGGATCGATATGGATTACCAGTTACCTTTTTACCGGTTTCTTTAATATATCCTAGTTTCAGCATCTTCTTGGGAAAATTTCTCCTGTCTTGTAAGCTTTTGTTCTCCTCAGTAGGATCTAAGATGGCAATGTAAATATTCTGCAATTGGGGCATTGTAAACTCCTTGTCAAGCAATTGGAACCCAATTGGCTCGAAATGAATTTTCTCACGGAGCTTTTCAACAGCGTCCTGAATAATTTGAGCATGGTCGAAAGCCAGCTTCAATCCTGATATTTCATCTATAGAGAACCACCTAGCTTCAGCAGCATCATCTCCTCCTTTGATGGCATATTTCTCTTTCTTTACCAGCGCATAATATGCAACCGTTATAACAAATTCACGAGGATCTCTTCCGCGTGCAGAATAAGTTTTAAGTTGTTCTATAAACTCAGGTTTTACGCCCTCATCGTTATAGAATAGTTTCATATATGATTCTTCAAACAATTCTCTATTAACACATTCGTCAGTAGGTTCGTCCTGTTGGAGGAAACCACCAGGTAAAGCCCAATAACCTTCGAAAGCAGGAACCTCACCAGCCTTTGCCTTACCCCTCTTGATTAGGAGAACCTGGAGCGATTTGTCTTCTTTGCCGAAACCAAAAACTACAGCATCTGTAGTAACTGCTGGATGCCAATAGGGAGATTCCCATTTCTGTGTCTTTTCGTTGAATACCATATTTAAATCTTTTAAAGTTCCTTTTGCGCTGCAAAGATAACCATTTATTTCTATACTAACAAATTTTATTGCGTATTTTTTACGCTAAGACTTCTTTTTTGTAAAAAGTGCGCCCACCGAACACGTCAGCAGACGCACCTATCAACAATTATTATGAAGTACTTAGTATATTCTACTGATTGTTTATACGGTTGAATGTACTATTGAACTGTGCTATTCTCACACGCTGCGCTCCCTTGATGGCAGCATCATAATCGCACTCTTTGTCGCCAACCTTACTTGCAACCACAAATAGCTCCAGACTCATTAGGAGGAAGAAGAATACTGCATAGAACCCACCGGCCAATTTCCTTGTTGTAATAATTGTCCACATTGCCTCCAGTTCTTCCAAAAAGCCAACACTCTCCTTACATTCCTTGCGGGTATCTTCTTCTATCGTCTGTTTCTTTTGAATCCAGATCTGTTCCTGAGAACTCAAATTATCAAGCGTTTTACTGTTCGTATCTATGATCTTTTGTTTCGGATTCTCAACCTGATTTGTTGTTACAGAAGTAGTATATTCCGTTTTGACTGTTCCATCAGACATGGTAACTTTGTTTGGTACTCTGGTAACACTCTTCTGAATAATGAAAGGGTGTGCATTGACATCTGCCTGGAGCACTTCGTTAACCTTTGTAAGGGAATCGATGTCTGTATGAAGGGCCTGCAGCTTTTCATCGATGATATGAACACGCTGGGGAGTCAGTTCAGCTACCTGTCTCTCAATAGTGTTAGACATTTGCTTATCGATGTCCTTTCCAAACATAGTTTGATCAAAGATCGTAGATCCAACAATTGCCATTATAAGTGCTATAACACCTCTGAATATAACCATGGAAATTGTTTTCTCACTGGCCAGGATAATCTGTCTTTCTATCATGATTACAATCGTAATGAAGAAGAGTGAAACGAAAAGACAAGCCCACCAAGGTAATCCGATATATCTTTGAGCAAAGCAGAATCCTGTAACTCCCCAGATTAAAATGAGGATTAATAACGCAGAGGTATATTTGCTTAACTGGGAGCGACTAGCCTCCGAACACTGTGCTAGAACTTCTGAACTCCAACCTGTCAGTTTGCAACCGAATAAAATCCACCAATTCATAATCGTATATTTTAATGATGATACTTCTTGTTATCTATTCTCAAATCAAAGCATTAAGCAGTTGCTGTCATGCTAATACCCTCCGGGATCTCTATCTCTGGATTGGTCATCGTTCTACCCGCGTTCCCCAGAGCAATAGTTGCAATTCCTCTCAGGAAGCCGCATTCATAAGATTGTAATGGAATGGAAGCTTCCTTCTCATTGTTTCTGAAGTTCTCTTCAAGTTCTTTCAACTCTGCCTTATGAGCTGTAATCGTTGACATTCTCTTTTCAAGTTCTGATACTGTTGTCAGTAATCCAGCAGCACTACAAGTTTCCATCCTAATCTCTAAATCACGCTTCATCACATCGTAGTTCAGATTGATCTCTCTAAATACCATGAGAATCTTATTCTTAATGATGCTCATGTTCATGTCACGGAAGGAAAGGTCACTTCTTACCATAGCATCAGAAAATCCCTTCTCCTCATTGTTCTTGTGGAGATAGCCATAGACAATATCAATTGGCCATCCTGTTGCATAAGAAACTTTCAACGGTGCCTTCTCTGAAGAAGTATCAGGCTTTACCTGATTCGACTCAACCTCTTCATGGGCTGACGTTTCTGGGTTAATAACTGGCAATGTGGCGATCATTGCAGAACTGTTCTCTTTCTTTTTGTTCCAGAAATTAAAAATACTCATAATAATTATTGTTTAAATTGTTACTGTTTCGACTTACTTTGTGTAAATCTGACGCAAAGGTAGAAAAAATATAAATAACCTCCAAATCTTTTGCGTACTTTTTACACAATGAAACCTCGTATTTAACTTTTCTTTGCGTAAATGGTACGCAAAGACGGTGTTATTATACAAATTTTAAGATTTCAGCAGTAGTAACTATTATAGATACAAAGTCTTCCGATTACACGATAGGACTATAAAACTATGGGAGGGGATTGCACCCCTCCCACATTATGTCATAGTTCCCAAATTATTCTTTGTCTTTAACAGCTCTGACTAAATACGCAAAAACAGGATCTTTATATGCATATCTTGTTATTGCTCTATTCATGGAAATATCAAGACTATAAACATTAGAGCCGTTTGTTCCTATATAACTTCCTTTTTCATCAATGTAATGAAGTTCACCTCTCACCATTACTCCTGGGGTAGGAAGTGTAATACTTGAACCATTTTCAGATTTAAATGTCATATCATATCTTTTTCTTTGACTATGGTCTTTTACTGCCAAAGAAATCAATTCTTCAAATTCCGCTTTCGTAGGTAATCGCCAACCTGAATCACGCAAGACACTATCGATTTCATCATACATATAGAAAGTTCCGTCTACATTCTTTTCATCCAGCCCCCAATTTCGGTCAGACCAATATACGGATAGTCCTAGGTCCACTGGCTCTATTTGTTCTTGTTGATTTATAGCAACTTCTCTTAAACTTCTATGAACAAGATAGGTTTCCGGTGTTCTAAAAATGTGAAGGAATTTTCTTTCAAAATCATTACTGTTAGCGTAGAAGTATTCTGAATCTTTGTCCTTTATGGATTCAAAATAGTTGGAGTATTCAGGTGTATCTTTATAAAGAAAATCAACACTTTCCCCGTAGGCATCTCCCCATGGAGTGTTTTCTACGATCCGAGTACCAATCACTAACACCTTATCATTAAAGCCATCAACGACCTCATGATAAACATTAAATACATGATAACGACTATTCATATTCACAGCTATTAAAATTCCATAAGGACGTTCTTACATAACTCATATATAGTATCAAAATATGTTTCTCCCAATTTATCTCTGTCTATAGCATATTCGTCCTTATCGTAATCAGCATACATATCCATAAATGAACTGACAGTATTATTAAAATTCGGGTATAAGAAAGCAAAGGTCTTGTCCTCGCTAAGTGTTTTACCTTCCTTAAAATTATATGATATCATAAGCATATGATGCAGGACATATATATGATAGTATCTAAGACATGCGGATAACATGGTATCTCCAATAAGGCCAGCACCAAAGGGACGATTAACTATACTGGAATTAAGTTTTTTCCAGCTTTGTTCAAACTTATCCTCTAGGAGGTTTTTATTCGCCTTTAACAACATAAATAAATAAGGTATAGAACTACTATCGCCTGTTCTCTTAAAATATCGAACTAAGCAATAGAATGCATTTTCCGCAGAAACAGAATTAACATACCAATCTTGCTTTCCAGCCTTATATATCTGAGCGATTTTCATATACGCCATTCCTATTTCTTTCATTGACTCATCTGGACAATTGATAAGAGATGTACCGCCATTCTGATGTACTATGTTATATAAATTGCCAATAGCCGATGAAAAAAAGGTTGCTGCAGCTTCATACTGCTCAGGATCTTTATTCTTATATCTATAATAGATAACACCAATGCCATGAGTGTTAACATCCTTGGCAAAATTAAGGATTCTTTCTGATAAATTATCCATTTTAAGATTCTTCTTTAATTTATTAAAACAAGCTAGATATGGGTGCAAATATACAAAAAGTTTGGGATAACAAATAATTTTTGGACAAAAAAAGGACTTTCGCAAGGCTTGTAAAAAATGCAATAATATAAAAATGATCGTATGCAGAAAGAAAAACAATAGAAATATTAACTAAAAACGAATATTTTCTCTACATGTGCCTCAATTATTCACATGTTTTTACTATCTTTGCACCAAACAATAGAGTTGTATTATGGCTAAGAACCTCTTAAACAAGTATGTATGGCTTGTAGAAACCATCTACAAGGCTAAACGCATAACGTTCGAGGAAATCAACGAAAAGTGGTTGGATAATGACATGAGCGAGGGTGTTGAACTTGCTCTTCGCACCTTCCATAAGTGGCGAATCGCCGTAGAGGAGATGTTTGGACTAGTGATTGAATGCGAGCGTAGGGGTGGTTACCATTATTATATAGAAAACGCCTGTGAGATAAATAATGGCAGTTTGCGGAGTTGGCTATTAAGCACTATCTCGGTAAGCAATCTTCTCATTGAGAACCAAAATATGAAAGACAGGATTCTGCTTGAAGATGTTCCTTCAGGACAAGAGTATCTGTCGACAATCATTGAGGCAATGAAGAAGAACAATGTCCTCCGAATCACCTATCAGAGCTATTGGCGCGAAGAAAGCAATACCTTCAATGTGGAACCATATTGTGTCAAGCTATTCAAGCAGCGTTGGTATATGTTGGCGTGGAACCCGTATTATCAGAGACTGATGATATATGCTATTGACAGGATCTACGATGTAGATGTATTGAAAGGCCAAAAATTTAAAATGATGGAAAACTTTGCCCCATCTGATTTCTTTGAGAACTTCTATGGCATCATTGCCAACACTGATGCCACGCCTCAGATAATAAAACTGAAGGTTTCTGCAGGACAGGCCAGCTATCTCCGTTCACTCCCGCTTCATAGCACGCAGGAAGAAATTGAGAGAAGTGGTGAGTTCAGCATTTTCCAACTGCATTTATGTCCAGAGTTCGACTTCCAACAGGAAGTCTTGTCGATGGGCGAAGACATAGAAGTGTTGGAACCTGTATGGCTACGGAAGGAGATGGCTGGTAAGATAAAGAGAATGTGGAACAAGTATAATACTAATGAGGGATGAAAGATTTTGCTGCAATAGATTTTGAAACGGCTAACAACGAACGAACAAGTGTCTGCTCCGTTGGTGTAATAATCGTAAGGAATGGTGAGATTGTGGATTCCTTCTACTCTCTGATTCAGCCTGAGCCTAATTATTACAATTATTGGTGTACTCAGGTGCATGGGATTACTCGTCGTGATACCGAAGATGCACCTGTATTTCCAAAAGTATGGAAGCAAATAGAGCCTCTTATTGAGGGATTACCCTTGGTGGCTCATAACAAAGCTTTCGACGAGAGTTGCCTGAAGGCGGTGTTTCGTTGTTATCAGATGGACTATCCTGACTATCCATTCTTCTGCACATTGAACGCTTCACGTCAGGCATTGCCGGACTTGGAGAATCATCAACTGCACACTGTTGCTGCCGCCTGCGGTTACCAGTTAGAGAACCACCACCACGCCCTTGCCGACGCAGAGGCTTGCGCCTGGATAGCGAGAGAGATACTATAAAATTTACTTCCCAATTTATAAGAATATGGATGCTATATATATCATAGAACAAATAAAACAGATTTCGGATAGGCGTATATCCGACAGAACTGAAAGGCAAAAAAGAGGGGAATTCTTCAACATCTTTAGCGACCTGAACATGATGTCTGATGAAGTTCACCTGCATTCTGCATTACTTGCGACATTGCTCAATCCATATGGGAGCCATGGCCAAAAGAGCGTATTTCTTGAATTATTTGTTAGCATGGTCTTTCAGAAAATTCGTGAAGCCATCTGGGATTTTGATTGGAACATGATGACTGTTGAAGTTGAAAAGAACATTGGCGTTGTTGACGAAGATACTGGCGGACGTATTGATCTGTATATCACTGATGGCAAGCATCAGATTATCATTGAGAATAAAATATATGCATCTGACCAAGACTATCAGATGAAAAGGTACTGGAACTATGCCACGTCTCGTGTTCCTGCAAAACCTTTTAAACTAATATATCTTACACTTGACGGACATCATCCATCGCAAAAATCACTTGGAGATTTGAGAGAGAGCGACTATCTTTGTTTATCTTACAAAACTGACATTGTACACTGGTTAGATGAATGCGTTTCTAAAACCAAGGATGTTGCACCCGTAAGAGAGACTATAAAGCAATATATTAGAACGATTAACATATTAACAGATAACGGAATGGAAAAAGATGTGTTAATGGAGAAGGAAATGCTCCAAGAATTAGGGAAACAGGAAAATATTGATGCAGTATTTGACATATACGAAAGCAGAAATGATCTTATAAACTACATCATTAACGAAAGATTTTTGCCAAAGCTAAAGGAGCTTGCAGAAAATAAGGGGTTCCAGATGTTGGATATTCAGAAGAACTGGATGGAAGAAGCCTGGGCTGGTCTGTCATTTCTCAAGAAAGAATGGAAATATTTTAAATTGAGTTTTGAGTTTGAACAATGTCCTATTGGTAACCTCATCTTTGGCTTTCAGAAACACGATGCCAATGTCTTCGTTGAATCTGAGCAGAAACTAATAGAAAGATATGCCCCCTATGCTGTTAGTAACGGGTGGATATATAAAGGCTTTGAGGGACATCGGTATTGGAACAACAGAGAAGCCATAAGAGATTTGCTAAATGGAAAGACCTTGAGAATTTTTGAAAGAATGTTCGACGAAGCAATAGTGTGTGCCAAAGGATTAGACGTATAAGAAATAGTTATTAAGTATAATGGCAAGTATTGAACATAACCTATTCATTGAGTGGATGAACTGGCTAAAAATAAACCATCCTAGCCATGGTTTTACATATGATGGAGTTATATGTAGAGAATCGTGGATTGATGCTAAAAAGCACATCCTTTTCTTGCTGAAAGACGTAAATAATGTATCGGATTCATTCAATCTACGTTATTATATACTAAATGGTGTATGCAACCCTGATAATTGGCGCACATGGGATAATGTTGCTAGATGGGCATATGGACTGATGCAAACAGAGCAAGGCTATTATCCTGATTTTTCAGAAGCTGACAAGTGGGGATTTGCGAATAAACGTGTTGATGCACTAAGACAAGTAGCAGTTGTTGATATTAAAAAGAAGCCAGGAAAGAATCATTGTACAAAAAAGATGCTTGAAGACTATTTTCATGAATATCCCGAATCTTATACATTTATCGCGAAGCAAATTTCACTATATGGGAAGTTGGACTATATAGTTTGTTGTGGAGATGGGGTTTATGAAATATTGCTCGACATTATCAAACAAGAAAACACAATTCTATCAAATTATTTTGGACGAGATCTGAAATATATAGCGAGAGACAAAACTCAGTGTGCATATAGGATAGCAAAATCTGGTACTATTATAATAGATTATAGGCATCCTCTACTCCTGGAAAAGGGTGTTAATAAGCGAAACGTATATTTAAGATTAATGAATATCGCTCAAGAAGCTTTAGCAAATCTTTAAGTAGTTTTTGATTTTTCTGTAATCATATGCCTCGTTTTGGCATATCTTCATTATATTTTTGCACGTAATCAATAGTACAAAGGTATGTTATACGTCAAATCAAAAAATGAGATTTATAATGGAAAGTTAATATTGGATGGTTTAATCCAAAAGATTGTTGAGCAGTCAACAATCATGCCATTAAATAATAATGATTTAGATTTTCTGTATCAGGAATCCACCGTTCTTAGCAAAGTGTTCTATTCCAATTTCAATCCTGGAATGAAAAGAATGGAATCACTTTATAAGGAAATCCTTAATGATACTGGATCTGATTTAAAACAATACAACAAAGTTGTAATGCTGTTTATGCATTCACATAGTCATCAACTCATGATGAATGAATTCGATAAAGTCTCAGATATTGTGAGTTGTTTTCCTCAAAATGTTGTAATCAAATGGGGCCTAGGGGTTGACGAATCTATTGGAACGCGTATAGCATTGTATTTAATATGTAGTAAATAACTGATATGAATTATGGTAAACAATGAACAGAAAACAAAAATACAGCTAGAAATTTATGATGAGCTAATAGAAGTGAATATCATCAAAGGGGATGAAGAAAAGTATCAAAATGCAGCAAAGTTTGTAACAGAACGGTTAAATGCTTATGTAAAATTACATTGTGGGTGGAAGACTCAACATACTATTTCACTAATGACCATGTTGGATATTGCACTTAACCCAATGTCAGACAAAGAATGTAAAAAGAGACATCGTTCTATCTGGAGAAAAATAATTGATTACATCAAACCCTAGTAATATGAAAGTACAAGATATATTCAAGACTCAAGCGGTAAAAGAAATAGAATCGGAAATTCTGGATGTTTACTTCGAAAACGAGAAGCATGGTACGCATAATGAAACAGAAGTTTATACAATTAGAAGATTGCTTAGTATCAGAAAGAATATACTAAACGACATGTTTGTATTGGATGACAAATACAAACAACTGATTTATGATTTCAACGAAGCCCTTATCGGACAATTGAAAGAGATGCGTAATCGGACCTTAGCACTTTACCAAGCAACAAAGGATACTTGCAAATACGGCAGCCTGGAAGTAGATGGCAAGTGTTTCTTAGGCTATGCCTATTCAACCATACATCCAGTGCAGACAATGAGAGCTAAGAAAATATGGGCTGTGCTAAACGGCTGTCTTGACAATTTTATACCACTCTATGATATAGACGGTGCTGGCAGTTTTACTATAAGAAGTTGGGACCCACAGATAGATAGTGAAAATGAAATGCTTTATGGGCATGACAAATGGGACAACCATAATGAGGGGCTCGATAGAGAATTAACCAAGGACATGCATTTGATTTACGATTTTCACAATCTTTTCAGTCATATGGAATTCTCTATTTTTGACCTATTATGGGTACGTGATTTTAACTTAGAGTTGAAAATAGAATGTAATTATCATACTTACAAGATAGAAGACTATTGTGAGAACTTAGACTGGAGTAAGTGTGACTACTATGATTAATATACATATATTAATACCATTATAAAATGCGACTATTAAGAGCGTAAAAATGAAAAAGTGTGGAGTTGTGCCCCAATATGGCATATCTCCACATTACTTTTGCACTATTAATACAAATAATTATGGCAGCAAAAAACTTACACATCGTTCCTTCGGATCAAACTGCGAAAAGAGTCTTCAGAATAGTAAATTGTCCAGATTCCGATGAAATAGCAGTTTGTCCTGTAGTCTTTAGTTGTGGTATCCTTCCTAAGACATATGATAAGAAAGAACTTGAAGACACGGCAGAATTCTTACGACTCTATTCCTATTATAGTTTATACGACTTTGTTCATAAAGAATACTCTGCCTACGACAAGGTCATTGTCTGGCATGGAAGAACGGCAGAGGAGCTACTTCTGTTATATATGATGGCAGACCTGACAAAAGATAATCTATATGAAATAGACCTAGCAGATTGTGAAGAATTCTTTGTATACTTTCAAAAGCATTCCTTATACCATTATCCAGTGATTACAACACATTTCTTGGAACCTGAAGATATGGATAAATATGATTGGCTAAATGATTATCTAAAAAAAGTGAATGTGGAACAACATGAAAAATATAAAAGAGAGTGGAAGTACTGGAGGGAATCTCCTTCCTTGCTTAGGGTCTGTAAAGAAAACAACTTCAAGATAGAATCAGTTGATCCAGCATACATTGAAGGTCTTATGC
>JAEEGK010000808.1_pt1 | contig 78052 bp, 66 predicted proteins | sample 8958771 | NCBI WGS metagenome assembly JAEEGK01 (sample SAMN16246547, study PRJNA631951) | gut metagenome | biome: gut microbiome; feature: rumen; material: SC-attached | host: Bos | place: Iran: Karaj | collected 2018-10
ATACGTAAGACCCCTTGAAGACGACGAGGTAGATAGGGCCAAGGTGTAAGTACAGTAATGTACTCAGCTGATGGTTACTAATAGGTCGAGAGCTTCACTTGAAGGTGAAAGTTATCCTAGGATTGAAAGTTCTTCTGTTTTGTGTTAAGGTTTCAAGGTAAGTATTTATGGCCTCGTGGCTCAGTTGGTTAGAGCGCCGCCCTGTCACGGCGGAGGTCGCGGGTTCGAGTCCCGCCGGGGTCGCTTTCTTGCGGAGTTTTTGCAAGATCGCTAATGGGGTCTTAGCTCAGCTGGGAGAGCATCTGCCTTACAAGCAGAGGGTCATAGGTTCGAGCCCTATAGGCCCCACTTAATAAAATATGGATGGGTTCCCGAGTGGCCAAAGGGGACAGACTGTAAATCTGCTGCAAATTGCTTCGGTGGTTCGAATCCACCCCCATCCACTAGTCTTCGGACGTTTAATATGGTATCGCGGGATGGAGCAGTCTGGAAGCTCGTCGGGCTCATAACCCGAAGGTCATAGGTTCAAATCCTATTCCCGCTACTCAATGCCCAGATAGCTCAGTTGGTAGAGCAGAGGACTGAAAATCCTCGTGTCACTGGTTCGATTCCGGTTCTGGGCATGTTATTTTTTCTAAACCTTGAATTTTCAGGGTTTATTTTTTTTGCTATAATTTTTTAAGATACTTTACATTGTGAATTTTTCTATAGGAGAAAAGGCTATGACAATAGAAGAAATTAAAGATGAGATTAATTCTTTATCTGACCCTAAGAATGCAGAATTCTTTCTGAAACTAAACCCCACAGCCAAGATTCCTTGTGCCGGAGTAAGAATTCCCATGATGCGAATATTGGCCAAGAAAATTGCCAAGGATAATTATCGCGAATTTCTTGATACTAATCCTATGGATACTTTTGAGATGGAATTACTTCAAGTTCTTGTAATAGGTTATGCCAAAGATAATATTAAAGTTTTATTGGATTATCTACGAAGAATTATTCCTACAATCCACGATTGGTCCGTGAGTGATTCACTTTGTCAAACATTTAAAATAGCCAGGAAGTATCATAAAGAGACCTTTGATTTGCTCATGGAATTTAAAGACTCAAAGAAGGAATTCGAAGTCAGAGTTGTTGCAATTATGCTTATGAGCCAGTTCCTCAACGACGAATACGTCGATAAAGTCATAGAAGTACTTGATTCTTTATATACTGACAGCTACTATTCGCGTATGGGTGTTGCTTGGGCCGTTGCCACAATAATGGCCAAGTACCCGGATAAATGCATCGCGTATATGAATTCATCAAGTAATCATCTGGATGATTGGACATACAATAAAGCTATACAGAAAATGAAAGAATCATTCCGGGTTGATAAAGCCGATATTCAAAAGATTGTTAAGGCCAAAGAAAAGTAAAACCTATTTATAGAATATATATTGGGAGATTAGATTAATGGGTAAGAAAATATCTATAAAGAAAATCAGATTTATCATCACGATTCTGCATTCGCTATTAACACTTGCGTGGCAAGGTAAAGTATTCAAAAATGTAGGTTTCAATCCCAGCGGCACAACTCCTCTCAATCAAGTAATCCCTCATAAGATTGAGATTGGTCTTGCATATATACTGACCGAGGCCCTCGCACTATTATTTGTCTTTTTGTTTTGGAAATTATTCTTCCATATAATTGAGAATTTCAAGAAATCTTATGTTGTATTTATCAGCCTGTTTTTTATAGGACTCATTTTTCTTGCACTTTGCTGGCCGTATGTATTTGCATATTCTATAGACAATCTGGTTACATACTCCTGCGCGGTGCGACTCACGCCGGATTACTGGCATTGCGCATACTCAAGCTACATCTATGGTGCATGTATGCTCTTTTTCCCTGTAGATTTTATGATTTTGGGAATTCAGTGGCTCTTCTTTCTTTTTATGATAGCGTATACTTACTATCGCGCCGAAAAGGTAGCTCCCAAGCTAAAGTACTTGGTCATCGCCATATTCCTGTTACCTTCTTTTCTCGTAATAATGCGAGACAGCTATCGCATATTCCAATATTTGATCATCGCACTGATTTATGCGGCAATTGTATTGTTTGATATTATCGAAGGCCGCCAAAGAACCTTCAAAGAAACCATCCTCATCGCAGCTCTCGGTGCATTTCTTGCAGTCTGGAGAAGCGAGGGAATAATCTGGGCAACGGCATGGTATGTTATCTACATTCTTTGTATATCTGCCAAAGAAATCCGCGCAAAGATTTGCAAGCTGCTGATATTTGCCGTGCTATTTCTTTTGATTTCCATTCCTCAAGAAATCGGAATGAAGACATATTACGGCAAAGACTACCAGATAGTGAACACGCTTACAAAATTGCGAACTCTCTTAAATACGCCTGAAGTCAATTTGCAATATGAAGGCGCCGAGAAAGATATGGAAGCTATAGATACAGTTATGCCACATCAGCTGATTGCTGAATATGGACTTGCTGCATATTTAAGATACAACTCGCAAGTTAAAGGTTATTCCGACATCAATCAGTCCGGCGTTCCCGCAGATATCACAAAAGATTTTCTGAAAGCATATTACAGTATTGCCTTACATAATCCAAAGATTTATTTCAGGGCGTTGGTAAATACCATAACAATCAGTCTTGCGGGAGAATGCGCTTTCCCCGACTCTTATTATGCAGGCGAGCCTTCGGATATTCCACCCTATAAATACGACGCATGGGACATCGGAAGAAACGATCTATACAGCAATTATCACACTTATATATGGGACGAGATAGCCTCCAAGACTAAAGTCGGCGAAGCAGCGATTGAGTTTCATAACAAATACGATCAATTACTGACCGGTTCAAGACGACTGCTCTATGCATTTATCGCCTTGTGTATTATAGAATTGTGGTTATTTATTTCGGGAATTATCAAGTTTGTCAAAAGAAAGGACCTCGCATCACTTTCTTTTGGCCTGTTTGGAATCGTTCTTTTGGCAGAATATGCCGCATTGACAATAGTGGTGCCTGCATACGCAAGCTCATACTATCTGACTACAAACTATCTTTCATTGATACTTGCGTATGCCGCATTGATTAAAAGATTCAAGCCGAAGACCGAGAAAACAGCGTAGAATCGGGCTTTAGCTCATTGTATTCTCAAAAAAACTTTATATTTTAATTCATATTGTGTATAATGTAAAAGTAGTATTTTGTGCAATTGGGGATTACACAAAAGCGAGAGGGAGTAAAATGGAGAGATTAGTAGGAACAGTTTCTAGAGGAATCAGAGGCCCCATTATCCGAGAAGGAGACGATCTGGTTAAGATTACGGTTGACAGCGTTCTTGCTGCGGCCGAGAGCGAAGGCTTTTCGTTAAGAGACAGAGATGTAATTGCCATTACGGAATCTGTTGTCGCCAGAGCTCAGGGTAACTACGCTACAGTCGATGATATCGCGGAGGATGTTAGGAAGAAACTCGGCGGTGAGACGGTTGGTGTAATTTTCCCGATACTTTCAAGAAACCGTTTTGCCATCAATTTAAGAGGTATCGCTAGAGGATGTAAGAAGATTGTTCTCATGTTAAGCTACCCCAGTGACGAAGTAGGCAATGCTCTTCTTACTTACGACCAGCTTGACGATGCCGGTGTTAATCCCTATTCGGACGTACTTACTTTAGAGAAGTACCGAGAACTCTTCGGAGAGAACAAGCACGAATTTACCGGTGTTGACTATGTTCAGTATTATTCTGACATTATTAAGGGTGAAGGCTGTGAGGTCGAGATTATCTTTGCCAACCGCGCCAAGACCATTCTTGATTATGTAGATAAGATTATTACCTGTGACATTCACACAAGAGTACGCACCAAGCGAATTCTTCGTAACAGCGGTGCCAGAGTGGTATGCGGACTGGATGATTTACTGACAGCTCCCGTTAACGGAAGCGGATGTAATGAGAAGTACGGACTTCTCGGTTCCAATAAGTCTACGGAAGAGAAGATTAAGCTCTTCCCCAGAGACTGCGACGGCTTAGTAGTCAGCATTCAGGACGAAATCCTTAAGAAGACCGGCAAGCACGTTGAAGTAATGGTATACGGCGACGGCGCTTTCAAGGATCCTCAGGGTAAGATTTGGGAACTTGCAGATCCTGTTGTTTCACCTGCATATACAGACGGACTTATCGGTACGCCCAATGAATTAAAGCTCAAATACCTTGCCGACAATGATTTTGCGAACCTTTCGGGTGATGCGCTCAAAGAAGCCATTTCCGAGAAGATCAGATCCAAGGACGGCAACTTAAAGGGCAACATGGCGTCCCAGGGTACTACACCGAGACAGCTGACCGACTTAATCGGTTCCCTGTGTGATTTAACATCCGGTTCCGGCGATAAAGGAACCCCGATTATTTTGATTCAGGGCTATTTTGATAATTATACAAACGAATAAGCTAGTAAAGACCCGGGGTATGGCCTTTTTCCAGTTGGCTTTGTCACGGGTTTTTTATTTCTTATAAATAAAGAGACATGGAGAAGTTAGAGTATGGACAGAGAATATTGCGTAGTCATAGGAGGCGTGAACGTAGATATAGGCGGTAAGCCTGATGCCCCCTTGATTCCCAGGGATTCCAATCCCGGACGAATCATTATTTCGCTCGGCGGTGTAGGGCGAAATATCGCGCACAACATGACACTGTTAGGTATGAAGGTTAAGCTCATTACTGCAATCGGAGATGATGACAACGGTAAGAAAATTATCGACAGTTGTAATGAACTCGGCATTGATATTGAAGGATATTGCAAGTGTCCCAATGATGCAACATCATCCTACTTATTTATTGCCAACAACAACGGAGATATGTCTGTTGCAATAAGCGACATGAACATATACAAGAACATCACCCCCGAGTATCTCGAGACGAGACTTCCTGAGATTAATAAGGCCAAGCTTGTAGTGGTTGATACCAACATCCCTACCGAGAGTATTGCTTTCCTTGCCAAGAAATGTAAGGTTCCGATTTTTGCCGATCCCGTTTCTTGTACCAAAGCGGCAAGACTTCTGCCTTCTTTGTCCAATCTCTACGCAGTAACGCCCAACGCACTTGAGACCCGTATTCTTACGGGAGTTAAAGTTGAGTCGGCTTCTGACGAGACGCTTGAGAAAGCAGTGAAGGTATTTACCGATGCCGGCGTTAAGACAGTAGCCCTTACCCTCGGCGAAGACGGAATCTACATCGCTGACAAGAAAAACGGCTTCCACGTAAGAAACCTTCCTTGCAAGCTTATGAATGCAACAGGCGCAGGCGACGCAATGATGGCCGGATTTGCATACGCCCACACTAAGGAAATGTCGTTAAAAGAAACCGCACTGGTAGGCCTTGCAGCCGCAGCTATTGCCTGCGAAAGCACCACCACCATCAATGAATCCATGAGCATCGAAGCAGTTCTTAAGAGAGCCGGCTTAGATTAAATAAGAATAAACCCATAAGGTTTATATAGATAGGAGAAGAAAAGATTATGGAATTAAACAAGTATTTGGACGTAGCCCCCGAAGTTAAAAAGGCTATTGAAGAAGGAAAACCGGTTGTAGCACTCGAGTCAACTATCATCTCACACGGTATGCCTTATCCCAAGAACGTTGAGACAGCTCTTAACGTTGAAAAGGTTATCAGAGACAACGGCGCGATCCCTGCTACAATTGCTATTATAGGCGGACGCCTTAAGGCTGGTCTTTCCAAGGAAGAAATCGAGTACCTCGGCAAGACAGGTCAGAAGGTTACCAAGGTTTCAAGACGCGACCTTCCCGTCATCGTTTCCAAGAAAATGGATGGTGCTACCACAGTTGCCACTACAATGATTATCGCAGCAATGGCAGGTATTAAGGTATTTGCTACCGGCGGTATCGGCGGTGTTCACAGAGGAGCAGAGACCACAATGGATATCTCAGCAGACCTTGAAGAGCTCGCTCAGACTCCTGTATTGGTAGTATGTGCAGGTGCCAAGGCTATTCTTGACTTAGGCCTTACACTTGAGTACCTTGAGACCAAGGGTGTACCCGTAATCGGATACGGTACCGAAGAGCTTCCTGCTTTCTACACCAGAAAGTCCGGCTTCAAAGTAGATTACAGACTTGATACTCCCGAAGAAGTTGCAGCTGCATTCGTAGCTAAGCGCGAACTCGGCATGGCAGGCGGTATGCTTCTTACCAATCCCATTCCCGAGCAGTACGCTATGGACTACGATACCATCAACAAAGCAATTGACCAGGCTATCAAAGAAAGCGTTGAGCAGGGCGTTAAGGGTAAGGCTACCACACCTTTCCTTCTTGCAAGAGTCGTAGAGCTTACCGGTGGCGATTCACTTGAATCCAACATCCAGCTTGTATACAACAACGCCAAGGTTGCTTCACAGACCGCAGTTGAAATCAGCAAGATGAACTAATTAGTATTTATAATACAGAGCAAGGTGCATTTAGTTGTACCTTGCTTTTTCTTTTACGCAAAATACAAGTAATTCTGTGTTAACGCTCATAATGGATGATAGAAGGGGGAATATGATAGCAACTGTTATTTGTAAAAGAAAACTCGGAGAAAATAAGTGGATAAAAGCAAAAGACCAATCAAGAGAAGTATCTTTATTTTTACGCTCGCATTCATTACCTTACTGTGTTTATTCTTAAGTATTCTTACTTATACAACATTCACCAATACGCTTTACAAGTCATATAACCGAAGGATGACGGATATCCTTAAGTTTGTGGAGAGTCATATTGATAAGGATAACCTGTATGAGTGCGTCAAGACCGGCGAGGAGTCCGAAGAATATACAGAACTTGTAGCGTTTATGGATTCCATCATGGAAGACTTCGATATACATTTCCTGTATATAGTCACCCCTATAGTTAATGACGAGCAGACGGTAATAATGAATGTCATATCTGCCGATACGGCTGAAGGTCGCGCGACCGATCCTGACGGATATTATCTTGACCTGATTCTTGATGATGTATATGAAGAAGCTGACGTAATTAAGTACAACAACGCTTATCAAAAGAACGGGATTTCTTTTTTTAAAAACTTCTCCGATTGGGGCTATGACTATACGGCACTGTTACCGCTTAAAAACAGCAACGGCGAACGCTACGCTGCACTTTGCGTCGATATAGAAGTTGAAGATCTTCAAAATGTAATTAAGACATACACAGGCATGAATGTTGTACTGATTGTATTTTTGGGTGTTCTCTTTATTACATTCTTTATTCTGTGGATGAACAAGAATATCACGGAGCCGATCAGGCAGCTTGAAAAGAGTGTGGTTTCTTTTGCAATAAGAAGTCATGACCAGACCGACCCGGAGAAATTGAAGTACGATGCCCCGGTAATCACTACTCACAATGAAGTCGAATCCCTTTCCGATGCCGTAACTCAATTGTCGGCTGACATGCGACAGTATGTAAGAAGCATACTCGACGAGAAGGGCAAAGTCGAAATCATGAAGACTGAAGTAAGCCGCATGGATATGCTCGCTTACCAGGATGCACTTACGCACGTTAAGAACAAAGCATGGTACGACGAAGTCGAGAAGCGTGTGAACGAGGATATCGAAAACGGTACAGCTCGCTTCGGTATAATCATGGCAGATCTTAACAACTTAAAGAAGATTAACGATAATTACGGCCACGAGCACGGTAACGATTATATCTTCGGCGCCTGCCACTTAATCTGTGTAACTTTCGACCACTCGCCCGTTTTCAGAATAGGCGGAGACGAATTTGTTATTTTGCTTGAAAGAGGCGATTACGACAATCGTGAGAGGCTTCTCTCAGAGTTAAAAATTATCTTTAAATCCACCACTCACGACGAGTCCAAAGAACCGTGGGAGCGCTACTCCGTCGCAACCGGTATGGCCGAATTTAATCCCGGCAGAGACACATGCATGAACGACGTATTCAAGCGCGCCGACGAATTAATGTATGCCAATAAAGTGGCCTCGAAGACGGCCAGACAGTAAAAGAAAAATAAACACCAAAACCCCGAGTCGGAATCACCCACCCGGGGTTTTCTTAACAATTGTTAAGATAGTTTAAATTGTGGTTAAACCCCTTGTAATTACTTAAGATTAATAAGAAGATATAAGAGGATTAGGGTATTACAAATCGGAGGGGTTAGCATGAGAATAAATCTAAAGTCTATTATCACTTGCCTGATTCTGGCAACAATTATCCTGTTCATAATTCTATATGAGAAAAGTGAAGCAGCTTCCGTTGCGGATGCTTCCAAAGATGAGTTAATGGCCACCGCTATTTCGCAAAAGTGGAAAATATCCGATGAAATCGGGACCGGTGAGCAGCTTCTTTTTTCGGAATATTATGAAGATGTGTTACCGATAGAAAGGCTCTCATTTACAGAGCAAAACAAAAACTATCTCTGCGCGGCTGATGGAAATAAGCTATATGCTGTAGAAAACATGTATGCTAAGAGCAAGAAAGACTCTACGGAAATATGTGCCCAGAGATTGAGGATATTTGATTGTAATACAAGAGAAATAACTACAATATATTACTTCGAAGATATTCGGGTAGATTATATGACCGTAAGTAACGGTAAGGTGGTTTTCTTTTACTCAGAAATAGTCTGGCCCACAGACTTAAAAGAAGGACAAACAGTTTACGCGGAGGATTGTTCTAAGAACCATTACGCGGCTATTGCCAGAGAAGATGGAACGCTTCAGATGGGAGTAGACTTATTGGATTTTACTATAAAGTCTGCAGGAACCGTCAAAGATAAAGGAATATATTATGAGGGAGCATCAGACAGATTTATAGCCGTATGCGATGATGGGAAAATATTGGTGGCAAATCGACTGGGAAAAGTCTTACACGCTTATAATACCAAGAAAACAGTTAAGCTTTTAGGTCAGACTCGTAACGGAACTTTGATATTTAAGGCAAGTGGCGGCGATGATAAATCAACAGAATATTTTTGGTTAGATGATTATCAGCAAAAAACCTTATATACCGGCGATAACCTATACATAAGTTCGCTTGTCGAAGCACCTGACTCAAACATTATCTATAGGACAGAATCATCCGGAACATTTGTGAAATGGAATACTAAGACGGGTGAGAGAGAAAAGATATGCAACTTTGAATCCACATATCTTACCCATTCGAATGTCACAATTAATAATAAAGGTGAAATCTTTGTACTAAAAGACGGAGATATAAGAGTTTTTTCGAAAGAGTCATCCAAAGAAAGAGTCACAATAAAAATACAAAAATATGAGTTGTGGGATCCCAATATTGACAGAGTAATGAAAGAATATGAGAGAACTCATCCGGGTGTAACATTTGAGACTGTATCAGTAAGTGCCGACGAAAATGATAAAGACAGACTTGAAACTACTCTCAAAGCTCTTTCAAACGGAACAGGTGCCGATCTTGTGAGTATAGCAGCCTCATCTTTTGAAGATTTCTACGAGGCAGGCTGTATTAAAGAAATTTCAGATATATTCACGCAGGAAGAAAAGAACAATATGTTTGACTATTTTCTGGAAGCTGCCTGCGTAGATGGAAAGATATACAGATATCCTTCTTTTGGTTCGGGATCAATTTTGGTGACTTTAAAGGGTACATTTGGCGGTTCATCGTATTCCGCCACAGATTTGCTTAAATTCTTAGAAAAACGAGAAAAAGAAGGAAAAGCATATAAAGGTCTTTTCGTCGGTGGCGTAAGTTCCAATCCGTTTATTGTTTTTTCCGAAGCTATGGATAATTCAGAATTCGTTGATTTGGAGGAAAAAACCTGTAATTACGATACAGACGCATTTGTAAGAATCCTCAAAATGTGTAAAGAGTATAAAGACAAAAATTACAAAGAGCCTACAGGAGAGAAGGATATCTATAAGGCACTTATGAATGGCGATATTCTTTTTGCGGAAATACAATATATGTCGTTTGATAATTTTGACACATTTAAGGAAGTATGCGGTGATGATGCAGTAATTGTAGGATATCCGACTACAGCTGAAAGCGGCAATGTAATGTCATATTCCAGAGCTTTGGTTGTAGGTAAGAAAGCCAAGAATTATGACACGATAAAGGATTTTCTGAATTATCTTAGCAAGAATTATTACTCAAGTGGTTATGCGAATGTTATCCCGACAACAAAGGACTACTTCGACGAGAAAATAATATATGGTGAATATAAAAATGTAGAGTACGATTTTAGCTCTAAGATATATTACGAAGATATTTCGGATGATTACCAAGAAATAAAAACAGAGCTTATTACCAACAGCGGTAAACCCGCGCTCAAAATGGACGATAACGGATACTGTCTCTTGGCCGGCAGAAGTGATGGAACATCATATGTTGATGAGTACATGAAGTATTTCGAGAGCATGAGATTAATTGATGAACGCTTTAGTCCTGTGTACGATATTATGAATGAAGAGGTCGAGAAAATGTATGCCGGAAAACTTACAGAAAAAGAAACCGCTAAGGCAATCCAGAAGAGAGTTTCAGAGTACCTGAGTAATTTACAGTAAGGGGACATAGGGTAATGTACAACATTTTGCTGTGCGATGATGAGGATGATATCCTTTACGCATTAAAAATCTATCTTAAAGATCCGAACTTTACATTCTTCGAAGCAAGGAATGGTCACGAGGCTATTGAAGCGGTCAAAGAAAACAGAATCGATTTGATACTTCTTGATATTATGATGCCGCAGATGGACGGCCTTACTGCCATGCAGAATATCAGACAGTATAGCAATGTGCCCATCATTCTTTTGACTGCCAAGAGTGAGAACATCGATAAGATAGCAGGACTTGAAGAGGGTGCGGACGACTATATCACGAAACCTTTTGACCCGCTGGAAGTTCGTGCAAGAGTAAATGCGCAGTTGAGGCGTTATACCAGACTCGGCGGTAATACCGCTCTCGGCGAAACTTTGTTGGTAGGAGGTCTTGAGCTTGATGATAGGGAAAAGATTGTAAGGCTTAACGGTGAGGAGATTTCTTTTACCAATACCGAATATGAGATACTGAAGCTTCTTATGAACAACAAGGGTAAATGCTTTTCTCCGGCGGAGATATACTCTCAGATTTGGAAGGAGAATGCTATAGGCAGCGAAAGAACCATTGCTGTGCATATTCGTCACATCAGAGAGAAGATTGAAATCGACTCGGCCAATCCGAGGTATCTTACTGCTGTGTGGGGGCAGGGCTATAAGATTAACAGTTCCGAAGTGAAAGGAGACAGGCTATGAAGAAAACACTTCTTTCGATTCTATTTGCAATGATGATAGTCATTGGGCTTTGCGGAATATTGTTTGAAATGGCGATTTTTTATGATAGAGAGTTTGGTGGAAATTATAGAACACTGGAAATATCGCTAAATGAACCAAAAAATAACAGCATTTCATATTCACTTGTTAAAACTATGGTTGATTACATGGAAGAGAACGGCATCGAAAAACTTAAATCTCTATGTAATCGTAGAGACATCAAGTTTGCAATTTATGAGCAAAATGGAAGACCTATAGGTCGACTTATGGGGCCCAACGAAGAATCATCTGCCAAGGAGATAGACTATAGTACAGAGAATAACGATTATACGGTAAGACTTTATTTTGGTGAAAAAAAGAGTAATTACAGTAACAGTTTTTGGGGAAAGACCTGGTTGTTTATAAGGGAGCATATTTATAGAGAGATTATTTGGAGCGTAGTAAGTCTTGCATCACTTATTTGCGGAACGATACTGTTTGTCTTGTATGCATCGACGCTGGTCAAATATGTGTTAATTGTGGGATTTATTCTGTCTGTAATTTCTATAGTTGCGATTATGGGCGGAGACTGCGATGAAGAGGAAATAATAGTTACCGCAATCGGATTAATGGCAATTAGTGTAGTACCGGGAGCTATCTATATAAAGAAACTTTCTAAACTTGAGAGAGCGGTTAAAGAAATCGCGGACGGAAACACAAACTTAAAGATGGATGTCAAAAAATACCCCATCTCCCTCAAAAATTTTGCAGAAGAAATCAACCTTATCTCCGACAGCGTATACAATGCGGTGAACGAAAGACTTAAAAGTGAGCGCTTTAAGACAGAACTCATCACCAACGTCTCTCATGATATCAAGACACCGCTTACATCAATCATCAATTTCTCTGACCTTATAGTCAAAGAAGGAACCACCGAAGAAGAGCGTGTCGAGTACGCAGACCATCTTCATAAGCAATCTGTGAGATTAAAGGAATTGCTTGAAGCGTTAATAGAAGCATCCAAAGCAGCTACCGGTGCGGTTGAGCTCAATATGGCGCCTTGTGATGTTCACATATTACTTGAGCAATGTGTAGTCGAATATGAGCACAAATTGAACCTTGCAGATGTTACTTTGATGGAGTCATATCCGGAAGAAAAGCTTATGATTTCAGCAGATGCCAAGTTCTTAAGCCGAATCTTTGAGAACTTACTAACCAACATATGTAAGTACGCAATGCCCGGCTCCAGAGCATATGTCAGTGCCAAGAAACTTGACAATAATGCAGTCATCAGTTTTAAAAATATGTCCAAAGAACCTTTGAACTTTACTATGGAAGAACTCACGGAGAGGTTCGTAAGGGGTGACATATCAAGACATACCGAAGGTCATGGACTGGGGCTTTCAATAGTAAAAAGCCTAATGGATCTTCAAAACGGCGAGCTCAAGATGCAAGCCGATGCAGATTTGTTTATTGTAGAGCTTTCTTTTCCTCTTATAGAAATTGAAAGTGAAGAAATAGCCACAGAAGAGACGGGACAGTAAAACTGCCCCGCCTCTTCTTATTATTTAGGAGAACTATGCTGACAGTGACCGGACTCGAACCGGTATCTTCGGTTTTGCAAACCTATGCCGTTCCTGCGGCCACACCGTCACAAAGTGATTATTTGTTATAAGAAAATGTCTGTAAGAACTTTTTGAGTCTGTCAGTCTTGGGATTGTCAAAGAACTCATCGGGAGTTCCCTCTTCAACTATCTTTCCACCATCGATGAAGACTATTCTGTCGGCAACGGCACGAGCGAACTGCATCTCGTGGGTGACGATTAACATCGTACGGCCTTCTTTGGCCAAAGAAAGTACTACGTCCAAAACTTCATGAACCATCTCTGGGTCGAGGGCAGCAGTGATTTCATCAAGGAGTAAAACTTTAGGCTGCATGATGAGCGCGCGTACTATAGCGACACGCTGTTTCTGTCCGCCGGAAAGCTGACGAGGGTAGTTGTCTTTCTTGGAAAGTAAACCGACTCTTTCAAGAAGTGCGAGAGCTTCCTCTTCGACTTCCTTCTTGTTTCGCTTCTTAACCTTTATGGGTGCCAAAGTTACGTTATCAAGGATGGTCTTGTGAGGAAACAAATCGTAGCTTTGGAAGACCATACCGATTTTCTCACGGTTCTTTTGAAGAGTCTTCTTGTCGTGGCTGATGTTCTCGCCGTCTAAGATTATTTCTCCGTCCTGAATATCTTCAAGACCGTTAAGACAGCGTAAGAATGTGCTTTTGCCGCAGCCGGAGGGTCCGACGATAACTACGACTTCACCTTCTTGAACCGATAAATCTATATTGTCGAGTACCGTGAGGTCATCGAATCTTTTTGAAAGGTTTTTAACGCTTAATATTTCACTCATCTTAATTTTCCCATTTCTTTTCGAGATACTTGGAAAGGCAGCTTATAGGGTAGCATGCCAGGAAATACAATAAGAAAACAGTGGCAAATACGCCAAATGCCGCATTGGGCGAAGACTTGCGGTTCGCCTCGATAATCTGCTGGCCGACTTTTAAAACTTCGACGATTCCAATCATCATGACCAGGCTCGTGGTCTTAATCATACGCGTAATAAGGTTGATTGAAAGCGGAATCATGCGCCTTACAATCTGCGGAATTATTACGTACAGATAAGTTTGCAGAGGACTGAGTCCGAGAGCGAAGCTGCTTTCGTATTGAATCACGGGAATACCCGTAAGTGCACCTCTTACCAGATCCGACATTTCAGCAGTGCCCCAGAAAGAAAACACTATTATCGAAGCCGTCTCAGCAGAAAGATTAATTCCCAGTGCTCTCGTTGCGCCAAAGAAAACGATAAACAAAAGCACCATCTGTGGCATAATGCGCACAATCTCGAGATACAATCTGGTAATCGCTTTAACCACAACGTTCTTGGTAGTCATAATCATTCCGAGCACGATTCCGAGCGGAATGCTGATAGCCACGGAAATCAGGCTTATCTTAAGTGCAACACCGAGTCCGGCCAAAAGTCTTATGAAGTTGGTTCCTTTAAATAAAACATCAAATCCCATGGTCTAGACTCCAAACATTTTGTAACGCGTTTTCTTTTCCAGAACTGAGCCGAGTATTGAAACCGGCACTAGCATTACGATATAGAATACTACGAGCAGTACAAGGCACTCGGTAGTGTTGTAATAAAGACCGATAAGGTCCTTGGCGGTAAACATCAGGTCCATAAGGCTGATTGCGGAAAATACGCTTGTTTCTTTGAGTAAGAAGATGACGTTGGCAACTATTGCGGGCGTGCTGATTGAAAAAGCTTGTGGAAGGATGACATTCCCGAATAGTTGGGATTTGGACATACCTAGGGCAAGCGCACTTTCCGACTGCGAAACAGGTACGGCATCAAGGCCGCTGCGAAAGCTTTCCGCCATATAGCTTCCGCCGAGTAAGCCCAGGCCCACCGCTCCGCACACTTCAGCCGAGACAGCAATACCGATTTTGGGAAGGCCAAAGTAGATAAAGAAGAGCTGAACGAGCAGAGGTGTGTTACGAAACAGCTCTACATAGGCCTTCGCAATCGGCTTTAAGACAGGAACGTTAAAATGGATAATAAAAGCAACAATTACACCTATCAATAACGCGATTATAATTCCTATCCAACCGATTTTCACGGTCAGAAGAAATGCTTGTACATACAGTGGCAAATATGAGGACAAAACATTTGGATCCATTTTTATATTCCTATCGTTTTCTGTGGTCTAACTTAGTAACAACTTTCGTTCCGATATACTGAATAATCTGGAAAATAATAATCAGTAACGCAACGGTAATAATCATGATATCGGTCTTCCAACGATAATAACCGTATCTGACGGCGATATCTCCCAGGCCGCCTCCGCCGACAGTTCCGGACATTGCCGAGTAACCGAGGAGAAGACCTGTGGTAATGGTGAAGCCTGTAAGTAAAGAAGTCTTGGCTTCTACCAGTAATACTTTAAAAATAATCTGTATGTTGCTTGCGCCCATAGATCTTGCAGCTTCCACAACACCTTTGTCGACTTCATTAAGTGAAGACTCGACCACGCGTCCGATATAAGGAGCCGCGCATATCACAAGCGGAACGATAGTAGCGGTAGAACCGTAGCTCTGACCGACTATTAATCTTGTGAATGGTATCAAAAGAATCAGCAATATCAAAAAAGGAACGCTTCGAATAATGTTACAAATAAAATCTATAACTCTGTAAATAACAACGTTTGGTTTAAGACCGTTTTCTCCCGTCACATGAAGAAGAACTCCGAGCGGAAGACCGATGACGTAGCCCGCAACCGTTGAAACAATAGTCATGTACAGAGTATCCCTGATGCCTTCCAAAAGCATCTGTACTACTTTAGGTTCAAGCATTGTCCGTCACCTCCGTAACTATTAATCCTTCTTCTTCGAGATAAGAAACCATCTCACCGCGGGTAACCGCATCATCGGGAACGCTCAAAATCATTTCCCCGACAGCCTTGCCGTTTACATTACGGGTATCGGCTTTAAGGATATTGACCGGTTTTTGAAATTTAAGGATAAGGTTGGAAATGACCGGCTCGTATGCCGAATTTTCTTTAAAGACGATTCGTATACGATTGTCGGTCTCATATTTCTTAAGTGGTGTAAATCTTAGATCTTTGCCGGAAATAAGTTCCTTGGCTGCATCCGACTGAGGATTCTCAAAGATTGTATCTACCGAACCTTCCTCGACAAGTCGGCCGTTATCTATAATAGCCACCCTGTTACAAATCTCAGTGACAACAGACATCTGATGAGTAATGATTACTATCGTAATTCCGAGATTATGATTAATCTCCTTAAGCAGACTCAAGATTGAGCTTGTAGTCTGGGGATCCAAAGCACTTGTTGCCTCATCGCAAAGTAGAATGCGAGGATTGGTGGCAAGGGCTCTGGCAATGGCAACTCGTTGTTTCTGTCCGCCGGAGAGCTGTGAGGGATAAGCTTTTTCTTTGTCCTCGAGATTAACGGTTCTTAGTAATTCTCTTGCGCGAGCCCTAGCTTCTTTCTTCTTAACTCCGCCGATTTCCAAGGGAAAACAGACATTGTCGAGCACGTTCTTTTGCTCTAAGAGATTGAAGTTCTGGAAGATCATGCCGATGTCGCTACGTTTCTTGCGAAGTTCTTTCTCGGATAAAAAGAATAAATCGGTTCCGTCAATAAGTATCTGACCTTCCGTGGGCTTTTCGAGATAATTGATGGAGCGGACCAAAGTGCTTTTGCCGGCACCGGACATTCCGATGATGCCGAAGATGTCTCCCTTCTCGATTGAAAGATTAATGTTGTCGAGGGCGATTATAGAGTGACCTTTTATTTCAAATACTTTTTTCAGATTCTTAATTTCTATTTCGCTCATGTTTCACCTACGCAGGATAAGGGGCCCGTTAAGGCCCCTGAACCTTTAATCCTATTTCTCGAAGAATACAACCGCGCCTTCGTACTTTTCAGAGATGAAATTCTTGATTTCATCGGATCTGAGAACTGCTACGAGAGCCTTAATCTTGTCGGAAGATTCGTTGCCTTCTTTGACTGCTACGATGTTAACGTAGGTCTTGGCTGCTACGGAATCGCTAAGTTCGTAAGCGATGGAATCCTTGCCTACATTGAAGCCTGCCTCAAGAGCGTAGTTACCGTTAAGTACCACATATTCAACTTCGCCTACAACTCTTGCAACCTGAGCTGCTTCAAGTTCTACGAATTCAAGATTCTTGGTGTTTTCAACAATATCGTTAACGGTAGCGGTGAGGCCTGCGCCGTCAGCTAACTTGATTAAACCGTTGTCCTGGAGCAAAAGAAGGGCTCTTGCTTCATTGGTGGTGTCATTGGGAAGTGCAATTCTGTCGCCTTCGGCGATATCTGCAAGTGACTTCTTGGTGCCGGGGTAAATTCCGAAGGGCTCGTAGTGGATGTCGCCTGCATCTACAAGGTGAGTACCCTGCTCTGCGTTGAAGCTGTCAAGGTAAGGAACATGCTGGAAGTAGTTGGCATCAAATTCACCGGATTCAACTACAAGGTTGGGCTGTACATAATCTTCAAATTCTACTACATCAAGTTTGTAACCGTAACCTTCAAGGATTTCTGCTGCTTTTTCCAAAATCTCTGCGTGAGGAATGGGAGAAGCTGCAATTTTAATCTCTTCGCCATTACCGGGAACGATACCTTCGATTGAGCCGGCAGCAGAAGTGGCTACAGGAGCAGCGTCGGCAACTTTGCCGCCTTCAACTACAAGCGTATCTTCATAATCTTTACCGTAGGTGCTAAGTAATGTTGCTTCGTAATCTGCGTGGAAGAAGTTTTCGGTTCCAAGCTTTTCGATTTCGTCGTTAATCCACTTAAGGAGAGTGGTGTTACCCTTTGTTACTGCAGGAGCGATGGTGTCCTGGCTTCCGAGTGAAGGAATACCTACTACATAACCTTTATTTTCAATGGCAAAAGCAATAACTTCGGTGTTATCATTGGCCCAAGCTACGCCGGTTCCGTTTTCAAAAGAAGTCTTAGCGGTTGTGTAGCTGTCGAACTTCTGAAGCTTGATGTCTGGATAGTTCTCTTCGAGGTAAGTTTCTGCGGTGGTACCGGAGATTACGATTACCTGATCGTCGGGACCAATCTGACTTAAGTCTGTGATTACGTTGTCTTCATGAGATACAACGCCGAGTGCTACGTTCATATAAGGAAGAGCGAAATCAACTTTCTCTGCTCTGTCCTTGGTTACCGTGAAGTTAGCTAAGATGATGTCTACCTTACCGGTTTCAAGGTATTCAACTCGGCTAGCGGGTTCGGTGGATACGTAATTAACTTTTACACCGAGGTCTTCGGCAATCTTTTCCGCGAAGTATACATCGTAGCCCTGATACTTACCGTTTTCATCTACATATCCGAATGGATTCTTGTCGGAAAAAACACCGATGTTGATTGTTCCTGCTTCTTTGATTTCATCTACTGTCTTGTAAATTCTGTCTGCTGCATCGACCTTGTCTTCGGTCTTTGCTTTGCCGCATCCTGTAAGAGATGCGATTGTAAGTGTTGCGGCTAAAATGCCGGCTGCCAATTTCTTAAATACATTCTTTTTCATGATTGATAGTCTCCCTTGTTACTTTTTCTTTGTCTGTGAGTTGAGTAATTCGGGCAATAAAAAATGCCCGGGATGTCTTTACTCCCAGGCATTGGCTTCAAAATAATACGTTACTATTATTTTCGGGTGCATGACAAACGAGCCATACACCCGGCCACATTACTTGCCTGGGAGAACAGCATTCGACACATGCACATACACATTGAAGTATTTGAATGTAATGACACGTTCTTCATTTGTCTTGCTCCTTTACTGAATTTTGTCATATCATAAACCTACTAAGTTGATATGTCAATAGAAAAAATAAAAATTTTTTCGTTATGTTTATCTCGGGCTAACTTCTGCGAGGCTCGCGGTGAAAGAAAAAGCCCAGATTTATGCGCACTTCACGCCTGTCGATATCTGCATTGGTGTAACAGCAAGTATCAAAGCCGATAAGCTCAAATCCCTGATGAAGGTAGAAGCCGATAGCATTGGTGTTGCACGACTGCGTCTCAAGAAAGATAGCACGACGCTTCTGAGCCTTCGCGACTTCTTTGGCTTTATCCATAAGACGCTTGCCAAGGCCTATGCCACGAAGTTCATCGCATATCCAAAGCTCCGTAACCAAAAGCCTGTTAGACCATTCCTCGGGACATACTTCAATGCAGGCTTTCATCTTGCCGTCATCGTCTACTACGCCGAAAGCCTCGGCATTCTCCCAGTGGTCCTGATACAAAGAATCCGGAAAGTCGTACTCTTCCGGCGTATGAACTATGGTCTCGCCCGCAGGTTTTTTCGTAAGAACGATGGTGCAGCCTTCCTGATCCAGGGGCTTAATATCAAAATCATAGTAACTGTCGCTTACAGTAGTAAGCGGAATCGTGGTCCCTTTCCATTTGTCTTTGGGAAGGGGGATTATTTCTATATTATCAGCATTCATTATTTCTCCTCGCTAACCTGGAATATATAAAACTTCAAATAATACGACTCATCCGCAGCCCACAGTATCGGGTGGTCGCAGGCCTGAGTGCGGAACTCGACCTGACGAAGACGCTTATGTACGGCTTTGGCGGCCTGGCCGATGACTTCGGTGAAAAGCTCCTGAGTCATGAAGTGGGAACATGAGCAGGTCGCAAGGTAACCGCCGTCTCGGACAAGCTTTAAGCCCTTCATATTAATCTCACGATAGCCCTTGATAGCGTTCTTGGTAGCTTCGCGGGATTTGGTAAAAGCAGGAGGGTCGAGGATGACCACATCGTAAGACTCACCCTGCTCGTAAAGCTTCGGAAGTTCGTCAAGAACGTTGGCGGCGCGGAACTTAACCGTGTCGGAAAGATTGTTGCGACGAGCATTCTCGGTGGCCTGAGCGACTGCGAACTCGGAAATGTCGAGACCTTCAACAGAAGAGGCACCGGCAATTCCGGCATTTAAAGCAAACGTTCCCATATGCGTGAAGCAATCCAGAACCTTCTTACCCTTGCAGATTCTGTGCATGGCAAGACGATTGTATTTCTGATCGAGAAAGAAACCGGTCTTCTGGCCGTTAACGACATCGACCATGTAATGAATACCGTTTTCAACAATTTCTACGTTAGTATCGAACTCAGCACCGATGAAGCCTTTATAGGGCTGTAAGCCTTCTTTCTTACGAACGGGGGCATCGGAGCGTTCATAGACACCTCGGATCTTATAGCCGTCAGCAGCTAAGATTTCTTTTAACATATCCACCAAAAGAACCTTTAACGGCTCCATTCCGAGTGCAAGACATTCCACTACAAGAACATCATCGTACTTGTCTATGGTAAGTCCGGGAAGCCAGTCGGCCTCGCCGAAGATTACGCGACAGCAATTTAAGTCGGCAGCAGGCATAACGGTCTTGCGATAATCCCAAGCTGCCTGCACACGACCGCGTAAGAATGCTTCATCAACAGGCTGCGCATCTTTACGTGTAAGCATACGAACCCTAATCTTGGAGTTCTGGTTGATGAAACCGGCGCCCATCGGATAGCCGTCGAAGTCGTGAATGCGCACAATATCGCCGTTTGTAAATGTTCCGGTTATGGAAGCAATTTCATTGTCGTATATCCAGGCGCCGCCTGCTTTTATGGTGCGGCCTTCGCCTTTTTTTAAAGTTACTACTACATCTTTAATAAAATCTGACATGTTATGACCCTTTATGTATATAATAATAGTCTTTCTTTATATAGACAGTGTACCGTAATTATCGCTAAAATAAAACGGAATATGTTACAAATATGTAATAATCGTTATATAATGGTGCATACTTCTAATAAAATATTAATACCTATCCGATAATATAATCTAGTGTCGCTTCTAAGAAGCGCAATCGGTACATACGGAGGATACGTCGGTATGCTTAAAAGCAAAATAAAGCTCGGCTTCATACTGCTGACTTTTGCTTTGGCCTTTCTGGTCGGTTCTAAAACTTCATACGCATTAACGGCTAAAGACGGCGATACCGAAATTCAGCCTTCTTTTAACGGCCCGTGGCTGGAAAGAGAGTATTACGTGGGTAATACCAAGATAGTAATACATCTTTTTGATGGCAACGCAGCCCCGAGCGGTCTTACCGTCAACCTTGCGGCGGATGACCTTAACAATTCATGGGCACCCAATCCCTTTACCAAAAAGCTTGAAAAAAGAGAAAAGAAATATTACATCATTATCGGTGGCGCAGTTATTGATGCTGAGCTTACAAGGCACGATGACGCTGTGATTCTTAAAGACGGCACCTGTGTTCTCAATAATATAGGTACAGAGATTTCCAATGATGAAATCAGTGGCGGCGCGTACATGTATCCTACGGATGCAAGCGGTAACAACCTCTATTATGAGTATGACAGCGAGTATGAGAACTACGATTTCTTCGGAAATGTCCGCAGATATCTGGAAGCATACCGCGAAGTATACAATCAGATGGTCGTTTCGTACAATACTACACCCGAATCTGCTTTTGACGCAATCGCAAAGATTCCCGGTAATTCGTGCGTTGATATTGAGATTCCGCCTTTTGTATCCGTTGCTTCAGATAAGGATATGTACAGCTATACTACCAAAGATACCTTTGAAGACAACGGTAATCACAGGTACAGATACAGTTTCCACGACGCAGACAGAGCGATGACAGTTTCCGTCAACACACCGGAGGGCAAGGTTCTTGATAAAGTCCTTGTTAGAGATTCCGAGGTTCAGTGGACAGAGAGTGAAGGAACTTACTACTTTAACATAAACGAATCAGACTATGCAGATTCTTTGGTAACGGTCAAGGTTGTTATCAAGGATGCCGGAGCGGAAGAGGTCGAGCCGGAAAAACCCGAAGAGCCTGAGGAGCCTATTGAAGAGCCCAAGGATCCCGAGCCTCCTGTAGAAGAGCCCAAGGCAGAACAGCCTGAAGTAAAGCCCGAGGTAAAGGAGGAAGTTCAGACTCCCGCACCTGAGCCCGCACCTGAGCCCGAGCCTGAACCCGAGCCCGCACCTGAGCCTGCCGAGCCTGAAGTAAGGCATAAGACACAGATGCTCAGTGATGAAATGCGTAAGCCCAAACCTCAGGTCAAAGAAAAAGAACCTGAAACGATAACCACCATCGGTGACGAAGGTGACCATGTAATCGTGGCAATAGTTCCCGTAGGTGTCGATGAGGAAGAAATAGCCAATTTCCGTAAGCAGGTTTCGGAAACCCTCAGCGACTTACTTCAAGAGATTTCCGACAATCCCGAGAAGGCAAGAGAAAGAGTTTCCGAAGAAACATATGCCAACATCGAGAGAGCCCTTTCCGAAGGAAAAAGCATTTCTGCCAAGGTAACGGTAGAAAGTGCGACAGAGGAGTCCATTCCCGAGCAGGATATGGAGATTCTTAAGCAGGTAACCGTTGATAACGAGGTAACCAATTTAAAAATCGGCAGATACTTAAACTTAAGCATCATGATTACCACGGAAGACGGTGAGAAGTTAGGTACCTACAATGAACTTACGGAGAAGATTACATTTACACTTCCCAAGCCCAAAGATATTGCTTGTCCCAACGGTATGGAATATGTAGTTATCCGAGTTCACGAGGGAGTTGCCGAGATACTTCCCGTTACGGTTAATTCCGACGGATCGATATCTTTTGAAACCGATAAGTTCAGTTCATACGCACTTGCCGTAAGAGAGGTAATTGACGAAGAAACCGCTAAGGCCGCTTCGGCAGAAATGGAACCTTCGGACGACGATATTACAGAGTTCATCAAGTGGTTCTTAAGGATTCTTGCTTTTGCTTTTGCATGTGGAACAATAGTAATATTGCTGGGGCTTACAGACAAGAAAAAAGGTAATAACAGAAAATAACAAGTGAGCGTCGCAACGACAAAATTGCGACGCTTTCTTATTGCGCGGAGAATGTCTGAATTATATACTATAATCAGATAGTTTGTGGGAGGGTTTTTGATGAATAAGGTCTTTGTTAACCAGGTAGGGTTTTTAACGGGCAGTGATAAGAAGGCAGTGCTGAATTTCAACGCTGCCGCTTTTGATGTAATTGATGATAAAGAAAAGGTTGTATATAGCGGTCGGGTAACTCATTTCGGAACAGACGATATTTCGGGTGAGGATACTTATGTTGCGGATTTTAGCGAATTTACAGCTCCCGGTAAGTATAGAGTTGTGGCTGACGGTACTAAGTCAGTTTCTTTTGAAATAGCTGACACCGCATACGATAAGCTTATGAAGGATATGTGTAAGTGCTTCTATTTCCTTCGTTGCGGTGATGCACTCGATCCCAAGTATGCGGGTGAGTATTATCATAAGCCCTGTCACTTAAGCAAGGCGACGGTTTACGGCGAGGATGTTCCGCCCGTTGATGTAAGCGGCGGCTGGCATGATGCAGGTGACTACGGAAGATATTCGACTGCCGGTTCGGTTGCGGTAGCCCATCTTTTATATGGTGTGAGATTTTTTAAGAATCTTTTGGACGTAAAGTTCGACATTCCTCCCGTTAAATGTGATAAGGGCGAGCTTCCCGACATTCTGGCTGAGGTTAAGGTTGAGCTTGACTTCTTATTTAAGATGCAAAGAGAAGACGGTTCGGTGTGGCATAAGGTTACGACCTTTAATCATGCTCCGTTTATTATGCCCGAAGAAGATACCGCGGAACTGTTTCTTTTTAATGTATCGTCACTTGCGACCGCTGACATTGCTGCAGTGTTTGCTTTGGCATACACAATTTACAAAGATTACGATAAGGCTTATGCCGACAAGCTTTTAACTCAATCCGAGAAAGCATACGAATGGTTGGTAGACAATCCCAATCCGCTTCTTTTTAAGAATGCGCCCGGCTCCAATACCGGTGAATACGGTGAGTTTGAAGATATTTCCAACAGATTCTGGGCGGCATCAGCTTTATATGAGGCGACCGGCAATAAGGATTATCTCGGAGACGTGGCCTTGCAAATGGAAAGACTTAAAGGCTTTGATGATGTCACCAAGTTTAAGCTTTATCAGGGTGAGGTTCTTACCTGCCTTGGCTGGGGAGATGTAGCCGGACTCGGATGTCTGTCCCTTCTTTTGACAGGTCAGGATATAAAAATTTTAGAAGAAGTTAAGAAAAAATGGTTAGACGAAGCTAACCGATTGTGCGATAATGGTGCAAGAAACGGTTTCGGGCTTGTCATGGATAAGAAAGATTTTATCTGGGGAAGCAACATGGAACTGCTTAAATATTTGATGGTACTCACGATGGCGAACAGATTTTCACCGGCGGATAAGTACAAGAGCGCTATTTATGCGGGCATTGATTATATGCTTGGCTGCAACAGCATGGATACAAGCTATGTAACCGGCAACGGTGAAAAGGCTTACAAGAATCCTCATCTTCGCCCGACTGCCTGCGATGGTATAGACGAGCCCTGGCCCGGACTTGTATCCGGCGGACCCAACAGAGGTCTTCAGGATGAGCGTGCCAAAGAAGTTCCCGCGGACTCCGCTCCGATGAAATGCTATCTGGACCACATCGACTGCTATTCACTTAACGAAATTACGATTTACTGGAACTCGCCTTTCGTGTTTGTGCTGGCAGGACTTCTTGAGTAGATTCGGAGGATTTAATGAATCAAAAGTTCAAAGTAACGGGTATGGGGTGCAGCGCTTGTGTGGCTGCGGTAGAGAAAGCCGTTAAGGCAACAGATGGGGTTACAAATGTGTCTGTCAGTCTTATAGAAAATGCCATGACTGTGGACTTTGATGAGAATGCTACCGATAATCAATGTATTATCAATGCCGTCAAAGGTGCCGGTTACGGTGCCGAGGTTGATACAGGTTTAATTGCCAAAGAAAAATCCAAGGACAAATCAGTCTTAGTGACAAGGTTTTTACCGTCGCTAATTCTTCTTTTGCCGTTGGTGTATCTTAATATGGCCGGAATGATGGGCTGGCCTTATCCTGAGAAGATTCATGCATATATTCAGTTTGTGCTTTCGCTCGGTATATTACTCATCAACAGAACATATTTTGATAAGGGTATTAAGAGTTTGATTCATAAGGCTCCCGGAATGGATGCGCTTATTTCTATCGGTGCGGGAGTTTCTTTTATCTATAGTACATATCTTTTAATTATCCGCTCAAACGGACCGTTTTTCTTTGAGTCGGCGGGCATGATTTTTACGCTGATTACTTTGGGAAAAGCACTGGAGGCAGGGTCCAAGGCTCATACCATGGATGCCATCAAGGCGCTTTCGGAGCTTATGCCGGAAAGAGTTACGGTTATAAGAGATAACGAGGAGAGAACTATCGGCTTTGAAGCATTGCAAAAAGGCGATATTGTTCTTGTGCGCACGGGCGAGGGAATTCCCGTGGACGGTACCGCGGTCAAAGGAAATGCAAGTATCGACAAGTCAGCTCTTACGGGCGAGAGTATCCCCGAGGAAGCTTACGTAGGTGATAAAGTAGTGTCGGGTTCGGTTGTGCTGGACGGCTATCTCTTGATTGAAGCCGAGAAGACCGGTACCGAGACCACTCTTTACGGAATAATCGACATGGTTAAGAACGCCGCCGCCAAGAAGACGCCCATCGAGAGACTGGCTGACAGAATCAGCGGATACTTCGTGCCGGTTGTTGTAGGAATCAGTTTACTTACTTTGATAATATGGCTGGCGGTTGGCAAGGACTTTAACTTTGCGCTTAATATGGCCATCAGCGTTATCGTTATTTCTTGTCCCTGTGCGTTGGGACTTGCAACACCGACTGCAGTTATGGCAGGTACCGGTAATGCGGCTAGGCACGGAATATTGATTCGTTCAGCCGAATGTCTTGAAACGGCCAGAAACGTTGACACAGTGGTGCTTGATAAGACAGGAACCGTGACGGAAGGCGAGTTAAACGTTACTGATATTGTTACAGACAGTTCTACCGATGAAAAGAAAATGCTTCTTATGGCAGCAGTGCTTGAGGCAGGCTCCAATCATCCTTACGCCAAGGCCATTCGTTCGAAGGCTCTTGACGTGTTCGAACCATCCGACATTATGGCTCATTTTGCCAAAGAAGTTATCAGTATTCAGGGCAAGGGAATATGCGGAAGTATAGAAGAGAAACCTTTCTTTTGCGGTAATGAGAAGCTTCTTAAAGAAAACGATATTTCGGTTGAACCCTTGAAAAAAGAAGCCGAAACGCTTCAAAGCGCCGGCAAGACCGTTTTGTTCTTCTCGGGTGCCGGAATGCTGGGACTATTCGCCATTGCCGATGTGGTTAAGGGCGACAGTAAGGAAGCAATTTCTGTTATGAAGGAAGCCGGTCTTGATGTAATTCTTCTTACCGGCGATCACAAGACAACCGCTGAGTCCATCGGAAGAGAAATCGGTATTGATAATGTTATCAGTGAGGTTCTTCCCGAAGATAAGCACAACAAGATTGATGCTCTTATGAACGAAGGAAGACACGTTGCCATGGTAGGTGACGGTATCAATGACGCTGCCGCACTTGTTAAGGCGGATATAGGAATTGCTGTCGGAAACGGTACGAGGATTGCCATCGATTCCGCAGACTTCATCCTCATGCGAAACAGCGTTAAAGACGTGGCTTACGTATTCAGCTTAAGTAAGCGCGTAATCAGAATAATTAAGCAGAATCTGTTCTGGGCATTTATATACAACGCACTCGGCATTCCGATTGCGGCGGGAGCGCTCTACAATGCTTTCGGTATTACACTTACACCCATGATTGCAGCGGCTTGTATGAGCGTCAGCTCGCTTTTTGTGGTAACCAACGCACTCAGACTTAGAAAATAAAGGGAGTATCTGATGGGTACACTTGTTAAGAAAACTTACGGCAGAGAATATACCAATTCATTCAGGGAAGCGATTCGCAGAGAGTGGGTCATTACCAATGGCCTCGGCGGCTACGCGGGCAGTTCTCTTATCGGCGCCAACACACGCAAGCATCATGGATTATTGATTGCGAGTATTAAGGCGCCTACCGACAGATGGGTTATTCTTAACAGAATCAAAGAAGACGTTATTATAGGTGAAAAGACGATTTCTTTGTCAAGTGAGCAAAAGAAAGGCGGCAAGTGCAGCGACGGTTATTTGTATCAGACTGCGTTTTCTTTTGATGCGGTGCCTGAGTTTACTTACTTTTACAAGGGATTGCTTGTTAAAAAGACCGTTGCCCTTGAGTGGGAAAAGAACACGGTTGCAATCGGCTATGAAATAGACAATCAGGGAGAGGACTGTGTACTTTCTTTTACCCCTGTATTCAACTATAGAGATGCCAATGCCGCAAGCACCAAGAAAAGCTTGAAGTTCGAAGCTTACGCGCTTATGGATTCTATCCTTCTTGAGCCTAAAGGGGACAAGGAAGATATCATAAGATTTTTTGCGAGTGAGGGAACCGTAGGATTTACGGAGCCTAAAGAACAGTACGACGAGAATATAGAATTACAGACCGAAATCGATACGGGAATGTCCTCCGCGGATACGGGTTATGCACCTTACAATATCCAGGTCGGAGTCAAGTCCGGTACAAGCAAGAAGATTTCTCTGGTGTGTACGATAGAGCATGACTGTGAGAGAAATGCGTTCGTGACAATAAAGGCGGCTCGCGACAGAGCCAAGGCACTTCTTGATGTTGCGGGCTTCAAAGACGAATTTTTAAAAAGACTTACTGTCAATGCGGATAACTTCGTCTGCAAGCGTGAATCTACCGACGGTAAGACGATTCTGGCGGGACTTCCGTGGTTTGCGGACTGGGGCAGAGATACTATGATTGCCTTTACGGGTCTGACGCTCGAGACAGGACGTTTCGAGGATGCGAAGAGTATTCTGGAAACATTCGCGCGTTATGAGAAGAACGGTCTCATTCCCAACATGTTCCCGGACGGCGACCAAAAGCCTTTGTACAATACTGTTGATGCGGCGCTTTGGTATTTCTACTGTACCGAAATGTATCTTCAGTATGTGGGGACCAAGGACGCGGTTTCTTTTGTCAAAAAAACAATTTACCCTTGCCTTAAAAACATTATTGAGGCGTACAGAAAGGGAACCGATTTTTCGATATATATGGACAAAGACGGCCTTATTCATGCGGGTTCCGACCTTGATCAGGTTACGTGGATGGATGTGCGTACGGGCGATTTTGTGGTAACGCCCAGACACGGTAAACCGGTTGAGATTAATGCACTTTGGTACAATGCCCTTAAAACGCAGGAGGAACTTGCGAAGCGTTTCGGTGAGAAGGATTACGCCGAGAAGCTTTCTAAGCTTGCGACCAAGGTTCAGAAATCTTTTGTGAAGCGCTTCTGGAACAAAGAAGCAGGATGCCTTTATGACGTTGTGGACGAAACACTTCGCGACAATGTGACGATAGCCGACAACGACAGCATCAGGCCCAACCAGATTTATGCGGTATCACTTCCCCACACCATGCTCGATAAGGACAAAGAACGCGCGGTTGTGGATGTAGTACTTAAGAAGTTGTATGTGGATTTTGGATTGAGGACACTTCCTGAAGACGACCCTGATTATCATGGACTGTATAAGGGTAAGCTATACGACAGAGATCTCGCTTATCATCAGGGAACCGCTTGGGCATATCCTTTGGGAGCGTTTATCAGCGCTTATCTTAAGGTTAATGACAATTCTCCCAAGGCGCGCGAGTATGCAAAAGCGTTGCTTGAGCCTATGAAGCGCCACTTGGATGACGGCTGTATAGGCGGAATCGCAGAGATATTTGACGGAGATGCGCCTCACGTAAGCCGCGGATGTTACACACAGGCTTGGAGTGTGGGCGAGATTATCAGGGCATATTCCGAAATCGGAGGCAAATGATGAGAGAAAAAGTGTCAGTTGCACTTGCTTCTTACAACGGTGAAAAGTATATAGGAAGGCAAATTGAAAGTATTCTTCGCAACCTCTCTGCGACCGATGAACTTATAGTATCGGATGATGGCTCACAGGACGGAACCGTTCGGGTCGTAGAGTCTTTCAGAGATCCGCGCATTAAGCTGGTGCAGGGTCCCGGCGCGGGAGTTAAGAAGAATTTTGAGAACGCAATCAAGAATTGCAGCGGTAAGTACATCTTTCTTTCGGACCAGGATGACGTTTGGATGGACGGAAAGGTTGATGCGGTTTTGGATGCTTTTCATGACTGCGGCTGTCCGGTAGTAGTTCATGACTGTATTGTGGTGGATGAAGAAGAGCAGGAGATAGAGGGTTCTTTTTACGAATACCGAAAGTCGGGCCCCGGAAGGATTAAGAACTTTATCAAGAACTCGTATGTGGGTTGTTGCATGGCTTTTGATTCGGAGCTGATGAAGCGTGTGATTCCCATCCCCGATGATATAGAGATGCACGATCAGTGGATAGGTCTTATGGGCGAAAGAATGGGTAAGCCAGCTTTTATTACCGACAGGCTCATTCTTTTTAAGCGTCACGGTGATAACACTTCGGATCCCTTCCATCACTATCCTCTTAAGAAGATGATTCATAATAGACTAACTTTGATGAAAGAGCTATTAAAACACTAGATATTGTATACAGGTGTCGCGCTGAACACTAAAAATGGACAAAAAAATCCCCTTTACAAAAACTGACACGTGTGTGATAATGTGTAAGAAAAGTAATCCTTTAAGCGCGACCCAGAGAGGTCACAAAGGCTGCGACATATAGTGCGTCCGGAAGTTTCGGGCTGATTTTGTGTGAGTAACCATGCGCTTAAAGTGCATGGTTTTTTTGATGCAATCAAAAAACATTATGAGGAAATCATGGCTGTTTATAAATCAACTTTAATGGACGATGCGGCAATCGGCAGAGCTTTAAAGCGAATTGCCCACGAAATACTTGAAAAAAACGGAGGTTGCGAAGACCTTTGCATAGTGGGAATCAAGAGAAGAGGCGTTCCTCTTGCCGAAGCGATTGCTAAGAACATTCGTGAGATTGAAGGCGTTGAAGTGCCCATCGGAACCATCGACATTACGTTTTACAGGGACGATTTGGAGAGAGACTCCAATGACCCGATTATTCATGAATCACAGATTCCGTTTGAAATAGAAGGCAAGAAAGTAGTGCTTGTGGACGATGTTCTTTATACGGGAAGAACCGCAAGAGCCGCAATGGAAGCAGTCTTAAGACACGGCAGAGCCGCCAAGATTCAGCTGGCCGTACTTGTGGATAGAGGACACAGAGAGCTTCCCATTCGCGGAGACTATGTAGGCAAGAACGTTCCCACCTCAAGAACCGAGAGGGTTATGGTCAAGACACCTCCCTTCGAAGAAATCCGCTCGGTAGAATTATTCGGATAGTTACGGGTAACCCCGTTCTATGATAAATTTAACTGCACACATGTGGCAGAGTTATGGAGGAAAATTTCATGAAACTAACTTATGGCGTATCAGACAAGCCGAGCTTCGGCAAAGTTGTGGTATTTGCGCTTCAGCAGTTGCTTGCTATCTTAGCCGCAACAATCGCTGTTCCCGCAATTATCAACAGTGGCGTAGGTAGCGAGATGTCCGCTTCCGCAGCACTTTTCGGTGCAGGCGTAGGTACAATCGTTTACCTTCTTTTCACCAAATTTAAGAGCCCTGTATTCCTTGGTTCTTCTTTTGCTTTCATTGGTTCTATGTTGGCAGCTTTTGCAGGAGCTACTTCCGCAGCAGCAGGATATGCAGGCTTCATTCTCGGTGCGTTCTTCGCAGGTCTTGTATATGTAGTAATCGCTATTATCGTTAAGGCAGTAGGAGTTAACTGGGTTAACAAGCTTATGCCCGCAGTAGTAATCGGACCTACAGTTGCAATCATCGGACTTTCACTTGCAGGTAACGCAGTAGGCGATGTTCTCGGCAGTGGCAAGACCACTTCCACATATGTTTGCATCGTATGCGGTCTTGTAACACTTTTCGTAACCATGATTTGCTCCGTATTCGGTAAAAAAATGATGAAGATGATTCCTTTCATCATCGGTATTTGCGCAGGATACATTGTAGCAACGATCTTTACATTAATCGGTAACGCTACCGGTAATGATGTTTTAAGAGTTATTGATTTCTCTGCATTCGATAACATGAAGTGGATTCCCGAATTCACATTCATGAAGGCTTTTGAAGGTCTTTCATCTATCACTCCTGCTTATGTAGGAACAGTTGCAGCTGCTTACGTTCCCGTAGCATTCGTAGTATTCGCTGAGCACATCGCAGACCACAAGAACTTATCATCCATCATTGAATCCGACCTTCTTGAGGAGCCCGGTCTTCACAGAACACTCCTTGGTGACGGCGTAGGTTCCATGGTAGGTGCATTCTTCGGCGGATGCCCCAACACCACTTACGGTGAGTCAGTTGGTTGTGTAGCTATTTCCGGTAACGCTTCTGTAGTAACTATTTTCACAACTGCAATAATTGCAATTGTTGCTTCTTTCTTCGGACCTTTCGTAACACTTCTTGCAACAATTCCTTCTTGCGTAATGGGTGGCGTATGTGTAGCTCTTTACGGATTCATCGCAGTATCCGGCCTTAAGATGATTCAGAAGGTTGACCTTGATGACAATGCTAACCTCTTCACCGTATCTGTTATCTTAATCGCAGGTATCGGCGGATTCGCAGTAAGCTTCGGTTCCGTAACCATTACCGAAGTAGCTTGCGCATTAATCCTTGGTATCATCACCAACAAGGTACTCGGACTTAAAAAGAAATAATCAGCCATAAGTTTTAATGGATATAAAAGGCCCGTAACCTCCTAGGAGGCAACGGGCTTTTTGTATTGGATAGTATATAGTATAACTATTTTTAGGCTTGCTTTCTTTTGCCGTCAAATACGGATAAAACTATTGCAGCGACGATTGCCACAGCGGTTACTATTGCTACGGGCATCCAGTTAACGCTTGAAAGACCGGAGAAATCGAATACGCCGTCTTCGTTCTGAAGATATACGAATATCTGACGAATATCGAAGACAAGAGCTGCGGATACGAGTAAACCTGCGATAATCTTAAGAAGAGATACTTTCTTGGAATTATCCTTACTGAAGCGGTCGATGGTTGCGCTTCTGAAATCGAGCATCGAACCTACATAGTAAGCAAGAATTGCAGTTATAAGTGTCTCAGGAATCATGTAGGTTGCGTTATATCCTACGGAATAAATGAGTGCCGCGTTGGTAGGAATTGAAAGACCTGCCCAAACGGTTGCGCCTGAAATTACATGGCAAAGATATCTCAACACACATGCGACGATTGTACCTGCGGTAAGAGCCACGGGCTGCGAATTGATCTTTTTGAATACGCCGCCGAATCCCAGCACAAGAAAAGCTACAAGATAATCAAGTAATGCAACTGCCACAACGGACTGCCAGGTAGTGACGTAAGAGAATGTGTTAAGTCCGAGTAACATCTGGAAAAGGCCGTATACAAAGCCTGTAAGCGTTCCCCAAGCCATACCGTGACGATATGCAATTATCAAGATGGGTAACATACTTGCGATTGTTACCGATCCGCCGAAGGGAAGATCGATAAATTTTAGCATTGATAAAACAACGCCGAGTGCTACCATGAGCGCAGATTCGACAAGGCGTCTTGCGCCTTTAGCCGGTGAGTTAGACATAAAAAAACCTCCTTAAAGATATGGAGGGGATGGTAAAGAAAAAGTATGCTTCCTTACGCCGGTATTATCCGGTTCAAGTGATGAGGGTATAGAAGATAGTCTTCAGTCTCAGCAAATGCTCCCCTAGCCAAATATTAAATTTACAACAAAGAATATAATACGTAAGCGCGGTGCCGTCAATGAAAAGTTTTACAAATTAACGCACGAAAACCGCGTGGTAACAAGTGTTTTTGTATGTTTTGTGTTATCGGTACCGCGATTCGACTATAAGAAGGATACCTTCGGTCAAAGAAACCGTTATGGCGTCCTTTTTCCATTTGTTGCTGACGCCCAGAGGAAAGGCGTTGGTAAGCGTTACATCGCTACATTCGTATTCTGCACCGGTGATGCTTACACCTGTGCAGGAGTCTGTAAGCGAAAAAACGGAGAAAGAAAGGTTTTCTTTGGCCGGAAAGGTCGCAGAACCTTTGGTCAGAGTGCAGAAATATTCATCACCTGCATATAATTCGCACTTGCATCCATGTGAAGCGGCATAAGCCATGCTCTGAATGTTAGCCATGGTATGGTCGAACCTTGCACCGAGCGCACATACCAGTACGATATGAGACAAGCCCTGTGAAATGGCGCGTTTAACAGCAAGCATGGTGTCCGTATCATCCTTGGCAACGGGAAAGGTCTCAATGGGAATTCCTTTAATCGATTTAACATCGGTATCGCACGAATCAAAGTCCCCGATAATAAGGTCCGGAGTGATGCCAAGACGCATCGCATAGTCATAACCGTGGTCGCAGGCAAAAACATAATCATATTTGAGCTCGAGGGGAAGCGGCGCAAACTCACCGCCGGAAATAATCAGACAAGTATTCATAGAGATATAATAAATAAAAGCCCTTGAGCTGACAAGACCAAAGGCTTTTAAAAAGTCAGAAATTATTTGATTACGTGAATCCAGCCCTTAGGTGCTTCGAGGCGACCCATCTGAATTCCGGTAAGAGTCTCATAAAGCTTCTTGGTAACGGGACCCATATCGTCCATACCTGAAGGGAAGCAGATTTCCTTGCCGTGGTCGTTAATCTTACCGACAGGAGAGATAACGGCTGCTGTACCGCAAAGACCGCATTCTGCCATGTCCTTAACTTCGTCGAAGTATACTTCTCTTTCTTCAGCTTCGAGTCCGAGATACTCCTTGGCTACATACATAAGAGAACGACGGGTGATGGAAGGAAGAATGCTGTTAGACTTAGGAGTAACAACCTTTCCGTCCTTGGTAACGAAGATGAAGTTAGCACCGCCGGTCTCTTCAACCTTGGTGCGGGTAGCAGCATCGAGGTACATATTCTCATCGAAGCCCTGTCTGTGAGCATCGGAAATAGCGTAAAGGCTCATTGCGTAGTTAAGGCCGGCTTTGATGTGGCCGGTTCCGTTGGGTGCAGCACGGTCAAAGTCACAAACTCTGATAGTGATGGGCTTAGCGCCGCCCTTGAAGTAAGGACCAACGGGAGTACAGAACATTCTGAACTGATATTCCTGAGCGGGCTTAACACCGATAACAGGTGAAGAACCGAACATATAAGGTCTGATATAAAGGGTTGCACCTGAACCGTACGGAGGTACATATGCTTCATTGGCAGCAACTACATCGGTAACTGCCTGAATAAAACGTTCCTTGGGGAATACAGGCATTTCAAGACGCTTACAGCTGTCAATCATTCTGTCTGCATTTAAGTCGGGGCGGAAGCACACGATGTGGCCGTCCTCTGTTGTGTAGGCCTTTAAGCCTTCAAAACAAGTCTGCGCATACTGTAACACACCTGCGCACTCGCTAATGACGACTTTATCATCCTCGGTAAGGACACCGTCGTCCCATGCTCCGTTTTTATAGTTGGATACAAATCTCTTTGATGTGGGCATATAACCGAATCCGATATTGGCCCAGTCGATATTAGCTTTTTCCATCGTAAAGCTCCCTTCTTTCATTCTTTAACGAATTAAATCGTTGACTTATATTATGTCCCCATTTATTTCAATTGTCAACAAAAAAAGGTGCCACGTAAAAGGTTTTACGTAAAAGAAGTTCACTTTTTTACTCTGTTATGATAAAGTAGTTATATATGAAAATTAAACATTCAAATAAGGGGAATTTTCATATAACAGTGTATGAGGTGATTGCAGGCTTAGCGGCCATAGCCCTTATACTCTATGTAAGCTTTGTTTGTTTCTTTCTTCCTACGGATCACAAAGAAACGGGATATTATTTCGAACTTAAGAATGAATGGACTCTGTCGACGCCCGACGAGACTTATGAGGATGTTGAACTTCCCATGAGAATTCCGGCGCGAGCAGGGGACGTTGTTGTGCTTGAAAGAATTCTTCCCGACAGAATCGCAGGAACCGACTGTATTTCATTCAGAGAAATCCATCAAAACATTAAAGTTTATATCAACGGGGAATTAAAAGAAGAGTACAATTTGTCCAACGAACGACTTAAGTGGAACAATCCCATAAGTCGATACTTTTACGTGGAACTTACTCCCGAAGATTCGCATGCGCAGTTAAGGATAGAAGGAGTTGCGCCAAAAGACGGAGACAGAACCATTACAAAGGTACTTTACGGAGATAAGGTAGCCATATTCTATAGCTACGTAGGATCTCAGATGGTGGGCATAGTCTTCGGTATAGCTTTTCTTGCAATGGGAATCATCGGAATTGTTGCGGGACAGGTATTACGCTTCGCCACCAAAGGACGTGTTAAGGTAGACTCCATAAGCTGGGCGATGCTGATTGTTGCTATCTGGAACATGACACAGTCCACTTATCGTGAGTATTTCTTCCCTAACCTGGGAATGGCCAAGGTTGTTCCGTATTTCTGCCTTCTTGTGCTGCCGATGTTTTTGTCTACATACTTAGACTGGATTCAGCAGAGACGGTATCAGAAGATTCACGGAATATTTGTCCTGGTTTGCTTTGCTGATTTTTTGCTGTGGACAGCTCTTGTTATTGCCAATGTTGCAAGCCCGGAAGACAGTGTCTGGGTAGCATTTTTGCTTCTCTACACAGAATTTGCAATCGGAATCTATACACATATTAAGGATTTAAGAAATCACGAGAGAGAGCGCTATTCGGAAGTAATTTTCGGATATGTGGCAGCCGCTATCGGCGGAGTAGCACAAATTGTTGTATATTTGTCGGCGTTTGAGAGAATGGATGGTTTATATCTCGGAAGCGGTTTCCTGATACTGACAATCATGGTATTTATGAACGCCACACGCATGTTAATGCACCTTCGCGTGGAGAAAGAAGCCGCAGAGACCAAGTCCAGATTCTTAGCTTCCATGTCACATGAACTGCGTACTCCCATCAATGCAATTATGGGTATGAATGAAGCCATCAAGCATGAGAGCACCGAGGAAAGCATTGTAAGTTATGCCGAGGATGTGGATAAAGCGGGAAAGCTTCTTTTGCACCTCGTTAACGACATACTCGATTTCACCAAGCTTGATTCGGGTAATATGAAGCTTGTTCCCGAGCCTTTTGATATCAAGCGATGCATGATGGCTTGCTACAGCATTGTAGAGACAAGAGCCAAGGACAAACAGCTGGAGGTGTCGGTCAACATAGCGGAAGATATGCCTTCACTTTTGTATGGTGATGAGATAAGAATCCAGCAGATAATAATCAATCTTTTGTCCAATGCGATTAAGTATACGGAATCCGGAAAGATTGCCGTAGATCTTTCTTTTGAAAGAAAGAACGAGCGGGAAATCGAGCTTGAATATTCCGTAGCGGATACGGGACGCGGTATTAAGCAGGAAGATCTCGCAACTCTCTTCACCGATTTTTACAGGGCAGACGAGTATGCCAATCACCAGATAGAGGGTACCGGACTGGGACTTGCCATCACGAAGGGTATAGTAGGGCTCATGAACGGAACAATAGACGTTGAAAGTACTTACGGAGTCGGCTCGAAGTTTAGAGTACAGATACCCATGCGCGTAATGTCCTGGGATAAAGTCGGTTCTTTTGACGTAAGTACCGGGAATATCGGCGAAGATGTTCATTATGAGAGCGATGAGCGTATTAAGCTTCCCAAGCTTAAACTCCTGGTTGTGGATGATGTAGAGCTTAATATTAAGGTAGTAAGAAGCTTACTTAAGAATACGGAAGTAAGTGTAGACTGTGCACTTAACGGCGAAAACGCCATTGGGCTGTGCGACAAGAACAAGTACGATATTATCCTGCTCGATCACATGATGCCGGGATTGGATGGAATAGAAACGCTGGATAAGATAAAGAACACGAAGGATTCTCTTAACAGGGAAACTCCGATTGTGGTAATGACAGCCAATGCGGCGACAGACGTCATCGAAGATTATCTGGCTGAAGGCTTCGCAGATTATATTTCGAAGCCGTTCGGAATGGGACAGCTCAAGAGAACCATAATGAATAATGTTAAGACTGACTCAGCAAATCGCTGAGTGTAGCGAACTGTTCAAGGGTGAGGGCCTCGCCTCTTACGGTGGCGGAGAGCTCCATCTTTGAAAGCGCTTCGTATACGTCATCTCTTGTGACGTTGATACCGCCGTTTACAAGCGCATTGGCAAGAGTCTTGCGGCGCTGGTTGAAAGCGGCTCTGATTATATTAAACATAAAGGCCTCGTTTCTTACGGAAACGGGGTTTTCTTTGTGTGCGGTAAGCTTAATAACTGCACTGTCAACATTGGGTCGGGGAATAAAGCATCCCGCGGATACCGTCATAATAACTTCAGGCTTGGAATAGAACTGTACGGCCAAAGAAAGCGCGCCGTAATCCTTAGTGCCGGGACCTACCTGCATTCTCTCGGCAACTTCCTTCTGAACCATTACAGTGATGCTTTCAAGCGGAACATGGCTCTCAAAAAGCCCCATGATGATGGGGGTAGTAATGTAATAAGGAAGATTGGCAACGACTTTGATAGGACGACCTTCATTATATTTGTCGCAGAGCTCGTTGATATTGACCTTCAAAACATCTTCGTTAAGGACTATCTTATTGTCGTATTCGGACAGAGTATCACCTAAGATAGGAATAAGGTTCTTGTCTATCTCGACTGCAATGACAAATCTGGCAGCCTCGCACAGATACTGAGTCATAGTACCGATACCAGGGCCGATTTCGAGCACACAGTCATCCTCAGTGATACCGGCGCCTTTGATTATTCCCTCAAGAATGTGAGTATCTATAAGGAAATTCTGTCCGAATTTCTTCTGAAAACTGAAGTTGTATTTTTCAAGTACCTTAAGTGTATTGGAAGGTATACCGAGATTAGCCATAAAGGTCCTTTCTGTCAGACGTTAAAAAGTGTACAGGTGTTGGCGTGCGTGGTTGCGATTACTTCTTCTGCAGAGATTCCGCGTAGACTCGCTATCTCCTCGGCTACGTAGGTGAGAAGAGATGAGTCGTTTCTCTTACCTCTGAAAGGAACGGGCGCCATGTAAGGGCAGTCTGTCTCAAGAAGTATCGATGTAAGCGGGATTCTGGAAGCAATGTCCTTAAGCTTGGCAGCGTTCTTAAAGGTAACTACGCCGCCGATACCGATATAGTAGCCCATATCAATATACTTAACCGCCATTTCATAAGAAGAGGAAAAGCAATGTATTACGCCCTTCTTATCGGGGTTGTGAGCCTTGATGATTTCGTATGTATCTTCAGCCGCGTCGCGCGAGTGAACTATAATAGGAAGCTTGAGCTTCTTCGCAAGTTCAAGCTGATATTCGAAAATATCCTTTTGATAGTCGCGCGGAGGCTCGTCATAGTGGTAATCGAGGCCGATTTCGCCTATAGCCACGGGTTTTTCCCGAGCTATAAGTTCTTCAAGAAGCGGTCTGCGCTCGAAAGTTAAGTCTGTAGCGTTCTCCGGATGAATTCCGAGTGCGGGATAGGCAAAAGAATACTTGTGGCAAATATCCAATACCTTTTCAAGGGAATCCCAGCTTGAAGAAGCCGAAATGACTTTATCTATTCCTTTGTCGTAAAGGCCCGTGAGAACTTCGTCTCTGTCCTCGTCGAAGGCCGAATCGTCGTAATGCGAATGTGAATCAAAAATCATAAAATATCTCCGCGTCTATTAAAAGCACGTCTATTATAGCATATGAAAGGAAAAAGAAAACCCCGAAGCCTAAGCTCCGGGGTTACATGCATATATCTAATTATTGGCCATTTCTTTGAATTCGGCATTGGTAAGAGTCTTGTACATGCCGCAGTTGGGACAGATAAGGCCTTTTCTCAGGGTGTGTGAGAAAATCGGGATATAGAAAACAGTGAACTGCTGCTTCTCGGCCGCCAAAACCTTCTCGGTATTCATACCGCAGTTGGGGCAGACATTCACGCCGAGGTTTTTCTTTATCTTAATACTGTTCTTGCTTCCGTATACAATAACCATGTTTAGAATCCTCCTTCAGCGCTCATATACTTTTTGATGGTTCCGATAGCATTGCCGAATTCGGCGGGAACTCTTACTCTCGGAACGGTAGCTACATAAACGGTCTGTCCGTTCTTTAAGTCTATACGGATATACTGATAAGTGTAATCGTACTTGCCCTCACGAACATTGCTGCGATATACGTTGGCAATGTCTTCATATTTAATGATGAAGGGGTTGTTGGAGTTCTCAACAAGTTCTGTGGAAGTAAGCGCAAGCTTTAATGATTTAAAATAAGTAGCCGTACCATTGGCGATACCGTTATTGATGCGGTCAATGGTTCCGTCTGTGTTCATCTGTGCAAGCAATGCGGATTTCTTCTTGAAGTTCTTGGATGAAACTACCATAATAATAAGGCCGATAACAAGGCATGCGATGCAGAAAATCATCATTACGCCCAGGGCATCATCACCTGCGACCACGCCAAGGAACAGAAAGAATACTGCCAAGGCAATAAGCACGATCCAAGCTTTAGATTTTTTAGCTGTAATCATAGAAAAATCCTCCTCTTTTATAATCCGAAATTAGTTATAGCAAATTAAAAAGGGGCCGTCAACAAAACTAACAAAACGTTGAAAATTGTACTTATAAAAATACTTTAAAAATTTTTTAAAAAAACACTTGCAAAAAGAAAATACCTGTGATATATTCTTTCTTGCGTTGTGAATGAGACACGCGCCTTTAGCTCAGTTGGTAGAGCACCTGACTCTTAATCAGGGTGTCCAGGGTTCGAGCCCCTGAAGGCGCACGCATTAGTCGTAAGCTTAGCTTTGTGCAGGTTTGCGGCTTTTTTTTGTAAAAAATTCCGCCGTCACAGAGGTATTTTCGATGTGACGGTAGCTCAATCTTGTATTACAGTATAACTCAATATAGAACATAAATTCGAACTGAGACCACAATATTTTGTGGTCTTATTTGTTGCCTTTGACCATATGGTGTGATACAATTTTTACGATAGGGGAAGTATTATTTACCTAGGAAAAGGGTGTAAAGAATTGGATAAATACGAGTATAAAGTCCGGGCCGACGAGATCCGGGCACTTATTCAGGAAAGAAAATACAAAGAAGCCGTTGAAATAGCGGATACCATAGATTGGCGCAATGTCAAGAACAGCATGATGCTCTGTACCATAAGTGACTTATACAAGATGTGTAAGCGCTTTGAGGACAGCCGTGATGTTTTATTTTTAGCTTATCAGCGGAATCCCGGCGGAAGAATGATACTTTATTCTTTGTGCGAGCTCTCCATCAAGCTCGGAGATATCGTTAACGCCATAGAATATTTGAAAGAATTCAAGCAGGTTGCCCCGAGAGATCCGGGTCGACTTATCTTAAAGTATAAACTCTATACCGCCGAGGAAGTAAGCCTCGAAGAGCGTATCGAAGTTCTTGAAGAACTCCAGCAGTACGATTGTAAAGAAAAATGGATGTACGAGCTTGCATACCTTTATCATATGCAGGGCGTAAGTGAGAAGTGCGTTGAAGAGTGTAACCAGATTGCCATTTACTTCGGTGAAGGTAAGTACGTGGTTAAGGCTCTTGAGCTTAAAGCACTTCATGAGCCCTTATCCGCCGAGCAGGATGCTCTTTACAGACGCCTCACCGGCCCCAAGGAGAACGATATCCTTGTTAAGGATATGGATGTCAGCAAGTTCAACACCATAGATTTGCAGAAAGAACTTGCCAACAGCATGGCGGAGGTTTTCTTTAACGATAATGAGAAGCCTCAGGCTGAGCCGACAGTGCAGGAAGTTTCCGAGCCTGTAGAAGAAGTGGTGGAAGAGGTTTATGACGACATCACCACCATGATTCCTCCTATTGAGGAAGCACCCGCAAGCGAGCAGGAAACACCCGAGGTTGAGGAAGCAGAAGCGGATGATATTACCACTGTCATTCCTCCCATAACCGAACCTGTCAAAGAAGACAAAGAAGAGCCTTCCGATGAGACTGTTATCTATAATATCAACGATCTTGATTCCGCTCTTAAGAAAGAACCCGGAGTAGCCCGTACGGTTATACCCAAACAAGGCCGTTTCGACAACATGCACGAAGTTATGCCCAAGGCTACCAACAATCCCGCAATTGTATTCCCCAATTACGACGATATGGTTTCTCTCGAGGGTGACGGTCAGATAAGCTTCAACATCCCCGATCAGGAAATAGTAGACAAGCAGATTACCGGTCAGATCAGTATCGAAGATGTCCTCGCCGAGTGGGAGCGTTTAAGAAGTGCCAATGAAAAAGCATGGCGCGAGAACATGCACCGCAAGGTATTACAGCAGACCAGCACTCTGTTCAAGGATTTCGACGAATCCGCAAGAAACGGACTCTTAGAGCAGCTTGAAGAAGAAGTTGAGACAAGTCCCACGGTAGAGCTTACTACCGAAGAAGCAGCCAGACTCGGTATGGAGATAGAAGAAGTTGCCGAGCCCGATGAGACAGCAGATACTGAAGAGACCCCTGAGACTGCTGAGACCACAGCGGTTGAGGAATCTTTCTTTGACGATACAGAGGTTACCAAGGTGCTTCCGGCATCTGAAGTAATCGCTTCTTTGGCAGCAGAGAATGTTGTTCCCGAGGAGATACTTACAGTATCCGATGTTGATACCGATTCCGATTCGTCGTCAAGCGACATCAGAGAGATAGTTATTGACGAAGAGGAGCCTACAACCGAGGAATTGTACTTTGACAGAACTCCCTATGTTCAGGAAGAAGATAATACAGAGGAAGTTTCCGAAGCTAAAGAAGAAGAGCCTGTGGCCGAGGAACCTACCGAAGAGCAGACATTCGAAGACAACGGATATCTTGAAGCATTTGCCGAGGCAAGTGAAGAAAGAGATGCTTATGACAGAGAGTTCTTACAGGAAGAAGAACTTGCTGAAGAAGAGACTACAGAGCCGGAAGTAGCCGAAGAACCGGCAACAGAAGAAGTTGTAGAAGAGGTTGAGGAAGAACCGGTTGAGGCCGAACTTCCCAAGACCGACGTTAAACTATATGAATTCAAGGCACTCGATGCTGTAGAAGAAACTGTAACGGAAGTTGAAGAAGCAGAAGAAGCTGTTTCTGAAGAAATTCCTGTCGAAGAAGCAGAATCTTCGGAGGAAGAGGCCGAGGTTGCGGAAGCTGAGCCCGAGCAGGATACCGTAGAGGAAGAACCTGAAGAAGTTCAGGAAGAGCCTGTGCAAGAACCTGGGACGGCTGAAGTCGAAGAACCTGTAACTGAGGAACCTGCAGAAGAGCCTGAGCAGGAAGCAGACACCGCAGAATCTTATGAAACTGACGCAGAGCCTGCCGAGCCCGAAGAGCCCGTAATCAGACCTTCAGGCTTCACAGCCGAGCAGGAAGAGCGTTTCGAATCATTCATTCAGCTTGAAGACGGACGTAAAAGACTCAAAGAAGCTATCGAGAAGATTTCTACAGATTCTTCGCACGGTAACGTTATTATCGGCAGCGAAGACTTAGACAGTGCTATTGAACTTGCCAAGGGACTCATCATGGAGCTTTCTTCCAAAGAAGAGATTTCCGGTAAGGTTGCCAAGATTAAGGCAAGCACATTAAATGCCAAGGATGCCGACGAGACACTTTCCAAGCTTTACGGCGGCGCACTCATTATTCAGGATGCGCACGAGTTAAGAAGAGAGACTCTCGATGCTGTAAGACGTATTCTTTCGGCAGATGACAAGAAGCTTTTTATTGTGCTTACCTGCTTAAGACGCTCCAAGCACAAATTCATATCCGACAACAGCGATATGCTCGGTAATTTCGATGTAAGCTACGATATTGAGGCCCTCAATAACAAAGAGCTTGCCGCTTACGCCAAGGCATATGCGCTCAGCCGCGATTATACAATCGATGAAATGGGTATGCTTGCACTTCACACAAGAATCGACAGCAAGCAGACCAATGAACATAGTGTAACGGTAACAGAGGTTAGGGACTTGGTGGACGAAGCGATTGCCCGCTCCACCAAGAAAAACGCCAAATATTTCCTGGATGTTTTAATGGGAAAACGCTATGACGAGAACGACATGGTGGTATTAAAAGAAAAGGATTTTGCCGAGAAATGAAATCAATAGCCATTACCGAAACCGATCAGTATCTTTTTGCACAAGGTACACACTACGAAATATACAAAAAAATGGGAGCTCACCCTTGTAAAATGGACGGCAAGGACGGCGTATACTTTTCCGTATACGCCCCTAATGCTGTGGCTGTGTATGTCGTAGGAGATTTTAACGGATGGAAGGAATGGGACATACCCCTCACTAAGCTTGGCCCCGGCGGTATCTGGGCAGGCTTCGTGGAAGGTGTTAAAGAATATCAGTATTACAAGTTCTTTATACAGGCTCAGGACGGCTCTACACTCTACAAGGCCGATCCTTATGCCAATTTCGCCGAGAAACGTCCCGGCACCGCATCGAGAATCTATAATCTCGAAGGCTTCGACTGGACAGACTCCAAGTGGATGAAAAACCGCGACAAGAGTGACATGTTCAAGGAACCGCTCGCTATCTACGAATGCCAGATAGGTTCTTTTATGAAGCACCCCGGTAAGGAAGACGGCGGATATTATTCTTACAGAGAATTCACAGACAGAATAGTTGAATATTTAAAGGAGATGAAGTATACCCACATTGAGCTTATGGGTATAGCAGAGCATCCTTTTGACGGTTCCTGGGGGTATCAGGTTACGGGCTACTATGCGCCCACATCCAGATACGGCGAGCCCAAGGACTTTATGTATCTAGTGAATACACTTCACAATAACGGTATCGGTGTAATACTTGACTGGGTTCCTGCTCATTTTGCCAAGGACGCTCACGGACTTTCCAATTTTGACGGCGGCGCTGTATATGAGCATCCCGATCCGAGACTTGGCGAGCATCCCGAATGGGGCACCAAGATATTTAACTACGGAAAGACCGAGATTAAGAACTTTCTTATTGCGAACGTCTTCTATTGGATTGATATGTTCCACATCGACGGCGTGCGTGTAGACGCAGTTGCATCCATGCTCTATCTTGATTACGGCAAGAAAGACGGCGAATGGGTAGCCAATAAATACGGTGGCAACAAGAACCTCGAAGCAATCGAGTTCTTTAAACACTTAAATTCAATCATTCACAAGGAATATCCCGGATTCATGACCATTGCCGAGGAATCTACCGCATGGCCGAAGGTTACGGGACCGGTGGAAGAAGACGGACTCGGATTCTCCTTTAAGTGGAATATGGGTTGGATGCATGACTTCTGCGAGTACATGAAGCTCGACCCTTACTTTAGAAAAGACAACCATTACAAAATGACATTCGCCATGAGCTACAACGAGTACGAGAATTATATTCTGCCCCTCTCTCATGACGAGGTAGTACATCTTAAATGTTCGATGGTTGAGAAGATGCCGGGCTACAAGGTAGATAAATACGCTAACCTTCGTACCGGTTACACATTTATGTTTGGTCACTGCGGCAAGAAGCTTTTGTTCATGGGTCAGGATTTCGGTCAGGAGCGTGAATGGAGCGAGGAGCGTGAGTTAGACTGGTACATGCTTGAGAATCCTTTGAACAGGGGCCTCAAGGATTATGTCTGCGAGCTTCTAAAGATATACAGGAAATACCCTTGCATGTATACCGACGACAACAGCTGGAAGGGCTTTGAATGGATTAATGCCGACGACAAGGATCGCAGTACTTATTCCTTCATAAGAAGAACCGAAGCCGATTCCAAGTGCCTTCTTTTTATAACCAATATGACACCCATGAAGTGGGAAGGCTACAAGCTCGGCGTGCCCAAGGATGGTACGTACAAGCTGATTCTCAACAGCGACGACGCTCGCTTCGGCGGCAGCGGCACTCCCGTCGAGACCAAGTACAAAGCCGTTAAAGACCTGTGCGACTACAAGGATTACTCCATTACGTTGGATATTCCTCCCTATTCTGCATTTGTTTTGGAATTCTAGGTTAAGAAAAGAAAAAAATATGCCGAAATAAAAGATGAGTGAACGGAATCGCTCATCTTTTTTAGTGCGGCAAGGATGCGTTTTACAAGGTTAAATAAAACGCGAGGTCTTAATGAAGATTACATTTGATACCCCCAACCTTCAGAAATTTCAGGAAGCAAAAAAAGCATATACGTCCGATTCTTCACAGAATATAAGAGGAATCGGTTCTTCTTATGATATAACCGCATCTCTTACGGATTCTAAGGCATACGGCGGCGAGAAGATGTCCGTCAACGATTTAAAGAATTCAGTAAAGGCACGCGACGTTCAGGTATGTCAGGATTACATGACAGTTATGTCCAACGCAATGTCTGAAGAGGACTTTGGCAAACTGGTAGCTAACGGTGGCAATCCCGGCAGCATAGAGATTAAAGATTCCGTAACAATCGTCGATAAGATTAAGCTTGCGGTAGCCCGCTCCGGTCAGGACATCAAGGGTTACACCGATACCCTGGACAAAGAAACCATCAAGGCCATGACCGGTCTTGAAACCATGGAAGCGGCCGCAGGACAGGCGGACATTACGCTTAGTAAAGACCTGTGTAAAGAAATATCTGTTGCTGTCCAGGAAATCTCCGAAGTAACCGAGATGACTGAAGGCATGATGAAGGATTTCGTAAGTACCGGCAAGCCCCTTACAATTGATAACCTCTATCTTTCCAAACATACAAATTGCCAGGACACCAGAGAGCAGGGCGGTAAGTACTTCACAATCGAGGCACCCGGTTACCTTGCCGAGAAAGGTGCATCGGTCAATGAAGAGTCACTTAAGGGAGAAGTTACAGACCTTCTTTTGAACTTAAACATAGAACCTTCGGTCGAGAACGTTGAAGACGGAATCTGGCTCGTTAAGAATTCTTTGTATGTTAACGAAGAAAACCTTGAAAGCTTAAAAGAAGTTAAATCGATATCCCTTCCCATGAAGGATGAAGAAATCTCTAAGGTAATTTCAATCGCTATCGCCGACGGCAAAGAGCTCAAGGACGCGCTTGTAACGGCCGAAGAAAGCATCTACGACGAAGCCGTTCGCATTACCGACGAACTAGAGAAAGTAATCGACACACCTTTTATCAAGGCTGCAAGAGTACTTGAAGAAACAAGACTTAAGATGACTACCGAGGCGAACCTTCTTTTGCTTAAGAGCGGTTTCCATATCGATACCAAGGATATGGAAGCATACGTGGAAGCGCTTAAGAAAATCGAGCAGACACCCGAATTCAAGGAAGCTGCAGAGGTTGTTAAGGTAAGCGATACCGTTGAAGCTATTAAGAGCATGCCTGTAAACTTTATCGCTCCCTTGGCCGATAAGATTGCTACGGCGTCCCTTGAAGAGATTCACGAGACCGCAGCACCCATCAAGTCAAGACTCGAAGCCGCAAATATCGCTTACGAGCAGGTCGGAACAGAAGTCAGAAGAGACCTCGGTGACTCTATTAAGAAGGCCTTCAGAAACGTGCCCGAAATTTTAGAGAGCATGGGTCTTGAAGATACAGCAGAAAACGAACGTAGCGTAAGAATCCTTGGATACAACAGCATGCCTATTACCAAGGAATCCCTTGAAACTGTCAAAGAAGCCGACAGGAAGCTCCAGGCAGTACTCACAAGACTTACTCCCGCAGATACTCTTAAGCTCATCAGAGAAGAAAAGTCTCCCATCAGAATGAGCGTTGATGAATTGAACGAGTATCTTGATAAGAAGGACACTTCTGAGAGTGAGGAGATAGAGAAATACTCAAAGTTCTTATATAAACTTGAAAGAGACAAAGACATTACTCCCGAAGAAAGAGCCGACTATATCGAAGTATACCGCTTCATTCACAAGCTCGAGAAGACAGATTATGCGGCAGTCGGAAGCGTTATTAATGCCGGCGGAGAGATGACTCTTTCTAACCTCAAAACAGCTATGAAGACCGCCAAGCATCGCGGAATGGATGTTACAGTCGGTGAGGTATACGATACACTGGTTAATCCCGCAAAGGACGATCCGCTCGAAGCAGAATGGATTTCACACAAATTCGCAGAAATGCGTCAGGCACTGGGTGCTCCCGAGGAAAGTGTAACTGAACTTATTATGAGCGCAGTTCCCGTTACCGCCGACAACCTTGAAGCAGCTCTCATGTTACGAGCTAAGCGCGGAGACGCATACAAGAAGGCTACCGATGCCAAGGGTGGCGCCGCCAAAGAAAAAGCATTGTCCCTTACAGACGCTTTCTTTGGCCGTGAAGAGACGGTTGATGCTTACGAAGATATGGCAACTGCCTGCAAGAGTGCGGTATACGAAGAGTGCATGAGCAAGGATTCGTACCTCGACGTAAGAGCACTTCAGCTGGTTCACAGACAGCTCAATGTTGCAAGAGCATATGCCGATGCGGAAAACTACGAAGTTCCCATGGAAATCGGTGGACAAGTTACCTCCGTTAACGTGAAGCTTGTGCATAACTCATCCGAGGAAGCTAACGTTGTGGTATCGATGGAGACAGACGATCTTGGACGCATAAGTGCAAGATTTAGTGGTACCGAGAAAGATATTTCCGGATATATTGCATGTAATTTTAAAGAGACCGTTAAAAAAATGGAGAAAGTAGCCGATAAAATAAACAGTAAGGTCAGTGTGGTGTTAAGTAAGACTTCCGACACCGACACGGCACTTTCCAAAATCCCTATGAGAGACAATACCGAAGAAGTCTCTTCCAAAGAACTTTATAACATCGCAAAACTTTTTTTGGACAACTTGAAAGGAATAACGAATGAGAATTAATTATAACGTTTCGGCAATGGTTGCAAACGGTGCTTTGGCTAATAACGACAAGGCTCTTTCCAATTCAATCGAAAGATTGTCATCGGGACTTAAAATCAACCACGCCAAAGACAATGCATCAGGTATTGCAATGGCTAAGAGAATGAGAGCCCAGATAAGAAGCTTAGAGACTGCCAACCAGAATTCCAACGACGGTGTGTCCGTTATAGAAATCGCGGAAGGTGCGCTTTCCGAAATCGAAGAAATGATTCAGAGAATGAACGAGCTCGCAGTTAAAGCCTGCAACGGCACCATGAGTGACGAAGACAGAGCGTTCATTAACGACGAAATCAAGCAGTTAAAAGAAGAAACCGAGAGAATCGCCAATACAACAATGTACAACGGCTCCGTTCTTCTTAACGGCGACTTCGATGTTAAAGGCTATACAAACGTTGATGACTTAAAGGTTTCTACATATTCCGACGATGTAAGAAGCGGTGACTATGTAATTACTTCCATCGCAGCTACTTTGGACGACGAAGGAAACGTGATTGTTGATAAGGTTAAGAACTTGAAATCTGACGGAACCAAATACGATGACACCCTTGAAGACGACGCTATGGTTCCCGCTCCCGATGATATGAAGCTTAAAATGCAGTTCGGAGCAGGTTTTGAAAATCCCGATAATCTTAAGTATACCGCTAAAGGCGATACCATTATCGTGACCGGCGAAAAAGGCTTCGAGATGGAGTTCCAGGTTAGAAAGAACCTCAATGAAACCAACGTAAAGGTAGACATTACCGGACTTGGCGCCATGAACGTTCAGATTGGAACAGGCGAAGGTCAGGAGCTTGGTGTAAGAATATCCGCAATCAACTTAAGAACTCTCGGAATCGAGAAATTTGACTGCACCACCAAGGAGAAATCCGAAGAGTTTCTCGGTCAGATGAACGACAGTTTATTATATATCAACCGTGCAAGAAGCCGTCTCGGAGCATACCAGACCAGACTTGAGCACACCATCAGCACTCTAGATATTTCCGAAGAAAACATGACCGGCGCATACTCCAGAATCATGGATGCCGACATGGCAGACGAAATGACCGAGTACTCCAAGAATCAGGTACTCGTACAGGCCAGCACCAGCATGGTAGCTCAGGCCAATGAAAGACCTTCATCGGTATTACAGTTATTACAATAAGGTGATATATGACAAAAGAACAAATACAGGCTTTTACCCTCCGAGTAAGCTCAGCCAACAAAACTGAGATGATAGTGATTCTATACGACATAGCAATCACATACCTCAATGATAGTGTATCGGCTTTAGAAAACGACAACAAATCGTTATTCAGAGCTGAGCTTAATCGGACTAAAAGTACAGTACAAGAGCTTATGAATTCTGTGGACACTTCCACGGAACTTGGGGCTACGCTCCTTAAGCTCTATGTGTACTGCAATCGTGAGCTTACCGAAGCTTTTATCAATTACGACGAAGCGCCCGCAAGGCATGTTATCAAAATTTTCGGTGAGTTAAGAGAAGCATATAAGGTAGCAAGTTCACGTGACAAAAGCGCTGCAGTTATGACCAATACGGAGACCGTTTACAACGGACTTACGTACAACAAAAATCTCATGAATGAAATTCTGACAGACAGAGCATCCAACAGAGGTTTTCTGGCATAACACTAAGCATAAGAAGAAAAAGTTTGATTTTTAGATTCTTTTGACACATATAAATTTAAGAAAATCAAGGACTTTCGGATTATCCGAGAGAACTTGATTTTTTTCTTTGTGTAGATTTAACAAAAAAAGAAATTTTGGGGAAAAGGGGTTTACAAATTTCCGGGGGCAGATTAAAATCCATTCTTGCAGCCGCGTAAGGCGGTGATTTAATGATTATGACTGTCGGTACCGTAGCGGTACTTATATCGGCAGCGATTACTGATGTTCGACGAGGCAGAATACCGAACATTCTTGTTATTATCCTGATTTTATTTCAGACTGTTTTTTTATTAATATCCCAAGCAGTGCTTAATAAGCCGTTATTGTCGGGTAGCGAGATTTTTCACAGAATTCTTGCGGCTGCGGTGGTGTTTGTGTTTTTGTACCCGTTTTTTAAAATCGGCGGGCTGGGCGCGGGAGATGTAAAGTTATTGACGGTGACCGTTTTATCGGTTACAAGTCCGATTTATTTTTTGATGGCCGTTTTTGCAATCGGCGCATTCATATCTGTAATCAAGATTATTTTCAAAGAACCTGTTAACGACAAAGGACAAAGAATAGTGCACATGGCGCTTCCGATTCTCGCGGGATATTGCGTGGTTTCGTTACCCTTGTGGCATTAAAGAGGACCGAATATGAAAACTCTTGCTATATGCGGTTTGGAAAAAGAATATGTGACGAGGCTTGCCGAAGCTTTTAGAAGAATGTGCGGAAAAGATACGGAAGTACTTCTTTTTACGGATTCGGAGGCAATAAGTGAGTATCTGGGAAGTAGGAAGATAGATATTTGTTTATCTCTTGAGGATTTTAAGGTACAAGACCTAAGCAACGTGGGAACTCTGATATATCTTAGCGAAGAGGAAAACGTACCGGGTAAAGTCTTCAGATATATGTCATGTGACAGAATTTACGGTGATGCACTGGCACTTTGTGCTGAAAAGAGCGGGAATTCGGGGCATATATTTAATCCCGGAGAGAAGGAACTGATAGGAATCTATACTCCGATAAAGAGAAGCTTCCAGACCAGTTTCGCGTTGACTCTAGGGCAGGTGCTTTCGAGAACCAAGAAAGTGCTGTATCTGAATTTCGAAAGTTTTTCGGGGTTTGATAACATGTCGGGTAAGCTTGGCGGAAGCGACTTAATGGATCTTTTGTACTTCAGCGAGTGCGACGATGCAAATTTCGCCTACAGAGTCGATTCCCTTAAAGAAAGGCTGGGCGAGCTTGACTATATATCGCCTACAAAGGCTTTCGTGAAGTTTTCTTTGGTAACTGCGGCCCAGTGGCGGAAACTCCTTAATTCAATCATTGAAAAGACAGATTATGAAACAGTTATTCTGGACCTTTCGGAAAATGTCAGCGGGCTGCTGGACATTTTGAAAAAGTGCTCCGTGGTCTATACCATTACGGATTCCGACAAAGTAGCGACGGCGAAAATCGGCCAGTACGAAAGTATTTTAAGAGAAAGCGGATACCAAGACATTCTCTCCAGGACAGAAACGATTAAGATACCTGTACTTCGAGAGATTCCACACAACTATGAGTTATTACCGCATACAGAGCTTGCGGATTTTGTAAAGAAGCTGATTCGGTACGATTTGGGCGGTGAAGGCAATGAGTAGTGTGACGGAAGATATCAAAGTAAAAGCATGCAGCATCGTGTTAAGTAAGATTGACTTTGCCGACGAAATGTCCAAAGAAGAAGTTCTGAAGTTAATAGATGATGTAATTACAGCGCTACCTGAGCGTAAAGAACTAACCCTTGAAGAAACTCTTATGCTTCGAAAGGAAGTCTACAATTCAATCAAGAAATACGACGTAATCCAGGAGTACCTTGATGATGAGAGTGTGACGGAAATTATGATAAACGGTACCGAAGCGATTTTCATCGAAAAGAACGGGAGGCTTACTAAGACAGATAAGCATTTTGCATCGCCCGAGAAACTGGACGATGTAATTCAGCAAATGGTAGGCGAATGCAACAGAACCGTTAATGAAGCCTATCCGATAGCTGACGCAAGATTAAGTACCGGTGAGCGAGTAAATATTGTGTTGTCGCCTGTTTCTTTATCCGGTTCTACTGTAACAATCAGACGGTTTCCGAAGAATCCGATTACAATGGACAAACTCATAGAAATAGGGTCCATAACGGAAGACGCGGCAGCATTTCTTAAAAGGCTGGTGAGAGCTAAATATAACATTTTCATATCAGGCGGAACAGGCACGGGCAAAACGACGTTTCTAAATGCCTTGTCTATGTACATTCCATTGGACGAAAGAATAATCACCATCGAAGACAGTGCGGAACTTCAGTTGCTAGGGGCAGAGAATCTTGTACGGCTCGAGACCAGAAATAAGAATACTGAAGGCTGCACACCGATAGACATACAAAGTCTTATAAAATCAGCCCTTCGTATGCGCCCCGACAGAATAATTGTCGGCGAGGTCAGAGGCGCTGAGGCGGTAGATATGTTACAAGCAATGAATACAGGACACGACGGGTCACTTTCGACCGGGCACGGGAACTCCTCCAAAGACATGATTGCGAGACTTGAGACCATGGTTTTAAGCGGAATGGACATACCGCTTTACGCGATAAGAGGTCAGATAGCAAGCGGAATAGATATAATGATTCACCTTGCAAGGCTGCGAAATAAACGAAGAGTGGTAAGTGAAATCTCTGAAATAGAAGGACTTAAAGACGGAGAAGTAAAGCTTAATCCGCTGTATCGTTTCGAGGATGGCGTACTGAAACCTGTTGGAACACTTCTTAACGCCGACAAATTAGAGGCAACGGAAAATGGATTATAAAACGTACGAATTGTCTAAAACAGAATATTTAAAGGGAGCGCTGATTTATATAAGTATGTGTGCTATCGTGGCATATTTCTTTTACAGATCGGTGGTCGTATTTACGGTACTGCTCCCGGGGTTCGTTTTCTTTGGCCGATTTTACAAGAATTATTTAAACGGAAAGCGAAAGAAAAAACTTTTGGAGGAATTTTCCGAAACCCTCAACAGCGTAAGCGTAAATATGAGGGCCGGTTATTCAATAGAAAATGCGTTTTTGGAAGCCTATAAGGACATCAAGCTCTTTTATGGCAAAGAAAGCCTCATGGGAGAGGAAATCTTACGAATCAGAAGGGGACTGGAAATTAACATTACCCTGGAGGAGCTTGTAGACAATCTTTCCAATCGAAGTGGGGCTGAAGAGATAGAAATGTTTTCGGATGTTCTTAAAAGCGCTAAAAGAAACGGCGGAAATATCACGGAGGTGCTTGCGGATACAGCTTCAAGGATACGGGAATCGATTTGTGTTGACGCGGAAATTGAAACTATTATGGCAGAAAAAAAGCTGGAGTTACGTATCATGGAGGGGATGCCTTTTATCATCCTTATGTATCTGAATATAACCTCCGTCGGATATTTCGATGTCCTCTACGAAGGATTCTTCGGACGAATATTTATGACAGCCGCACTTATTGTGTACGTGGCCGCTCTGATGCTGGGAAGAAAAGTTATGAGGATTAATGTATGAAGCAGGAAAAGAAGAAGATAATTGTATTGTCGGTGGCTTTGCTTTGCCTTGGCATAGTATTGTTTCTTACTTCGGGGCGAAGCCCCACAGAGTTAACGTCGGCTGAAATAAAAAGAAATGAACCCGGCAAGGGATCCAAGAACCTTGAACTGGGCGCGACAATTGAGGATGTCCATATCGACGGAATCGATGTCAGGGTCGAGGAGCGAGAATACACAATAGAAGAGTGCGAGGCGCTTTTTGATGAGTGCAGAGACAAGATTATTAAGGCGGTGCTATCGACCAATGCAGATTTAAGCAAAGTCGCGGATGATTTGGATTTTGTAAAGGAAATAAAGGGGTACCCGTTTTATTTTGAGTATGAGACAGATTCTCCCGATAAAATAGGCTCCGAAGGAACGATTACGTATGATAAGCCTTTTCAAGCGATAGTAAGAGTCACAGGAACTTACGGAGAATTCAGCAAATTCTATACTGTCAAAATAAATGTGATGCCAAGTAAAGCAGTCAGAGAAAGGGTATATAAAAGAAGACTGCTTCAGAAAATCGGAGAACAGGGGCAGGCAGATAAGGCCGTTTTGCTGCCCGGAGAAATCGATGGGGAAGCTGTTAAGTATACTACTGCGGGAGCAAATCGGGAGCCGGCATTCCTGCTTCTTGGAACAGTGGCTGCGGCAGCAGTATTCCTTGGCGCGACAAGAGATGAAAAAGTTAAAAAGAAAGAGTACAAGAAGGCTGTGTTGAGAGAATATCCGACTGTCCTTAGGAAGATTTCTTTGTACCTGTCCTCCGGCATGAATCTAAGAAACATCTGGCAGGCGGTATATGAGGAAGGCGTTAAGAAAAAGGGGAAAGACCACCCGTTTTATAAAGAAATGGGTGTGTCGGTTAACGAACTTTCAAGCGGAATATCGGAAGGGCTTGTCTACACCAGGTTTGGTGAAAGAATCAACGAGCCCGAACTCATCAGATTTACCGCACTTTTATCACAGAATCTGAAGAAGGGCAGCAGCAGGCTCAAAGAGCTGTTAAACGAGGAGGTATCAAAAGCATTTATGGATAAAAAACAAAGAGCAATCAAGGAAGGTGAAGAAGCGGGAACAAAGATGTTACTGCCGATGATGCTTCTTTTGATAGATGTAATGATTATCATAATTATTCCCGCATTCAGGGGGATATAGAAAGGAGAAAGAATGAAGACGTTTAAGGACTTCTTGAAAGAAGAAGACGGAATGGGAACTGTCGAGGTAATTTTGATTATCGTGGTGCTGGTGGCACTTGTGGTAATCTTTAAATCGCAGATTACAAAAATCGTGAATTCACTTTTTGAAAAGATTACCGAGCAGACTGACAAACTGTGAAAAAGGGGTATGTAACGGTTTTCTTCTCAATTGCAATCTACCTTTGCTTATCGCTGTTTATCGGCTTAATGTATGGGGCGAGAGAAAGTGCCATAAGAGCGAGAGCCAAGGAAGCGGCCGAGGTATCACTCAGATCGGTTTTCGGTGAATATCAGAAAGAATTGTGGCAGGAATACAATTTGATATTTGTGGATGCCACTTACGGTTATGAAACGGATTCTTTTATTTTGCCTGAGGAGCATTACGTCGGGTATCTTAACGAGAACTTCGACGAGGGAGGAGTATCCTTTCTTGGGGGAAGGGATTTATTGAAGCTTGAGGCATATTATGCGGAAACTGATGAGATCAGACTTGCTACAGATAATGACGGCGCTGCAATAAGGGCGCAGGCCGTAAACTTTATGAAGCATAAGTATGCGGTGGGCTACATAGAGTCATTATATGAGTCGACCGCCACATACGAGGCAACATTTGATGAAGTTTCGGACCGGGAAGAAATAGCGGAAGAAGTACTCGAAAGTCCTGTTTTTGAGGAGTGGCAGGATGCTTATGGGAGCATGCTCACGGAGGAAAAAGAAGTATCACTCTTAAGTACTCTGAGGCTTGTATGCAAAGATGTAAACAATATATCGGGAACAAGTGTTGACGGAACGCGTTTGGTAAGCGGAAGAGCGCTTAACAAGGGCAATTCAAAGAATGATAAAGAGTTCGATTTAGCGGACAATCTTTTTTTCAAAGAATATCTGATTAATTACACAAACAATTATCTGAATGAAGAAAAAGATACCGTTTTAAGCTATGAAACCGAATACCTCATAGCAGGCAAAAAAACGGATTCTCACAATCTGGAAGCTGTAGTGAACAGACTCCTTCTTACAAGAGAAGCTATGAATATGGCTTCGCTTTATAAGGACGAAGAAAGAATCGATGCGGTGAGAAGCTTTGCAGAAGTGGCAACGGCAGCAGTGTTACAACCGGAACTTGCGCCTGCGCTTGAAGCGGCGATTGTAAGTATATGGAGTTTTGCCGAGAGCGTTAAAGATGTAAAGACCCTTTTAAATGGCGGAAAGGTACCGTTAATCAAGACTCATGACGAATGGAGAACTACATTAAGGGATATCTTCAAAATCGGTAAGGAAGAAGAATACGAAAATGGATTGGCCTACAAAGATTATTTGAGGATATTCATAGATTTGACGGATTCAAAGACTCTTACCAAACGGTTCTGCGACATATGCGAGTTAAACGCACGAAAGTGGACGGATAATGAGCGATTCAGGCTGGATTATTGCTTTGATAAATGGGCAGTGACGGCTTATTTGGAAAGTGAGTATGGATACGGATACACACTAAAAAGACAATACGATGTGGAGTAGGGGGTAACAGCGATGTCCTTCCCTAATATTACTAAACACTTATTATACAGAAAGGTATAAGTATCTCCCGGAAAAAACCATCTACCCGGGAAGGATGTCGCCGTTACTCCCTGTGAAAATATGAAAGAACAAAACGGTTCTGCGACGGTTGAAGCGCTGCTTGTTATGCCGATAGCGTTTTCTTTGGCCATGTGTCTGATATGGCTTATAAGAATCTTCGGAATTCACAGTGAAATCGGAGCAATACTTAACGATGTGGGAGCAAGTTATGTGGAGAATTCATACGTGTACGATGCCATAGAAGGCAATGAAGACGCGGGATTGGCTTTGTCGGATATATGTGAAGACATTATTACGGAAGGCGATCTGATGATGAGAATTAAAAATAGTTATGCTTACACGTTTATGGAGGATGTGTTCTGCGGAATCAATATTATGGGTGTTTCGGACTGTGTGGATATGTGGGCGGAGTATCAGATACAGCCGCCTGTAAGAATACCGGGCTACAAAGGAATCAGGCTTCATAACAGGTTTTACTCTAAAAAGTTTACGGGCTACACCCCTCCGGAGACCGATGAGGAGATGGTCTATGTCACCAAGGGTTCAAAGGTGTATCACACTTCCCTTGGATGTACTGCTCTTAAGACAACAATAGAAGAGGTTTCTTTTGACAAACTGGATGAATACAGGAGCAATGACGGAGCCAGGTATTATGCATGTGAAAAATGCGGAAAGAAAGCGAATCACGGAACGGTTCTGATAACGCCCTACGGGAACAGATATCATACATTGCGCGACTGTCCGGAACTGAAACTAAATGTATTCAAGATTCCCAAAAGTGAGATTGGAGGCAAAAGAAAATGTTTTTATTGCGAATGATTTTCGGCAAACTTGAGATGTGGCAGTGGATATTGATGGCAGCAGTCTTAATTCCCTGCACGATTAGGGATATACGAACTAAGAGGATAAACGGATACATCTGCCTCGCGGGAATTCTTACGGCGATTTTTGTACGTGAAAGGATGCTAGGCGAAGCTGATTTGCAACTCATAACAGATATGATTCCGGGAACAGTGATGTACGTTGTAGCGTTTCTTTCCGGAGAAAAAATCGGTAAGGGAGATGCCCTGACTTTGATTTTTGTAGGTATTGTGGCAGGAGTTGAGACAGTACTATCGGCGTTGTTTGTTTCCATGATGATTACAGCAATTTTGTCGAGTGTGTTATTGGTGCTCAAAAAAGTAAAGAGAGATACCAAGCTCCCGTTCCTGCCTTTTCTTTCTATAGGGGTAATCGCGGGAGGATTGATTTGAGAAAGCTTAAGGGTTCTTTTACCGTTGAAGCGTCGGTGCTGGTGCCGTTTCTTCTGGCGGTGACGGTTATATTCATTTATCTGGGAATCTATGCGTACGATAAGACACTTATGATTCAGGATGTGAATGCAGTCGCCGCAATGGTTCGAGACGAAAACTCGATTGGAAGAGATGACGTTGTTTCGGTCTGTGAAGGTGCTTTTGCCGAGATTAAAGAAGAGCACCCATATCTATCGATGAGTAATCTGAAATTGGTGGTAACGGTAAAAGGAAGTAAAGTGTATCTGCAACTTACGGGCGATTGGAATATGCCTCTATACAAAGGATACAGTCGCAAGATGACTCAGGAACGAGAGGTTAAAAGAATTAACCCGGTTACCAAAATGTATTTAACCGAAAATATCAAAAGCTTGCTGGAGGAAACAGAAGATGAAGACGCAGATGATATACGAGATTAACAACACATATATGGAGATTGATATCGACGAATCGGAACCGGCCAATGACTATAGGCGGAAGATGCTTGAAAAGAACAGAATCAAAAATGTTCTTGTACCCGAGATTCGTACGGTTAACAATGACAGAAAATTATACGTGGATATCTCAGGCAAAGAAAGCTTGTTAAGCCGTTTTAATTCCCGTCTTGCGGACAGGCAGGAGGTAAAGGCACTTATGGAAAGCATATACCTGGTAGTGGAAAATGCTTCCAAGTACCTTATTGGGGAAAGCGATATTGTATTGAGACCCGAGTTCATATTCAGAAATCCTGTAACCAAAGAATACGAATTTCTGATAATGCCACACAAAGAAAGTGAATATAAGGAAGTAGAAATGAAGGAACTCCTTCAATTTGTCATGGCACACCTTGATAATTCTGACGAAAAACTTGTAAGCGCGATATATGGGATGCATGAGATGTACCAGAGCGATTTCACAAGATTCGGTGTGGCGTTTGAGTTCTTTACGGCGGAAATCAAAGAAGAATTACCGGAGATTATCGAAGAACCTGCCACAACCGATGCCTATGCCGACAATATTATTCTGCATGTTCCGAGATATGTTCCCGGCTTAAGTGAGATAGGAGCGCTGGCGATGTGCTTTGTCGGACTGGTGCTGATAGGATTTAATGTTTATCTCTCCATGATTAATGTTTAAGGAATTAATTGAAAACCTTTTGTCTGCTTGGTAAAATAACCTTGGGAGTATAGTTATGACAAAAGGCATGGAGAAAGCATTAACTGAAAACGGTTATCGGAAGATGATAATGTCCGAGGAGAAAGAAGGTTGCCGTATTTACTACGACGTTATGAAGTCGCTCGTAAACGCGGTTATTTTTGTGGACGCGGGCAAGTACGATAACGATTTTATTAAAAGCTTTCGTACCAGTCTTACACTCCAGATGGGCAATGCGGGATATACGACTCACTATATGACGGTTGTATGTCTTGATTCCGAGAGCCCGGCATATGCTTCCGATTTATCGGTGGCTAAGCAGGTGTGTTCCGATAATGCATTTTCTTGGGTATATGATGTGGCTCAGCATAAGATATACATTTATGAGGGTCAGGTTGAGGATTTTTACGGATTAAGAAGAATCCTTGACAATGCAGGCAGCTACGAAGGCGAGGCCGAGCCCGAGATACATGATGAGTATAAAGCGCCTTCTTTTAAGGATAATGTGAAGGAAGCCGTCGCAACTTTTAAGGCACTTCCGAAGGTTACGGCAGGCCTCATTCTTGTGAATGTAATTGTCTTCGTAATATGTACTTTGACGGGTACAGTGTTATATAATGTAGGAGGATGCGGACTTAAGTTAATTGACAGTCCGATAGCCGTATACAGAATTATTTCTTCCATGTTCTTACACATGGGATTGCTTCATTTAGTCAATAATATGATACTTCTTTTCTTCCTCGGCAACGTAGTGGAAAGAGAAGTGGGATGGCTTACTTTTACCGTAATGTACTTTGTTTCCGGTATCTGGGCCAATATCTCAATGTTTATATATGAGATGGTTATCAAGCAGGACATTGTGGTGGTAGGAGCAAGCGGGGCGATTTTCGGATTGCTCGGAGTGCTTTTTGCACTTGTTCTTTTTAAGAGAGTTACGCAGCAGACCATGCCGCTTAGCAGAGTGCTGGTGGTTATAATGCTGAGTGTTTTAAACGGATTTTCCGATACAAATGTAGCTAACTGGGCGCATATAGGCGGCCTTGTTGCAGGATTTATATTCGGCGTGATTTATTGCCTTTTAAAGCCTAAGAAAAGGGGAGAATAATCGATGAAGATTAATATTTATTACGGCGGTCGCGGACTTATCGACGACCCCACACTTTTTGTAATAAATAAAATGCAGGCGGTGCTTGAAGAGTTACATGTAACCGTTGAGCGTTACGATTTGCACGAACTTAAGAATACCATCACCACCCTTCCGCAGACGCTTAAGTCAGCCGACGGTGTTATCCTTGCGACGACAGTTGAGTGGTACGGAATCGGCGGATATATGCAGTCTTTCCTCGATGCCTGCTGGCTCTACGCGGACAAGGAAAAACTGTCTAAGATTTACATGTGCCCCATCGTCATGGCTACTACCTACGGTGAGCGCGAGGGTAAGCTCAATCTTTCCAATGCCTGGGAAATTCTGGGCGGACTTCCCTGCAGCGGTATCTGCGGATATATAGAGGATGTCGAGCTTTTGGAGAACGAAGACTACATTCGGCTCATCGAGAAGAAGGCTGAGAACATGTATCGTACCATAAGCCAGAAATTCCCGAGCCTTCCCGCTTCCAACCAGGCGGTTAAGCAGAAAGTCAACATGACCAAGAACTCCGACCTCACCCCTCAGGAGACAGAACAGCTCTCCAAGTACGCTGCCGACGACGCTTACGTACAGCAGCAAAAAGAAGACATCTCCGAACTTGCGAGCATGTTCCGCAACATGATGGGTGTTACAGATAAGGAAGATTCCGAGAAATTCATCACTGACTTCGAGAAGGCTTTCCATCCCGAAGACAGCACTGATGTAACATATCTTTTCCAGATAGAAGGTCACAAGCTTCCGCTCTATATCACGGTAGAGAGTGGCGAAGTTAAATGTGTATACAAAGAGGCTCCCAAGGCCGATGTTGAAATTTCGATTTCGGATGAGAAGTTAACAGCCATCACCAAGGGCAATATGACTTTCCAGCGTGCTTTCATGGCAGGCGATATGCGCATGAAGGGCGACTTCAAAGCTCTGAGACTTCTTGATACACTGTTTGTTTTTGCATAATACGGGACTGAAACGTCCTGCCTATATATCCAATTCAGGAGGAATTAAAGGTGAAAAAAGACGATTGCATTTTTTGTAAGCTTGCCAACGGAGTATTTCCGACCAACAGTATCTACGAGGATGATTTATTCAATGTAATATTGGATGCCGCTCCCGCCAATCCGGGACATGCGCTTATCCTTCCCAAGGAGCACTATCAGGACGTTTTCGAAATTGACGAAGAGACTCTCGGCAAGGCTATGATTCTTGCCAAGAAGATTGCCACAAGACAGACGGAAGTATTAAAGTGCGACGGCGTTAACATTATTCAGAACAACAAGGAAGCTGCCGGACAGAGCGTTCCTCACTATCACCTTCACGTAATTCCCAGATTTGTAGGCGATAAGCAGAAGATGCTTTGGACTCCAAGAGAAGCAGCCGACGATGAGCAAAAGAAAATCTGCGAAAAGCTTAAGATTAAATAGTTTGGGGACAATTCGGTACTTAGGGAAATCTATTAAAACGGAGGATTGCTGATGAAACCCGATAAACTGATTGAATTATGCAAGAACAAAGTAGTATGGATTCAGACCCATAATTTTCCCGATCCCGATGCGATTTCCACAGCTTTCGGACTTCAGAAACTTCTGGAAGAATACAATATTGATTCAAGAATCTGCCACGAAGGACAGATAGATAAGTTATCAAGCGTGAAGCTTCTTACTCTTTGCGGAATCGAGATGAGTCCGTATGACACTATTGTAAATGAGATGAAGCTCGATGATATGATAATTCTGGTAGATTGTCAGAAGAACAACGGCAACACCACAGATTTTGTGGGTGATGAGCTTGCGGCAATCGACCATCATCCCACGGTAGTGCAGATTGATTACGAATATTCGGATTTACGAATTACCGGAGCTTGCGCCTCCATTATAGCTGAGTATTACAAAGACCTGGATTTAGTTCCGGATACCAAGGTTGCTACGGCACTTATGTATGGTCTCAGAATGGATACGCTTCAGTTAAGCCGCGGTGTTACGGAATTTGATATAGATATGCTGGGATTCTTATTCCCGTATACAGACAGAAAGCTTCTTGCGGAGCTTGAGACCAATAATATGGAGTTTACCGATTTAAGGGCTTACGGAGAGGCTATCGAGAATGCGAGAGTATTCGGTAAGGTATGCTTATCATTCCTCGATTTCTTTTGCCCAGATGCACTTGTGGCAGCGCTCAGCGATTTCTTCCTTGCGCTTGCAGAGGCTGAAGTTGTAATAATCTTTGCGAAGCGTGACGGCGGATACAAGTTCAGTTTCAGAAGCGAGCGCTCCGACGTTAACGCAGGCACTCTTGCGGCCGAGGTACTCGAAGGCTGGGGCAACGGTGGCGGACATGCTTCCATGGCAGGAGGTTTTGTTGCCAATGACAAGTTCCCGTCAACAGATATGTATCTGTTTGATGCCGTTCAGGAGAAAGCAATCGGTCTGATTAAGGAGAAGTATCCGCAGATATTGTAAGTCATAAAAGGGGGGAATTATGACGGAGAATATTACTGTATTCAAACACAACAGCATTAAGATTGTTGCTGAAGTCGGCGCAATCTACGTCGATCCGTTTGAAATGGACGCAGCGCCTCATGATGCTGCGTTTGTGCTGATTACGCACGACCACTACGACCATTTTTCGGTCAAGGACATTGAAAAGGTAGTCAATAAGAATACCGTGCTCATAGTACCCAGAAAGATGGTGGAGAAGGCACGTGAAGTCGAGTCGCTTGTAGCTAAAATTGAGACGGTTAAGCCTGAGATTTCCAAGAACATCGACGGGCTCGAGCTTGAGACTGTACCGATGTACAATATCATGAAGCCTTTTCATCCGAAGGTAGCCGAATGGGTCGGTTACATTGTTACGGTTGCCGGCAGCAGAATATACATCGCAGGCGACATCGATGCAATCAAAGAAGCCAAGGAAGTTAAGTGCGATGTGGCACTGGTTCCTGTAGGTGGCTTCTATACAATGGATGCCAAGAAAGCGGCGGGACTGATTAATACCATGAAACCGAAGGTTGCGATTCCCGTGCATTACGGCAATCTGGTCGGAACTGCCAAGGACGGCGAAGAGTTCGCCAAGTTTGTAAAGGAACCGACTAAGGTTGAGATTAAAATTCAATAGAAAAGCGCATAAAAATATCGCCGGCTTTTTAAGCCGGCGATATTTTTTTATAAGCGTGATGAACTGTTCTATAACAATAGAGCAAGTGCAATTATATGCCAAACATCTCACCATATCGCAGTAATACGAGCAAATATGGAAGCATATAGCGCAATACTGTGCGATAACACACAGATTCTACACGATAATACATTGACATCAAAGGATTACGCATGATAGTATTGAAACATTATAACACATAGGTACATATGAGGAGGTATCATGAAAAAACTATTTAAACCATTAATTATTCTTTCGTTACCGTTATTAGTCGTATTTGGGGCTGTGTTACACACAATCGGAAAGGGTAATAGTTGTAATCACCAATTTAAGTCTTATGTTGCAGGTACCAAGCAGGTTCAGATTTATACTCATTCCGAACAAGTAAAAAACGTTGTTCCGGCTCAATACTACCCTTGCATTGTGTTTAGAGATGAATTGATTTGGCGTACAGAATGCAAATTTTGCGGAGAGGCTCATGATGAGATAAAAGAAAATCCAAACGCACCCGAAAAGCATCAGCGTGCGTACGGATATTAATATGAATGATGGGGGCTGAGCAGTTTATGTTGCTGTAAAGAGCCCTTATGAATGGTGAAGATAGATGAAAAAGAGATTTCTGCCGGTATTTTTTCTGCTGATAATAGCGTGCCTTTGCGCCTGCGATAAAAAGGAAGCGAATGATAGGGAAAACAAAAATCAATATACTCTATATAGGTGTTCAAAGTATACGGAGTTGTTTTCAGAGTCTTTGCAAGGAGTGCATGTATCTATTGTCGGTCTTTCCGAAAAAGGAGCTGTAAAATTTCAATTATGTGAGTCAGAAGGTATGAGTGAGCACGCAGAAATATTGATAGCATCTTCTGATGGCGAGCGGCAATCTGTCAACGTTGAGGTGGAACAAGACAAGGACATTTGGGGAGCCGGTTCTATTTGGGGTGAATCGGATTTTGCACTGATACAATTCGATGAGAGCACTAATCAGGTATTTTGTGAAAAGAGAGGTGTAGACGGATTGATTAAAGATAAAGTGCCTTTAGACGGTTTCCCTATAACAGAAATGGGTCTACCGATTGAAATGTTGATTGATGAGGCAGGATATATCCATATAGATGATTATCAAGTTGGTCTGCTGGGTGAAAAGAAAACTCATTATTGCGCTTTTTCTACACAAGGTAAGTTGATTGGCAAATTTGATTTTGACAGTAATAAATTTGTGGGAATCAGCTTCTTAAATGATGGAAGAGTAGTATATGACACAACGGAAGATATACAAGAAAATCAAAATGGTGATAAAAGCCGTAAGCATTATTTAAAGAGAATTAAACAGGAATCAGGCGAGCCTGAACTTGTTTGCGAATTTACGGAAAAGATAGCCAAAGAGCAAGAACCTGTATATGCTATCGGGTTATATGATACAGAGAAGCTTGTCTACATGAATAACGAAGGAATCTTTTTGTCGGATTATTCCATGGATAATTCGGAAAAGATTTTTGATTGGATTTCTGCGGGCTTAGGTATTTCGGAACCATTTGGTGAAAGATACCAAATATTTGCTGACAAAGAAGGAGATATCTGCTCGACGATAAGAAATATGAGTGATGCTTTTGTCGAAATAAAAAAAGTTACAGAAGACGTCGCAGAAGTTAAATTCGCCATACCTAAGTATTCCAAGGCATATTCAAAAGCAGTTGCAGAATTCAACATGAAATATCCACAGTACAGAATATCCTTGGAAGAATATGACAGGGAAGCAAAAACAGCCCTTTTGACCAAAATCGCCGCAGGAGATATACCTGCTCTTATAGATGCTGAGCTTGTTCCGTTTGAAGATAATACAGACTATTGGTTATCCCTTGAAAGTATCGTGGACAAAGAAACATTGGATGAATTAAATGAATTTGCAATTAAACTGGGCTCAGTGGATGGTAAGTTGTATGGCGCAGTAAGCGGATTTAATATTGATACCATGGTTACATACAAGGATATGGATTATCTGGATTATGACTCATTTATTAACGCCGCAGAGAGCGATTCAGAATTGCAAACGCTCATAGGCATGAGATATTTCGGAAATATGTCCGAATATACGCTTGCTTCGGTTGTATTCAACGATGAAGGTGGCTATTCGTATTACCTTTCACCCGACAATCCGAATAATGTCGTTAATGAAGACAATTTATTAAGAGTGCTTAATCTTGTAGAGAAGTACCCATCGAATGCTGTTAATAACGATGAAGTAATTGACGCCTTAAAAGATGGTCGCCTGTTTGGAATGGAAGAGTTTATAAGTTCTGAAAGAGTCTTGGCTGAAATTTATTCTTTGTATGGGCAGGATATTAGAATTACGGGATATCCGGGAAAGAACGGAGGAAAAAGTTTTATCCAAAGCGCAGGGACATTATTGGTGAGCAGAACTGCTTCAGAAGAGGAAATAGATATTGCGGCGAAGTTCATAAAAATACTGTTATCGTATGACAATCAAAAGTACGTAAGCGAAAGCGGAAATCCTGCCTTCAGCATCAGAAAAGATGTTTTGGATGAAGGATTGGAAGGGTTAAAACGCCTTGAAGGATCTAAATTCGGAGATTTGGATAATCCCTGTGTCATTGAAAAGATAGACATTTCCAGAGCAAAAGAAGACATGTATAATCTGCTGAAAACATGCGAAGTAAGAAGTTCGACAGAAGATGAATACATGGAAATTCTTGAGGAGGAATTGGATTTGTTTTTCCAGGAAGGAATTACCAAAGAAGAATTAATTAAGCGATTAAACAGCAGGTTGGGTATATATTTTAAAGAAAAATCGAAATAACAACAAAAGGCGGTTTCATAATGAAACCGCCTTTGACGTAGTTATTAATTACTATTGCTGTCTTCCTTGGGAATCTCAGCCACAATCTGGTTACGGCCGTGTTCCTTACCGTAGTAGAGCTTGGCATCGGCGGATTCGACGATGGCTTCGACATCACCGGAAGTACCGGCGCTTACACCCATGGTCATGGTAATCTTGATTTCATATCCTTCGGTGTAGACTATCATTGCGCGGATGTTGTCCGCGAGGCCTTCAAGAATCTTGACGGAATCTTCAACGTTTGAACGATCGAATATGAGAACGAATTCCTCGCCGCCCCATCGAGCTGCGAAGCCATTACCGATCATGGCTTTCTTAAGCTGGGAGGCGACTGCTTTCAGTACTTCGTCACCTGCGTTGTGTCCATAAGTATCGTTAACCTTTTTAAAAAAGTCGATATCGCAGATTGCAACGGAGAACGGGACACCGGTCATTTCTGAACGAGCCGCAATTCTTGCAACTGCGGAATGTACGTAACGACGGTTGTTAAGGCCTGTAAGAGGATCGGTCTCGACAGAAGCGCGGATGCTCTTGGCCATTTGAATAGAAGACTTCGTGATATCACCGAGCTCGTCGGTTCTGCGTATGCACTCGGGAGGCATTTCGGCCGAAAGGTTACCGGCTGCGATACGTCCGAGGAAATCCTGAATCTTCTTTAATGTGTTGGTAACGCCTTTGGTGTATCCATAGGAAAAGAAAGCAACAAGCGCCATGCCGGGTATAGCAAGAAGGAGCATGGGCCATACGGCGAGCATAACTTTCTTCTTTATGTCTGTTGTTCTTTTGGCAACCTCGACCATACCTACTACAGAGTGATTGGAGTTACGGATGGGAGCGTAGTATACAAGGTATTCCTTGCCAAGGATGGGAACGTTCTTATAGAAGGCTTCGGCGCCGTTTCCGATAACCATGGCGGAAGTTTCTTCGTTGGCACTTATGCCGGAATAACGCTTTCCCGTCTCGGTCTTAAATGTGGTATGAACACGTACATCCATGTATAGATACGAAACTTCGGTGTCGGTCTCACGAGCATAGGCATCTACGATTGAGTAGTCATATGTGATATTTTCGTCGCCCTTGAATACGTCATATGTACCGCTTGAATTGGGTACAAGAGAGTAGTCACCCGGATAAGTCTTATCGTAGGTGATTATTATATAGTGAGCCATGTCGGCCATATTGGTCTTAGTGGTGTTATAAAGGGTCTCCTTAAATCTAATGTAGCAAAAGATAGTCAGGGCTATTCCGAAAAGAAGTATAGGAACAACCGCAAGGGTGAGCATCTTCTTGTAAATTCCCTTTTTATTCATGTAACCTCCAAAAGATTGTGAAAAGCTATACACAACCATCACCTATCATTATAACACAAATGAATTTACCAAAAGAAAATAGTCGGAAAATAGTGCATTTTGACGCTTGCGCATTGATAATAGCGGTGCTATATAATTAAAGTTAGTGCTTAAGATTCTGTGGAGGATTGGCGTGTTTATACTGTTTTTTGTGTGTTGGATAGTCTTTAATCAGGCGTTCACTTTGGAAATCGCAATATTCGGTGTTGTATTGGCGGCGCTCATGCTTGCTTTTGTGTGCAAATTTATGGATTATTCCATAAAGAAAGACTTTGTTTTGCTAAAAAAGTTCCCCGCAATGCTTGCATATGCATTTGTTTTGATTTGCGAAATCGTCAAAGCCAACTTCAATCTCTTCAGACTTTTCTTTTTACATTCTAAAGACAAACGTGAGCCTGTCATGGTTACATTCGAGAGTAAGCTTAAGACCCGCACCGCAAGAGTGTTTCTTGCCAACGCTATTACGCTTACGCCCGGTACCATCACAGTTAAGGTGAAAGGTAACAAGCTCACGATTCATTGCTATGACAAATCTCTGGCAGAAGGCCTCGATAATACTATATTTGAAAAGAAACTTTTGAAACTTGAGGAAGGGTGGGACTAGCGTATGAGTATTGAAGCGTTCTATGAAATATATGGCGTATTTGCTACGGTAGCCCTTATCGTTCTCGGTATTATTGCGCTTTTGTGTCTGCTCAGAGCGATAATCGGTCCGACACCCGCGGACAGAGTAGTGTCCATCAATATGCTCGGCACGATTACGATGTCGATGATTGCGATACTTCTTGTTAAGCTTCGCGAAGGGTATCTTGCCGATATCTGCCTTATTTACGCACTTATATCGTTCCTTGCGGTGATAGTTCTTTGCAAGGTTTACGTCGGCGCTTACCTTACGAAAAAGAAAGTGTTGGAGGAGCGAAAGAATGGAAACGGTTAATCTTATCAGACTGATAATCGGATGCCTTTTTATCACTCTCGGAATCGGCGGCTTTCTTGTTGAAGTGTTGGGAGTGTACAGGCTTAAGTACGTGCTTGACAGAATGCATTTTGCGGGCAGCGGCGACACGCTTGCTTTTGCAGAGATTATACTGGGCGCGGTTATTATAAACGGTTTTGATTTCACTAGCGCGAAGCTTGTGCTTGTACTTATATTCTTCTGGTTCGCGTCCCCGGTTTCGAGTCACCTGATTGCAAGACTCATCAATTATACCGAGGAGAACAAGGAAGAGCATTTCCATGTATGCGACGAGGAAGAATCACGTCAACTCATAGACAAAGAATGATGGTGCAATGAAATGACAATACTTATGTGTGTGCTGTTATCGTTCCTGGTAATTTGTGCGGTAGCGGTTAGTTTTTCAAAAAAACTGCTTAATTCGGTTCTGATATTTATGTCCTACAGCCTTATTATGTCAGTAATCTGGATGCTTCTTGAGTCTCCGGACCTGGCTATTACCGAGGCTGCAGTCGGCGCGGGAATCACGAGTGTGTTGTTCTTCGTGACCTTAAACCGAATTCATTCCATGTTCAAAGATGCAAGTGGCAAGAAGAAGGAGGTTAAGGAAGATGAAGAAAAGAAATCTGTTCAGTAGCCTTCTTGACTGGGTATGGGAGAGCCGCAGCGATTTATACGAGAACATGACCATTCGCGACGATGACGAGGAAGTTAATGTCATCACCAAGGCCGAGCACAAAGAAGACATAGTTAAGGTCAAAGAAAAAGTATTTGACGCCGCCGACAGGGGTTCATTCAGAAAGTGGAGATTCCTTTATAAGATTCTTGCGGTGGTATTCGCCGTATTTTTTAGCGCGGTATTGTTAATAACCGTAGGACAGCTTCCTAAGATCGGTGACATCAACAACCCCGCAAATAACGAGGTTGAGAAACGTTATATAGAGAAAGGTCTTGAGGAGACCGGTGCCACGAATATAGTTGCCGGTATGATTCTTGATTATCGTGCTTTTGATACTCTGGGTGAGTCGCACGTGCTTTTTGTGGCTGCCATCGCTGTAACGATTCTTCTTCGTCTTGATAAGAGCGAGAGAGATCCCGAGGATACCAAGATTACCGAGACTATTACAGAGGCGGAAGAAGAGGATAAGATATTCGAGCCGCACCATGACGCTATACTTCAGAAGGTAGCGATGCTTTTGGTGCCTATTATTATTCTGTTCGGAATATATGTAATACTAAACGGACATTTGTCGCCCGGCGGCGGATTCTCTGGCGGAGCAATTATAGGTGCGGGATTAATTCTGTATCTTAATGCTTTCGGATTTGAGAAGACCGAGCGATTCTTTAACGAAAAGGTTTATAAGACTGTAATTTTCTCGGGACTTGCTTTTTACGCATTGGCTAAGTGTTATGCGTTTTTCTGCGGTGCGAACGGTCTCGATTCACATATTTCAAAGGGTATCCCCGGACACATTTTAAGTGCGGGTCTTATCCTGCCGCTTGATATCGCGGTAGGTTGCGTGGTGGCGTGTACCATGTATGCTTTCTATGCGATGTTCAGAAAAGGAGGTCTGTAGGATGAATACGAACCTTCTTAACAACTATGCTGAAGCGGTTTCAATGATTATTTTTGCAATCGGTTTCACGAATTTGTTGCTTCACAAGAATCTTATCAAGAAGATTATCGGACTTAATATCATGGATACCGCGGTGTATCTGTTTCTTGCGCTGAAAGGCTATATTAAGGGACATGTTGCGCCTATCATTATTGATGGTGTGGTGGAGCCCGAAGCATATATTAACCCGATTCCCAGCGGACTCGTACTTACGGGTATCGTTGTGTCGGTTTCGGTAACCGCGCTTATGCTGTCGCTTACCATCAGACTTTACAAGAGATATCACACACTCGACCTTGATGAGATATCCTTAAGACTTAAAAAGGAGGGATTATAATGCGCGACTTTGTGCAAAACTTTCCTCTTTTTTCCATAATACTTTGCCTGGTTTCATCATCGGCAAGTTCGCTTCTTAGGGGCAAGGCGGCCAAGTGGGTGAACACCGTGCTGATTTGCATGGTGGGAGCTATGTCGCTTACGCTTACGTTTTATTGTCTTGCTCACGGAAGTTTCACCTATACGATGGGTCACGTTCCGGCGCCTTGGGGTAACGAGGTGCGCGGCGGTGTGCTTGAGGGAGCCATGGGCACTTTCTTTTGCCTTATCATGCTTCTCTCTATGACCGGCGGGCGAAAGAAACTGCTCGAAGAAGTTGAAGACACCAAGCAGAACCTGTACTACATCTTGGTTAATCTGATGCTGTGCTCACTCATCGCGCTTGTATATACGAATGACTTGTTCACGGCTTACGTGTTCGTCGAGATTAATACGATTTCCGCTTGCGGCCTTATTATGATCAGACAGAACGGTCGTACCATCGAGGCAGCGGTTAGATATATGATTATGAGCTTGCTCGGTTCCGGTCTGTTTCTTGTGGGAATATGCCTGCTCTATGATATTACGGGACACCTTCTTATGAGTAATATCAAAGAAAGTGTGCAGGCACTTGTGGAGTCGGGAGAGTACGGTGAGCCGCTCCTTATTGCGATTGCGTTTATGATGATGGGCCTTGCGATTAAGAGTGCGCTGTTCCCGTTTCATGCGTGGCTGCCGGATGCTTACGGATATTCCACGATTTCGAGCGCGGCGATTTTGTCGAGCTTGGTATCGAAGGGATATATCTTCTTACTTATCAAAATTATCTATAGAGTAATCGGATTTGAAGTGGTGCGTGAGTCGTTGCTTCTTAACGTTACGTTTGTTTTTGCGGGACTCGGTATTATATTCGGAAGTATCAGCGCGATGAGAGAAGACGATATCAGAAGAATGGTTTCTTTCTCGTCGGTTGCGCAGATTGGATATATTTATCTCGGAATCAGCCTCGGTACTCAGGCCGGAATGGTGGCGGCTGTGTTCCAGATTCTTTCGCATGCGGCTACAAAGTCTATGCTGTTTATCTCGGCAATCGGTCTTACGGACGCATCCAATACCAGCAGAAAGTTTAAGGACCTGACGGGTTCGGCTTACAGAAATAAGATTGCGGGTATGGGATTTGCGGCAGGAGCGCTTTCCATGGTAGGTATTCCGCTGTTCTCCGGATTTATCAGTAAGCTTTTGTTTATGCAGGCGGCGGTTGCCAATTACGGTAAGATGTTGCCGACTATGATAGTGCTTGCAATCAGTACTATTCTTAATGCGATTTACTTCATGAAGACGGTTGTAAGAATCTACTCGCCCGAGAGAGATTTGTATAAGGGTCGCGAGGGATTCAAGGTTATACATACCCGTGAGCAGATTGAATATACATGCACGGTTATTCTTTTTATAGCACTTAATGTGGCGCTCGGCCTTTGTTCGGGACCTATACTTGAGTTAATCGGTAAGGGTCTTGAGATGTTTGCGTAGGAAGGAAGCAGGCAGTTTTGGATACGATGTTTACACTTTATCAATTTAATGACAGACTGGCTCTTTCTTATAAGATAGACAGAATCAGTATTATCTTTCTCACGGCGGCGGTGATTCTTTTTGCGTGCGCCGGAGTGTATTCCTGCTACTATATGAAAGGCAAGGAACATCTGAAGAGATATTGGACATTCTTTGTGGGAGTGCTGTGCATAATTTCGCTTATGGCATGCTCTGCGAATTTCTTTACATTCTATGTGAATTATGAACTTATGACGCTGCTGTCGTCGCCCCTTGTAATGCATGAGCAGACCAAGGAAGCCAGACTTGCGGGATTTAAGTATCTTATATATTCGTTTTTTGGCGCATATTTCGTGCTGTTCGGATTTTACGTACTTAATAAGTACTGTGTGGATCTTACTTTTGTCGAGGGCGGAAGACTTGACATGACGCTTGTGTCGGGTCATGAGGGAATAGTGCTTCTGGCGGTATTCTTCATGGTAATCGGTTTCGGAGTTAAGGCAGGTATGTGGCCGCTTCATTCATGGCTGACGACTGCTCACCCTATCGCAGTATCGCCTGCGAGTGCGGTGCTGTCCGGTGTAATTGTTAAGGCGGGCGTGATCGGTATTATACGTGCGATTTTCTATCTTGTGGGAGCGGATTTTGTGAAGGGCACATGGGTGCAGTATACGTGGCTTATCCTTATTCTGCTTACGATTTTGATGGGCTCGACTCTTGCTTATTTTGAAAAAGAATTAAAGAAGAGACTGGCTTACTCGACTATAAGCCAGGTTGCATACATTTTATTCGGCCTTGCAATGTTTAATACGACGGCTTACGAAGGTGCACTTATGCAGTTTCTTGCACATGCTTTTGCCAAGTGCGCGCTGTTCATGATTGCCGGCGTATTTATCATACTTACGGGTTCTAAGAACGTGGAAAGCTTAAGAGGAATCGGCAAGAAGTATCCGGTGCTTTTATGGATGTTTACGATTTGCTCGCTTTCGATGGTGGGAATTCCGCCTACAGGGGGATTCCTTGCGAAGTGGTATTTGATAGTGGGTTCGCTTGATACCGGACGGCCTAACTTTGACTGGGCGGGACCTGTGTTCCTGCTTATATCCGCTTTACTTACCGCAGGATATCTCTTTACGATTGTAATGCGCGGATTCTTCCCCGGCGAGGACTATGTTGATGACGGACGAGAGAAGGTTAAGTTGCCGTTGACTGTTTACATACCGATTGGCGTGTTAATGCTTCTGTGCGTCCTTGTGGGAATTATTCCCAATCTGTTTATGGGAGGTGGCATGTGATGAGTGCATATTGGATTTACTTTGCCATATTCTTCCCGATATTTGCAGGTGTATTGCTTATTCTTGCGCCTGTTAAGAAGCGTAATACCATGCTGGTAATTGCAGAAGCTATTACGATTATTACCGCGGTTGTTGCGTGGATGCTTATCATCAATCCGCCCGCGACAGGAGTGGTGCTGTTTAAATTCGTAGATAAATACACTATTTCTTTCAAGATAGACGGAATGTCGAGAGTTTTCGGCGCGCTTATTTCTTCACTGTGGCCACTCGCGACATTATATGCGACTGAGTACATGGAGCACGAAGCGAGCGAGAAGACGCTCAAAGAAAAGACTTTCTTCGGAATGTACGTCATCACCTTCGGTGTTACCATGGCGATTGCTTTTGCCGACAACTTGCTCGCAATGTACTGCTTCTATGAAATGCTTACGCTTGTGACGATTCCGCTTATTCTCTTTACCTTAAGCGATGCGGCGATTGCAGCTACGAGAAAGTACATCGTGTATTCGCTCGGCGGTGCGGCGTTTGCGTTTATTTCACTGATATTCCTTATGGCATACGGGGATACGATTCAGTTCACTCTCGGCGGCGTTATTCACGGAGAAATCCCCGACGGGCGCGAGAATATATTAAGACTTGTGTATGTGTTTGCGTTCTTTGGCTTCGGTGTCAAGGCGGCTTTGTGGCCGGTTAACTCTTGGCTTCCGCAGGCGGGCGTTGCACCTACTCCTGTTACCGCGCTCCTTCATGCGGTTGCGGTGGTTAAGTCGGGTGCTTTTGCCATCATAAGACTCATATTTTACTGCTTCGGAACAGAATTTTTGCGTGGCACATGGGCGCAGTATCTTACCATGGGAGTAGCGATTTTCACAGTTGTTTACGGCTGTTCCATGGCGGTCAAAGAAAGGCATATCAAGAGGCGACTCGCCTACTCGACGATTTCAAATCTTTCCTATATTCTGCTTGGAGCGACTATGATGACACCTCTCGGAATGACCGGAGCGCTTACGCATATGGTATTCCACGGAGTTATGAAGATAGGTTCATTCTTCTGCGCGGGTGCGGTAATTGCCAAAGCGCACAAGAATTACGTATATGAACTCGAAGGCATGGCTAAGAGAATGCCTAAGGTTTTTGTAATATTTACTGTCTGCGCGTTGTCGCTTATGGGTGTTCCAGGACTCTGCGGATTCTTCAGCAAATGGCAGCTTGCCAAGGCCGGAGTTGAGTCGGGTACGACTATGGGCTACATAGGAGTGGGAGCGATATTGATTTCGGCGTTGCTCACCGCAATTTATATGATGCAGATGGTACTTAGAGCATACTTCCCTGTGGAAGAGACGGAAGGCGAGAAGTGCGATCCTTCATGGCGCATGCTCGTTCCGCTTACGTTGTTTGCTTTGGCTTGTGTTTTGCTCGGGTTATTTAATGCGCCGGTTGAGGCGTTCCTTGAAAAGATTGCCGGAGGATTGATTTAATGGCGATTAGTGAGTTTTTTGGCGAGGGATTGTTGTTCACCCTCGGCGGATTGAAAACTTTATATATTATCGTGAGCCTGTTTGCATGGACCATAAGCCTGCTTTTTGCGCCCCGATATTTAAGTCACGATAAGCATAAAGGCAGATTCTATGTGTTCAGCCTTATTACGCTTGCGGCGACTGTCGGAGTTTTTGCGGCGGGAGATTTGTTCACGCTGTTTACGTTCTTTGAAGTCATGTCTCTTGCTTCATACGTCTGGGTGGCTCAGGAGGAAAAGAACAAGGCTCTTAAGGCTGCGGACACCTACATGGCCGTAGCGGTTATCGGCGGACTTGTGCTTCTCATGGGTATTCTTTTGCTGTATACAAATGTGGGCACGCTTAAGTTGTCTGAACTTAAAGCGGCTTGCGAGACCGGCGGCAGATTCGGTCGCGGAAGAATATATGCGGCCGCGTTTTGCATGTTCTTCGGATTTGCGGCCAAGGCCGGTGCTTTCCCGATTCATATCTGGCTTCCGAAGGCTCACCCGGTGGCTCCAGCACCTGCATCGGCACTTTTGTCAGGCGTACTTACCAAGGCAGGTATTTTCGGTATTTTGATAGTATGTTACACGGTTCTTCCTGAGGATGCGCTCTGGGGAAGTTTCGTGATGGGTATCGGTATCATTACGATGGTGCTCGGTGCCATGCTTGCGCTTTTCAGCACGGATATTAAGAGGACTCTTGCGTGCTCGTCCGTGTCACAGATAGGATTTATTATTGTCGGTTGCGCCTGCGGAACGCTTCTTGGTGCAGAGGCTGCGCTTGTACGTTACGGAATCGTCCTTCATATGGTTAACCATACAGTGGTCAAGCTGTGCGTGTTCCTTGTTGCCGGCGTAGTATATCAGAATTTGCACTCTCTTGATTTAAACGTTATCAGGGGATTTGGTAAAAAGAAGCCGTTCCTCGGACTTTCTTTTGCTCTCGGCGGAATGTCGCTTGCGGGTATTCCGGGATTTTTAGGATACCTTTCCAAGACTGCGCTTCACGAAGGGCTACTCGAAGCGGGCGAAGTGCTTGGCAATGAAGTGATTGTCAAAGGCGTTGAGGCAATGTTCCTCTTCTCCGGCGGCTGTACGCTGGCATACATGCTCAAGCTTTTCACATGCGTATTTGTAGAAAAGAACGTTGATGCGGGCAAGCAGGAGAAGTATGACGGAATCACTGATTATATGGGCATTGTACAGAAGGCGGCAGTAGCTATTCCTGCGCTTTTGGTGCTCGGTCTCGGAATTACTATTGCGATTCGTGACGACTATTCGTTCTTTAACTTGGAAATTATGTCGGGAAGCTTTATTTCGATAGCTATCGGACTGTTTATGTACTTCGTATTCGTACGCAAGTTCCTTATGAGCAAGTCGGCTTACCTGAATCTGTGGCCGAAGTGGCTCGATATGGAAGAGAGGGTTTATAAGCCTTTACTTGTTACGCTTCTTCCTACCGCTCTTGGTTTTTTGATGCGCTTTCTTGATGAGCTTGCGGACAGAGTTGTTCTTGCGCTTCGTAAGACGGTTTACAGAGATGCCAACTGGGCGCCCGAGCGGATCGAGGGTACCTGGTATACCCACCTTATTGGTCACGCAGCGGATCTTTTGAAATCATTTAAAACCGGCGAAGTGTCCTACGATATCGAGCATAAGCTTGCACTTAAGCACATGGAGAATGAAGAGAATAAGTCCCTTGCGCAACGTTCTCTTTCATATGGATTGATTCTTGCTTGCGGTGGAATGTTTTTAATGTTAGGATTTATACTGTATTTGGTTTTCATCAAATAACAAATAAGGGGTATTAGATTGGGGCGCTTAGGGGATGGCGCTTTTGGAGGAGTTATGATCAAACGGGTCTTGTTATGGGCAAAGACTACGGATATATGGATTGTTTTGGCACAGATTTACACAGTATTTCTGTGCCTTTTTATGATAAAAAACGGACTGTACGGACTGGCTGAAAGCGACAAGTATGTGGGCTTGGCGGCGTTCGTGCTGCTGATGATTCTTTCTTTTAGATACAGTCTTTATAAACGATTTGTCTGGTGGGTTTTCGCGGTGTTCTTCGTTATGACCTACATAAGCGGGTTTGTCGAAGGACTCGGTATCATGAGAACTTTCGGATCGTCCGTTCACAGAAACTGGTACATTTACCTTCTTGCAATGGTGGTCGCGCGCACCTTAAAGGAGCAAAAGAAAATGAGATGGCTCATTATACTCTTTTCGGTTCAGACCACAGCACTTGCAATTGTTTTCGTAATATCCGTTATAGGCGCCACCAAAAAGCTTTTTAATCCCGACTATCAGGTATTTCACAGATTCGGCTCCTTTGTCAGCGGAAGATTGTCTACATTTTCTTCTTCCAACACTGCCGGGCCCGCCGCAGCGATATTGATTCTGTTGTCGGTGATCTTGATATACCTTTTGAAGGACTTCAGATTCAGGATTTTAACAAACGTTTTTTGGGGAATATACATTGTAATAGGCTGGATAGCACTGGGACTGAGTCGCTCGCGAGGCGCCATTATTGCTACGTCAATCGGTTTGGGCGTTTTCTTTTTCACAATTATCTATGACAGGATACAGACCAATAAAATAAAAGCTTTCTTCGCAGCATCGGCCGTATGCGCGGGTGTCGCGTTGGTAAGCCTGGGAATATGTCTTGTTCCAAAGCCTGTGTTTGATGTGTGCGTTACTAATTACGCCGAGAAAATGCGCCCAGACCTGGCAGATTTGGTCAAAGAAAAAATGGAAGTGGCGGACGTCACGTACGGGCTGACCACACTTACCGACAGAACCCAGATCTGGACAGCTACGATTAACATGCTTGATGAGAAGCCGAGGCGCTGGGTTATAGGCATTACTCCTCAGAAGATTCCGGAGACTTACGTTCTCGACATATATGAGGGCAGACCCGAGATAACCATTATGTCGGTGCATAACGGATACCTGGAGCAATTGTTCATATACGGAATTCCGGGCGCGGCTATTACGGCACTGCTGCTATGTATATGGATGGTACGCATCGTCATATGCGTTCTGTGGCAGAAGACCACGACGCAGGACAAGATTCTGGCGTCCCTGCCCGCGCTTGCAGTGGTAAACGCTATGGTAGAAGCATTTCTGTTTCCGTTTTATGTTATTTATCCGATTTCGTTTTATTTCTTTGTGGGCGAAGGGTGTCTTGAAGGAACTATGGGGAAAAAAGAAAAGAGCATTAAAGTAAGAATAATAATTGCGCTTTGCGTCATTTTGGGTATATCGGCGGTAGGTTATATCACATATCGCGCCTATACCGAAAGCGACAAAAAATACAGGTATATGGCCGATTACGAAGCTGAGCCTCAGGACCCGAATGATTTCGTACGCCTGAACACTAATATCAAGAGCGAAATGATGTCGGCGGATTACTGGATTAATCTGAGGAATACCGGTGAGGCCAAAGCAAGAGGGGAAAGGCTTTCTTTGGCCGAAATCGACAGACTCAATTATCTGAATCGCAGAATGATTACCACTGCCACCACATCGTTCTCGCTTTATGATGTGGGCGACTTGTTCTACTACAAGGTTGCAAAAACCTTCGTAAAAGATACAATGAAAACTGTCAATGCACCCGAGAAATTCCTCTTAAACGGCGTTCCCACGGACAAAGAATACTGGGAGTCTCTCGAGGAAAAAGCAAACATAGAAGCAATTGACTCAAGAATATCTGTCAAATTCGGTGTTTCCGTATGTAACAGCGTATTAAGAAGATACCCGACAGATGATAAAATATATTCTGTAGACTCCAACTTATATTATGACGAGATTGCACAGTCCGACCTGATTCCTTTTATGCCGGTGGCAGTGCTGCATGAGTCTGCGGACGGTGAGTGGTACTATGTACTTACTTACGGATACGGCGGATGGATTCGCAAGGAATGCATTGCTTTATATGAGACTAAAGATGAGTGGCTTTCTTTTGCAGAGGCGAAAGACTTTATAATAGTTACGGGCAAAGAACTCAGATTGCCCACAGACCCTTACGAGCAGGAACTTTCGGGCATGCTCGTGCCGATGGGAACCAAACTTCCTGTAGTGGCGCTTAAGGATGCACCCGAGGATATTCATAATCGAATCGGCTTCGGTAACTATATTGCCAAGCTTCCAAAGAGAAAGCAGGACGGAACGGTCGAAGACGTTTATG
>JAEEGK010000809.1_pt1 | contig 77986 bp, 63 predicted proteins | sample 8958771 | NCBI WGS metagenome assembly JAEEGK01 (sample SAMN16246547, study PRJNA631951) | gut metagenome | biome: gut microbiome; feature: rumen; material: SC-attached | host: Bos | place: Iran: Karaj | collected 2018-10
TCACTTGTTTCGGAGGGGAGGATCTACTGTTTTGAGGGGGAAGCCAATGTTGCCTTCTCGGTTAAAGGGGGAATAGGTTCTCGAATATACTATTACGTAAACGATTGGGACGAGAAAATTCGATTGCCGGATGATGATTGCGTCGTGGAATTGTTGTATAGAGAATCGTGTGGTTTGCCGGAGAAAGAGCTTTTATATCTTTTAAGTCTAGGGTTTGAAAAGAATCTTATCAGAGACCAGTATTGCGCAATGACAGGCAATTGTAGTATTTTGGCTGAAGAAGGTAAATGCATTGTTGATAATGCGCAATTGATAGAAGACATCAAAAAAGCTGCGGAGCTTTTCAACAGGTCTTTTGATAACTTGAGTGGATGTTATATAGGTGAAGCAGAGTATGGCCCGCTTCTTGCAGGCAAATGTATTCTTATTGCGAGGGATGCCGGAGGTGGGTTCTTGGGAGCGCTTCATCACTCAAAAAATGGTCGAGTTTCAAATTTAATACACCTTGCTGTAGCAGAAAACGCCAGAGGAATGGGCATCGGCAAAAGATTGTGCAGCTATTGGATTTCAGCAAACAGTGAGGACGCAAAAACTAGATTTGCGCTTTGGGTTCAACGGCAGAATGAGAGGGCGATCTCACTCTATAAAAGCATTGGTTTTGTTCACAATGGCAAAACAACATTATCGCTGATAAAAAGGAAAAACGAAAATGGATAAATTGTTGGGGATCCTTAAGGGCATCCGTCCTGATGTTGATTTTGAAAACGAGACCTCATTGGTAGATGACGGCATTCTCGATTCTTTCGATGTGGTATCTATAATATCTGAACTGGATGATGCCTTTGGTGTTCAGATTCGCATTGATGAGCTTGACCCGGAGAATTTCAACTCCGCCGCGAGCATCATGGCACTGATTGAGAAACTGAAGAAATAAAGGTTGGAGTCATGTACAACCCAATGAGCTTAGAAGGTAAGAGAATCCTTGTAACGGGAGCATCTTCTGGCATAGGTGCTGCATGCGCTATTGAAGCATCTAAATTGGGCGCTAGTTTGGTGTTGACTGGTCGGCGAGAAGACGCCTTGAAGGGGACTTTGGAGGCATGCACAGGAAGTGGACATGCTATTATACCAGGGGATATAACTAGTAATTTATTTGTTGATGATCTTATCGCCCGATCTGCTGTATTGGATGGCTTAGTATATGCTGCAGGGATTGCTCCAATGATTCCTGCAAGGTATATATCAGAAGACAAGATGCTTGAGACATTTAGAGTGAACTGTTTTGCGTTTTTACGGATAATAGGACTCTTGTCGCAGAACAAATTTCACAAAAGCCCTTTTTCCGCCGTTGCGATATCTTCAACATCAGCGTTTGTAGGCGTTCCTGGCGGGGCTGTATATTGTGCGTCAAAAGGTGCGATGTCGGCTTCTATAAAAGCGTTAGCAGTAGAATTGTCCCCCAAAGGGATGCGAGTAAATTCAGTATGCCCTTCAACAATACGAACGCCAATGTTTGAACGGGAAGTGGGCGGGAATGCGCAGCTCTCAGAGGGGTTGGTGGCAAAAATCCGAGAAAAGCAACCGTTGGGAATCGGTCTCCCAGGGCAAGTTGCTAGCGTTGTGTGTTTTTTATTAAGCGAGGCGAGTTCCTTCATGACTGGCACAGATGTGCTTGTCGATGGTGGTAAATTGGCTTTGTAGAATAAACAAATAAAGCAAAGGAGAAAGACAATGACAGCAGAAGAAAAGATCGCAATGCTTGAGGATGTACTCGAGGTCGAGCAAGGGACATTGCGTCCAGAAACTGCGCTTGCCGACATAGACGAGTATACCTCGATAGCAAAACTATCAGTAATCGTGATGTTTGATGACGAGTTCGGCAAGAAGATTACTGGCGAAAAACTTCGCGAGTTCAAGACCGTCGGCGATATTCTCGCCGAAATGGGCTGAGGCAAACTGCTTGGGCACGATTGACAATCCTAGTGTATGGTGCGCTGCCGTATTCGCATGGCTCTGTTCTGAGTTGTTAAACACAATGAGGAATAACATTATGAGGATACTAAGAAAGATATTTGACATGACAAAGGTACAAACTATTGTTATGAAAGGTATTTGCGCAACCATCGGGGGACTGGGCGTGCTAGTGGGGCGGAGCCACGAATACGGAGGCCATGTGCTAGTTAGGTCAATTTGTGCTCAGGATTAGCACGTGAGGGTTCGAATCCCTCTCCGTCCCTCATTTATTGCCTATGACTATGGACAATCGTAGTTGATGTCTAATCAATCCTTAAAATCCAAGGTCGCAAAGGGGGCGTGTGGACGCTGATGGAGAAGATGTCCACTCAGGTCGTCGGGTTTGTTGGCAGGGCTACGATAGCTGAACTGAAAAGGAGGAGAGAATGCTGCTAAATTTCTCAGTGTCAAACTTTAGGTCATTTGGTGAGCAGGAGACGTTTTCATTGATAGCGGGGTCACGGGAGGCCAACCACAGGTCGCACCTTGTCGAGGTAAGCGGTGCGCAAGCAAGCGCACTCAGAACGGCTGTAGTTTATGGCGCGAACGGATCAGGAAAGTCCAACCTGTATCGTGCAATTAAATTTGTGCATGACATGGCAACCAGAGACATTGCAATTGAAGGCGCGATTAGATGTCCACGCTTTGCATTTGGGATGTTGCCAGAGGATGATTCCATGTTCCGCATGTCGTTTGCGTCTATGGGTGGTGTCTATTCGTATGAAATTGTTATTAGGGCAGGTTTGATCGTCCGAGAGTGCGTGGGCAAGCTGATTAAGGAAAGGTTTGAGACGCTTTTTGAACGAACATACGATACGTCAAAGGACGAAACATCCGTGCATTTGGGCAAGACGTTTGAAGGTGTAATGCCTGAAAAGATTAAAGCACTTGCCGTTGTCGGACCGGTGAAGCCCCGCACTTTTCTTTCTTTAGTTAGCGAGAGTGTACCGCATGTCGAACAGCGCGGCGAAGATCTGGCGGCAATCTGCGACTGGTTTGACAAGCTGTTGTTCATAGCGCCTAATGAGGAGTTTGGCGGCAGCTTGGTGTCAGAATATGCAAAGCCGGACTTTCACGAATTTGCGAGGTTGATCTTGGAGGCGGCGGCCGGTGTAAGCGACGTGTGGATTGATTCGCGTGAAATGAACGAAGTTGAAATTAGAGATGTGTTGCCGAAAGACAAGATAGAGGGAACTTTTGAGGCTCTTCGCCATAACGTCCCGGTTGTGATGAGTTCCACGGCTGGAGCGCGCGGCATGATTGAGCGCAATGCCGGCAACCTTTACAAGATGAGCATTCTCAGGGCGATGCATCGGCTTGAGAATGGCGAAGTTGGAATGTTGGACATTAGCGACGAGTCCGATGGGACGCGGCGGTTGCTTGAATTGCTTCCTGCATTTTATGCCGTGAAGCAGTCTGGACGGGTTTGCGTTGTCGATGAAATGGATCGCAGCATTCACGCATTGCTGATGCGCTCGTTTCTGCGCATGTTCTTGAATGACTCCGACAACGGGCAGCTGATTTTCACGACCCATGAAAGCAGTTTGCTTGACGTTGACATATTTAGACGGGACGAGATATGGTTTGCGGAGAAAGACATCAAAGGAATGACACGTCTCTATTCGCTTAACGACTATCGCGAGCGGACGCAACGCACTGTTCGTGATTACTATTTGCAGGGCAGATACGGTGCAACGCCGGTAGAGTTCGGAACGCGGAGGATGTCCAATGAAGGCTGATCTTTCGCGTTCCGAGGGGGCGTTTCGCGACGACCGGTTGTTTTTCATCGGCTGCGACGACCGTTATGCCCCTGATCAGTACTTTTCTTTTTTCAGGATTCCTCGAATTAAGATGAAGGTGTTTCCCGCATCAGACGATCTTTCCCACGCAAAGTATGTTGTGGAAAAGATGAAGGATGTCTTATGCGAATGTGAAAAGGATGACGAGATCTGGATATTGCTTGATACTGACCATTGCGTTAAGGACGGGCATTTTCATTCGTATGAACTGGCGATTTCTGAGGCTCGGCAGTGCGGAATGAACATAGCCATAAGCAGACCCTGTTTTGAGGTTTGGTTGGCGTGCCATCATTGGGACTTAGAAGAGCTTGAGAGAGGGGGCGTGTGTAGCGCCAGAGGGGTGAACGATAAGATGAAAGAGGCGTTTGGTTATGATAAAACAAAGCTGAATGCCAAAGATTTTCCTGTCCAATCGTTGCCAGAGGCTTATAGACGTGCGAAGAAGCGGGATAGTGCGGTTATGGGTGGCGACAAGCCAGATGGTGTAACCACAAGAGTGTATAGACTGTGGCGCAACATTCTTGTCAAGGCGTCGTTGTCGCAACTCCCAGAACCGTTGAACAGATTAGCAGAAGAAATTAGAAATGCTGAACCACGGAATACACAGAATACACGGAAAGGAGAGGAGTTGGAGGAGTGAGTTGGAGTTCGTGTAGGAGGATAGAGTTGGAGAGTTCCGTGTATTCCGTGTCTTCCGTGGTTGAATAGCATGCCATCCCAATCCCTAAAATCAAAGGTCGCGAAAGGCGCCGTGTGGACGCTGCTGGAGAAGCTGTCCACGCAGATCGTCGGGTTTGTCGTCGGGATGATGATCGCGCACGACGGCGGGGCGAATGAGAAGATGGGATGTTGACATGGGGAACGCAATTGAGGCGCAGCTTAGGCTCGGCGAGGATTCTGTGAACGAGTTCAAGTCCGTTCGCATGACTGGAAAGCGCATGGGGGATCTTGGCGTGGCGACAGATACGTGGAAGACGTGAAATGCGGAAACAATACGATGGATAGAGGAGAATGCCATGAAGTCGAAGGATGAACTTGCCGTAATCAATACGGTTTCCTGTTTCAATTGGATGCTGATGAATTCGCAAATTGGAAGTTAAATTTTTGACCTCCAATTTATCGGATAAAGATGGCAGCCCCGCGCAGGCGGGGCGTTGATGGCGTAAGGAGTGGTCGATTATGGTCTGACGGCGTGTGGTTGGAGGAAGGCTATGAAGATTCCAAAGACAGAATCAAAGACGGTTGAGTTCAAGAAATCGTTCAACCAGGATACAATTGAATCTCTGGTGGCGTTTGCCAATGCCGACGGCGGCAGCGTGTATGTTGGCGTTCGCGACGACGGCAAGGTCTTGGGTGTACAGCTTGCCAATGAGTCGGAGACGGCGTGGGTAAACGAAAGCAAGAGCAAGACCGCCCCCGCAATCGTGCCTGAGGCCGACCGCTTGGTTGTTGGAGGGAAGATCGTGGTGCGGCTTTATATTGCGCCATTGCCAGTGAAGCCAACTTCAGTGCAGGGGCGTTACTACATCCGCAAAGGCAAGCCGAATCATCTCATGTCCATTTCGGAATTGAGCGATATGTACCTGAGATCTATGTCGTCTAGCTGGGATTCTCTGCCGAGCGAGCATTCGCTTGAGGACATCTCGCTTGAGAAGGTCGCGACATTTGCCAAGCGCATGAATCCTGATAGTCCCGATGACCCCATGCGTGTCCTTCGCAAGCTCTCGCTTGTCAAGGATGGCAAGCTGACCAATGCCTGTTATCTTGCGTTTGCAAAAGATGATGTCCCCTCGACATTGTTTTAGGCCGGCAGATTCAAGAGCGACAGCGCCATAATTGATTCCAAGTCCTTCAAGCATGATTTGTTTGGCGAGCTTGACAATGCCATGGAGTTTGTACGCAAACATCTTATGAACGGCTTGTAATTACGGGCAAGCCGCAGCATGATATAAAGCACGATTACCTCGAGGAGGCCATCCGCGAGATTGTTCTCAACATGCTGGTTCATAGAGACTATCTTGATCATGGTGGCGTGAGCATCATCAAGATTTTCGATGACAGAATGGAGTTTACTAACCCTGGCGGTCTGTCTGGTGGATTGACAGTGGCGGATTTGCTGGCAGATCGGTATGCAACCAAGGCGCGTAATCCGGAAATAGCCGAGTTGTTCCGCTGTGCCGGACTGACAGAACGCTATGGGTCGGGAATTAAGCGCATCATGAGGGCCTGCGAATCTCACGGGTTTGTAGATGTAGAATTCCAGAACTTGGGATCTTGGTTCAGGGTGGTCTTGCACAAAACAGGAGATGGTGATTTCACAAAGCCACTTGACAAGGCGGCCGTCGGTAAAGCGCTACAGAAAAGTTCCCTGAAAAGTTCCCTGAAAAGTTCCCTGAAAAGTTCCCTGAAAAGTTCCCTGAAAATACTTGAGATTCTTGCCGAAGAACCAACATGCACGTATGACGAACTTGCGGAAAAGTTGGGCGTTTCCAGACGAGCGATAACAAAGCAGATTAAGAATTTGCGAGAGGAAGGGAAGCTTCGTCGCGTCGGTCCCGACAAGGGCGGTCATTGGGCGGTAATTGAGGGCGATAATTGTCATGGCAAACCTGGAGCCTAATATTGAGCCTACTGTTTGCATATTGGCTGGGACGGCCGACAAGGTCTCCGTGTAGCCGGTTTTTAGGTTGTTGAACTACGGAATGCACTGAATACACGGAAAGACATGGGTCGGAAAAGTTGAAGAGTTGAGTAGGAGTTGGAGACAGAGTGGGAGAGTTCCGTGTGTCCCGTGTATTCCGTGGTTGAATAGCATGCCATCCCAATCCCTAAAATCAAAGGTCGCGAAAGGCGCGGTGTGGACGCTGCTGGAGAAGCTGTCCACGCAGGTCGTCGGGTTTGTCGTCGGGATGATCCTGGCGCGGCTGCTGACTCCGAACGACTATGGAACCGTTGCCCTGACGGGAATCTTCTTTGCGGTCGCCGGGGTGCTGGTGGACGGCGGCTTTGGCGGAGCGCTGATTCAGAAGAAGGATGCCGACGATCTGGATTTCAACTCGGTGTTTTATCTCAACGTCGCGCTTTCGCTTGTTGCATACGCTGCGCTGTTTTTTGCCGCTCCATGGATTGCAGACTTTTACGAGACTCCGGTACTGAAAAGCATCGTTCGCGTTTCGGCAATCACCTTCATATTCAATGCCGTCAACGCGATACAGGGCGCGGAACTGACAAAGAAGATGCTTTTCCATCTAAGTTTTCGCGTTTCGTTGATTACAAGCTTCACGTCTGCGATCAGTGGCGTTACATTGGCATTCCTTGGCTATGGCGTTTGGGCGCTCGTATGGTCGTCCCTGGCGAGTGGGTTCGTCGGCGTCATAGCGCGTTGGTTCATAATCGCCTGGCGTCCCCGGCTGATGTTCAGCTTTCAGCGGCTTAAGCCCCTCTTTTCGTATGGCTGGAAGATGGCCGCTTCAAGCCTTCTGGACGCGACGTTCAGACACCTAAACGGGCTTCTGATCGGCAAGTTCTATACAAAGGCCGATCTTGCATACGTCAACAAGGGAAGAAGTTTGCCGCAACTGGCGATGAACGAAGTCGATGCGACGCTTGGACGGGTCTCGTTCCCTGCGCTTGTGATGTTTCAGAATGATAAAGAGAAGTTGCGCGATGCGATGCGGCGCATGATGCGGTGTTCTACATTTCTTGTACTCCCGCTCATGGTTGGGGGCGCGGCGTGTTCCTATTCCGTTCTGCGCCTCTTGTATGGTTCGCGATGGATCTCGGCTGCGCCGTATATGATGCTTGCGTGTTTTTCGTTTGCCCTTTGGCCGTTCCATACAATCAATCTAAAAGGGATTATTGCGCTGGGGCGAAGTGATGTATTCTTGAAACTGGAGATTATAAAGAAAGTATTGGGTGTTGTAGTCCTTCTGTCATCCTTCCGGCTTGGCGTCTTGACGTGGATGACGATTTCGGCTTTTGTTCTTGGTCCAGTCAGTGTACTAATAAATTCATGGCCTAATAGAAAGCTCTTGAACTACACGATAGGAATGCAGTTGCGCGATGTAATGCCGACGGCTCTTGTTTGCATAGCCGAGGCTGCTGTTGTATTCGGCATCGACATCGTCTGCAATCTGCTGAAGCCGGCGCTTGGCGTCGCCGACGAAGGAGCGAGCCTGATGGTATTCCTCAGCGTGAAATTGACGTTGCAGTTTGTCTTTGGCGCGGGTGTGTTCTTTGTCCTCGCGTATGCATTCCGGCTTAAGCCGCTGGGCGAGTACGCGCGAATGGGGGCTGGAGTATTGAAGGGTAGATGGCCGAGAATCGCGAATATGCTGGATCGGAGGTTCAGGGCATGAACCACGGAATACACAGAACATACGGAATATATTATTATTCGCAGGTTGAGAGGGAATCATAACCCTCAAAGAAGAACTTGAAATTCTACGCGGGGAACCGATCAAGGTGTTTGATGGCGACCCGATGGAGATTCCGTGCATCAAGGACTTGACGATGCAATGTCAAGAGTGGTGAATGTATGCAATTATTGTCAAAAATAACAGAAAGAATCCGATCGCTTAAGCGGTTCTTTGTATTCTATAGGAAGCCTGAATACCTTCGGATGATCAGAAAATGGCTGACTGTTCGACCAGAGGACATCCCGGCCGTTGAAACGTCGGATGCCGGAGAGTTGTGCAGGAATCCACTTGTTTCGGTTTGCATGATTACCTACAATCAGGAGAAATGGATTGGCCAGGCGATAGAGAGCGTATTGGCACAAAAGACGGATTTCGAGTATGAGATTCTGATTGGCGACGATTGCTCGACAGACAAGACGGGTGCGATATGCGCGGAATATCAGAGGAGGAATCCAGACAAAATTAGGTTCATAACCGCCGACAGAAACGTCAGCAAATTGGGAGGCAACGGGAATCGGTTGTTGTTTCGTGCGCGAGGTGAGTTCATAGCCCACCTGGAAGGTGACGACTACTGGACGGATTCAAATAAATTGCAGAAGCAGATCGACGTATTCCGCAGACATCCGGAAGTGACGCTATGTCTGTCGAAGTACGAGACGTTGCACCTCGACGGGACTATAACATGTGTGCGCAACGCCCATTTTGATGAAATGCTCGCGAAATCGCCAGAGCAGGATGGTACATTGTTTGACAGTGACGACTACTTCGCGCATCCGCTAGGCGGTCCGATTGGCACGGCTATGTACCGAAAGGCGGATATTGATTTCGATGAACTCTGCACCTTTTACTACCGTACAAGTTTTACGTATTATTTCCTGCTCTTGAAGAAGGGCAGAGGCTTTCTGCTGAAAAAGCCCATGACCATGTATCGCGTGAACCCGAACGGCGTTTGGAGCGGGAAAAATGCAATGGAACAAGCCCGTTTTTCCTACGAATACTATGGGCAGCTTCTTCTTCATGTGCCAGAAAACAATGCCATAAAGAGCATTCAAAGGCATTGGTGGCGGAAATTCAGATGTCATCTATTCCCATGGAGTATTTGTTTAGCATTCAAAAGAAGACTTCGGCAGATGTTTGCGTTCGCTCTTGGATGCGCAAGCGTACTTGCAATAATCTCCATGCATAAGAACCCCGATGTCCGAGATAGGGTTAATGCTGTACATGAGATCATAGCGCAACGATATTTGTCTCCAGATGGCCTCATGTATGCGTACGAAGGGGAACTGCCGGACAGGGATGACTGCGAACGAGGATTCCCGAACGCCTTGGGCTATTGGACAGTCATTGAAAACACGCCTATGTTCACTGGCAGTTATTTGAGCGGCATGGTTTCGCGTGCCGAAAGACTCGGTGACTATGAAAGTGCGGAAGAATGTCGCAGATTGGCAATGGGGCTTGTAAAGATAGCCTCTGTATCAGATGTCCCCGGCATGATTGTACGAGGGTTTGGTAAGGATGGTAGAAGTCATTATTCAAGCACTACAACTTGCCAGTATATTCCATGGTTCATTGGTTTGCACGCCTATGCGACAAGTCGAATATGTCCCAATTGCGATAGAGTCAGGATTCGTGATGTCATGGCGAGGATTGCGAATGGGCTCCTTGAGCATGGATGGAGGTGCCCATGCGATGGCCCACTAAAAGGGTGCTATTTCGGCGCGATAAACTCCAAGGGGATGCCGCATCGCGATTCGGCGCATTATCTATTTGTCCTCGCAGCTATGTATGATGTTACTGGCGACGCTTCGTGGCAGCAACTATACGAAGATGCCAAGAAGGAATTTTGTGAAAAATCAAACTGCACTAGGTTGGAAGCATGCTCCAAAGGATGGGGAGAGGACAAGCCCGTCTACAATCCGGAGAATGATGGAAACATGTGGATTTATGTCTGTACACAAGAATGCTTAGCCGAATTGGCCAGATTGGAATGTGACCGAAAGGCGCGAGATCAGTATAAAGCCGGAATGAAGCGCAACGCCGAGAGCGCCAGGCCGTTCATGAAGCTTGCGAAAAGGTATGACAACTGCAAAGTGCTGTTTGACTACGCCAATTGGCGGAAAGGCTATAGGTGGGAGCCGCAGACAAACACAGTGCAAGCGCTATCCGTCTCCAAGACTGGCGACGCCAAAATACTCGGGGGCCGCAAATGGTATGAGCGGAACTTTGTATCCCAGCCATTGTGTGCGGCAACAGTATGTGCATATGCCGGAATGTATCCAAAAGAAATCGCTGAAACAATCAATTGCTATGATTTCGAAACAATTAATATCAGCGAGTTTTTCTTTGCAGAAATAGCCTATTGGAAATTCCTTGGCAAGGAGGTATTGCGGTAATGAATATCCTGGCGACAAAAGGCAGTTGCACTGACTGCGCGGCATGCATGAATATCTGCCCACTGAATGCCATACAAATGACATCCGATGCGGAAGGATTTCCACATTCTCGGATAGATGCGGCGCTTATTGGACTGGCTGAGCGTCGCGGCAGCAAGAAGACGGGTGGGTATTTTCTTGTTAGGCGTTAGTTGTTAGTCGTTAGTCCAATGAAAATCGGCATACTTACGTTCCATTCGCAACTCAACTACGGCGGAGTGCTGCAGTGCCGGGCGTTGCAGACCGCGCTGGAGCCGTAAAGATGATATAATAATGACATGAACATTGAAGAACTGACACAGGCCATACAACAAGGCGAGGACAGCCGCCACCAATTCAAGGTAAATGTTGCAAGTCCAGATGCCTTGGCTGCGGATTTTGATGTTTGATGATCGGATTGAGGTTATAAGCCCTGGCGCGCTGCCAAATCACTTGACGGTGGAGAAGATCCTTGCCGGCAATACCAACATCAGGAATCCGATAATTGCATCGTTTGTAGCAAGGGGGATATTACCCTACTGGGGACTCGGCACAGGCATACGGCGGGCGAAGTCGGCATGGGATAGAATAGAGTTCGTTGATGATAGGTCAGGTGTCCAGTTCAAGGTTGTTATTTCAACTTCAAATCACGAAGTCTCTACAGGGCGAGTGAGCACGAATGAGCCTAATCGTGAGCCTAATGAGCCTAATCGTGAGCCTAATGGGCTTAATCGTGTCAACGAAGAACTTCTAAATTCAAGTTTATTAGGCAATATGTTGTTGCTGTTGCGGCAGAATGCGACTATGACGATTGCAGACCTTGCGGAATCGTCCGGTGTGTCTGTTGCTACGGTTAAGCGCAACATTGCCGAACTAAAGAACCGTGGGCTTTTGAAGCGAATTGGTGGAACGCGGGGTCGTTGGGAGGTTGTGGTATAGTGCTTGTGTTGCGGGCAGCAAGAAGACGGGCGTGTATTACATCGTCGAAACGGCATGAAATGAAACTTGGCATCCTAACCTTCCACTCCCAACTCAACTACGGCGGAGTGCTGCAGTGCTGGGCGTTGCAGACTGCGCTGGAGAAGCTGGGGCACGAGGTTGTTGTCATAGACAGATGGCTGGATAAAGACAATGCTCGTCTGGAGCGTGGCTATGACAAGTGGGGTTGGCGGCAGTGGGTAAAGTTTGGTGTTCGTTCGTTATTGTGTCTTGGCGATTTGCAAAGGTGGTTGCGTGTTGGGCGGACAAAGAGGTTTATAAAGCAACACCTACAGCGCACATCGTATCATTTTGTTGAATGGAAGGATGCGCCAGAAGAACTGGGTGTTGAAATGCTTGTTGTCGGCTCTGATCAAGTCTGGCATTGTGGCGACTGGGGCGATCCAAGGGTGTATCTGCTTGAAGGTGCGCCACAGGTTCCGGCGATAGCATACGCGGCCTCGTTTGGCATGGTGGATTTGCCGCATTGTCTGGGCAACGGCGATGGTGCGTCTGTCGAAGCAGTTCCGCTTTACCAGCGTGGCCTTGCCAAGTTCAAGGCCATATCCTGTCGAGAGGCAGAGGGAGTGGAGATATGCAAGCGTCTGGGTTTTGAGGCTGTGCATGTCGTCGATCCTACGTTGCTGGACTTGCAAACATCAGACAGGCAGGATTTCGGACGAACGGATTTGGTGTGCTATTTTCTCTCTGAAGATTTCAATGGGCATTTTGATGCATTGGAGAGATTCGCGAGACGCAATCATTGTCGCGTGAAAGTGTTTGGCGACCGGAATTGGATATTGCCAGTGCCGCTTGACGGAACGAGGGCGAAGACTTGGCTGCGTGGAATCTGGAGACGTGCATTCTCGCGCGTGAGGGTGATGGATTCGGCGGGGCCTGACGAGTTCGCGAATGCTTTCCGAAATGCGAAATGGGTTGTTAGCGATTCATTCCACGCGCTGATGTTTGGAATCAGAAACGGATGCAACGTCAGGATTGTACGCCCGCGTTCGGAAATGCGTCGCCGGATGTTTTCTCGTATCGAGGAGTTTGCAGACCATGCCAAAGGTGCGCTTGTCGTGGACTCGGTCGCGGATGCGCTCAAGTCCTTGTCTGCAGGCGAAAGCGTTGAATTTGATTACGAGTGGATCGCCAGACGTCGGAGCGAAAGTCTTGATTGGCTAAAAATTCAAAAAGGAGGCTAACATGGACAACATGCTGAGTTCGTACGTGAAGACAGCAGACTGGAAGAGCGAGAAGCACGTTCCGGTCATAACGGCGCCGGAGGCTGTCAAGGCCGGCGAGGCGTTCGATGTGGAGGTCGCGGTGGGGAAGGAGATTCCGCATCCGAACACGCTGGAACACCACATCGTGTGGGCTGCGCTCCATTTCGTGCCGGAGGAGTCGCCCATCTCCGTCGAGATCGGGCGGATGGATTTCTCCGCCCACGGACCGGAGACGGCTACTGCTTCTACTGCGAAGTTCCGCGTCGCGGTGGCGAAGCCGGGCACGCTTTTCGCCACGGCCTACTGCAACATCCACGGCCTGTGGTCCAGTTCCGCGAAGGTCGCGGTGGGTTGATTCCTGCCGCGCGCGATATGCAGATTGGGGATGCAAAACATGGAAAACTATTCAAAGCGCTGTATCGTGACCGGGGCGGCGGGGTTCATAGGCTCCGCATTGACGAGGCTTTTGCTCAAGGAGACGGAGGCCAGCGTACTTGCCGTTGACAAGCTGACGTATGCCGGCGTCCCGGAGAACCTGGGGGAAGTCGGGCTTGACGCTTCAAGCCTCGCATCCCGGAATCCGCGGCTAGGCTTTCTCAAGGCCGACATCTGCGACCAGGAGGTGATGGACCGTGCGTTCGCGGAGTTCCGTCCGGACACGATCTTCCACCTTGCGGCGGAGTCCCACGTGGATCGCTCGATCGACGGGCCGGGCGAGTTCATACGCACCAACGTGACCGGGACGGCGACGCTGCTGCAGGCAGCGCTCAAGTACTGGAAGACGCTTGACGCCGGGGCGCGCGAGGCGTTCAGGTTCCAGCACATCTCCACGGACGAGGTTTACGGCACGCTTGGCGAGACGGGCTACTTCACGGAGAACACTCCATACGCGCCGCACTCGCCGTATTCGGCCTCAAAGGCGGCGTCCGACCATCTCGTCCGCGCGTGGCACGACACGTACGGGCTGCCGACGCTCATCACGAACTGCTCGAACAACTACGGGCCGTACCACTTCCCGGAGAAGCTCATCCCGCTCATAATACTCAATTGCCTCGACGGCAAGCCGCTTCCTGTGTACGGGAAGGGGGCGAATGTCCGCGACTGGCTTTATGTCGATGACCATGCGCGCGCGCTTCTCCTGGTCAACGAGAAGGGCGCGCCGGGGGAGACGTACAATGTGGGCGGACACAACGAGCGGACAAATCTCGAAGTGGTCAAGACCGTCTGCGCAATCCTCGACGAGCTGCGTCCGAGGTCGGAGGGCAAATACGCCGACCTCATCACATACGTCGCGGACCGTCCGGGGCACGACCTTCGGTACGCAATCGATCCGGCAAAGCTGATGGGCGAGCTCGGATGGAGGCCGCGAGAGAACTTCGAGACCGGCATACGCCGCACCGTCGAGTGGTATCTCGGCAACGAGTGGTGGTGGAAGCCGATTCACGAGGGCAGATACCGCGGGCAGCGGCTTGGTTCGCTGTGAACTATGCGATTCTGGTAAGAGAAAGGGGGAATGCGTGAGAAAGGGAATAATACTTGCGGGAGGAGCCGGAACGAGGCTTCATCCGCTAACGAAGGTCGTGTCCAAGCAGCTTCTTCCGGTTTACGACAAGCCGATGATATACTATCCGCTCTCGACCCTGATGCTCGCGAACATCAGGGAGGTGCTTGTCATTTCCACTCCGGAGGACCTGCCTAACTTCGAGCGTCTGCTCGGCGACGGCTCTGCACTGGGAATGAAGTTCTCGTACAAGGTGCAGGAGAAGCCAAACGGCCTTGCGCAGGCGTTCGTCATAGGGCGAGAATTCATTGGCGACGACTCCGTGTGCCTGGTGCTGGGCGACAACATCTTCTATGGCGCGAACCTGCCCAGGCTTCTGCTGGCGGCTGATGCGGAGAAGGAGGCCACGGTGTTCGGCTATCGCGTCGCGGATCCGGAAAGATACGGGGTCGTGTCGTTCGACGCGGACGGGAATGCGGAGACGCTTGAGGAGAAGCCCGCAAACCCGAAGTCCAACTACGCCGTCGTGGGGCTCTACTTCTATCCCAACGACGTGGTGGACATAGCCGCCCGCCTCAAGCCATCGGCGCGCGGCGAATATGAGATCACGGACGTCAACATCGAATATCTTCGGAGCGGACGCCTTCACGTGCGGCAGATGGGGCGAGGCTATGCGTGGCTGGACACCGGCACGCACCAGTCGCTTGCCGACGCCACCAACTTCGTGCGCACAATCATCGAACGGCAGGGGCTTCAGATCAGCTGCATAGAGGAAATCGCCCGGCATCACGGCTGGATCGGCGACGAGCAGCTCCAGCGGACAGCGGATTCCTACGGGAAGTCGTCGTACGGGCAGTATCTGCGACGCCTTGCGACGAAGGGGCTGTGACGCGATGAAGGTGTTGCTGACAGGCGGGAACGGCATGCTGGGGCGTACGCTTGTGCGTGAACTGGGCGGGGATTTCGACGTCATCCCCACAGACCTTCCCGAAGTGGACATTACGGACGAAGATGCGATTGACGAAGTCTTGAAGAGGCAAGCGCCGGACGTGGTGATCCACTGTGCCGCCATGACGGCCGTGGACAAGTGCGAGACGGAGCGAGACCTGGCGTTTCGCGTCAACGCGCGCGGGACGGCGAACGTCGCTGCGGCGTGCAACCGGCATGGCGTACGGCTTGTCGCGATATCGACCGACTATGTTTTCGACGGGAATGCGGATCGTCCGTACTCGGAGTTTGACAGGGCGACGGGCGGGAGCACGGTCTATGGCCAGAGCAAGTTCGCCGGGGAGGAGGCCGTGCGGACGCTGTGTCCCGATCATGTGATCGCGCGAATCTCCTGGCTCTACGGACCTGGCGGGCCGAGCTTCGTCCATGCGATGATGAAGCTGGCGGACGGTACGCGCCCCGTGCTGAAGGTCGTTTCCGACCAGCATGGCAATCCCACCAGCACAATTGCCGTCGCTCGGGCGTTGCGGGGCATCTTGATGCGCCGGAATCTTTGCGGCACGTTCCATGCGACGTGCGAGGGCGCGGCGACGTGGGCCGGGTTTGCCGAGGAGATATTCCGCCTGGCCGGGCGCGCGCAGAGGATTCAGCCATGCACGACGGACGAGTTTCCGCGTCCGGCGCCGCGTCCGAAGAACTCTCGGCTTGAGAAGATGGCGCTGCGCCTGGCTGGGCTTCCGCCCATGCCGGACTGGAAGGAGGCGCTGGCGGGATTCATGAAGGCGGAGTTTTCGGAAGGACAATGCGGGATTGCAGGAAAATGAAAGTGTTTGAGACGGAGATTGCCGGCGTTAAAATCATAGAGCCGGACGTGTATCGGGACGCGCGCGGGTATTTTTGCGAAGTGTACAACGCGGAGCGCTACCGCAAGGCGGGCGTGGACGCCTTGTTTGTCCAGGACAACGAGAGCTTTTCCTCAAAGGGGGTCGTTCGCGGCCTCCACTGGCAGGCTGCGCCGCATACGCAGGCGAAGTTGGTAAGGGTGATAAAAGGTGCGGTGTGGGACGTGACGGTGGACATACGGAAGGGCTCGGAGACGTTTGGCAAGTACGTGGCGGTTACGCTAAGCGCCGAGAACATGCGGCAGCTTTTCATTCCTCGCGGCTTTGCGCATGGCTTTATAGTGTTGGAGGACGATACGTTGTTCAGCTACAAGTGCGACAATCTGTATTGTCCGGCGTCGGAGCGCGGCATGCGGTTCGACGATCCGGCATTGGGCATCAAGTGGCCGGATGTCGTTTCGACCGTAACGTTGTCCAAAAAAGACGCAAAGCATCCGCTGCTGGCGGATATAGAGCCTTACGAGGCGTAGAGAAGTGCGCTGACAGCGTTTACGGCGTTGACATAGCGTGTGAGCTGTTGCTTTTCCATAATCATTCCGGTCTATAACGTCGCGCCGTATCTGCGTGAGTGCCTGGATTCGGTCTTGACGCAGGCATTCACGGACTGGGAGTGCATCTGCGTTGACGATGGATCGACCGACGGCTCCGGCGCGATTCTCGACGAGTATGCGGCGAGGGATGGCCGGTTTCGGGTGTTTCACCAGAAGAATGCGGGGCCTAGCGCTGCGAGGAACAGGGGGCTTGACGAAGCGTCGGGGGAGTGGATATGGTTCGTCGATTCCGACGACATGGTGAAACCCTCGGCCTTGTCAACCTTCTATGCCATAGAAAACAAAGCCGATGTCACGTTCTTCTCCATGGAGATCTCGCATGACGATGGCTTTAGACGCATAATTCTGCTCAAGGCCATTCCGTATTCCGAATTAGGCGAAGCGTCGTCGCAGGACGTGCTGGCATTGACGAAGAATTCCCTTTGCATAGATGCCTTCGGGTGGACATGGGACAAGATCGTTCGCCGCAGGGTAATATCTGATAATGGCATAAGATTCAACGAGCACATAAAATTCTTCGAGGACGAGCTGTTTGCCTTGGATCTGTTTCGCCATGCGAAGTCTTTTTCCTGTCTGGACGACGTTTTGTATTTGTACAGGATCGTCAAGGGCAGTTTCTCGCGAACGGGCAGGAAGGATTATTGTTCGGTCGGCAAGGCGTTCGCGGAAGAGGTCACGGACGCAAAATGGAAGGGATTGCGCGAATTGGCTTTTGTCCGAGCCGTTGGCTTTCTGCGCCAGGCGATGGGCCTGGGGCAAAGACTGCGGGCTTCGCGTCAATTGCTGATGCTGTACAGGAGTCATGGCGAGTCGATTGAAGTGAAAGGGCGGTTCGCAAAAATGGCGGTGGCTTTGTCGCGGCTACCGATTGCGGTCGGAAGCACCGTCTTGGCGGGGATTGAGTTGCTGAGAAGTTTCACTCATGGGGATAGATCGTATATCGGGTAGTGTTTTTTCCATCATTGTCCCGGCGTACAATGTCGCGGCCTGGCTGCGCGAATGCCTGGATTCCGTTTGGGGGCAGGCGTTCACTGAATGGGAGTGCATCGTAGTGGATGATGAGTCTTCGGACGAAAGCGGATCGATTGCAGACGAGTATGCAGCCAGGGACTCTCGGTTCAGGGTGATTCACCAGAAGAACGCGGGCGAGGGAGGCGCGAGAAATGCAGGCCTTGCGGTTGCAAGAGGCGAATGGATCTTGTTTCTGGATGGTGACGATGTCTTGCTGAAAGGGGCGTTGGGAGCGCTGACGAAGGCTTGCAATGCAGATTGCGATCTTGTTCGTTTTGGATTTTGCGAGTTTGACGACGGAGACGTGCCGGAAGTCGGTGAATCGGATTCCTGTTTCGTGTCGAGGCGGGTTGACATCTCCAGCGAGATACTCATGCCGGATTTCTTCACGTATGTCTGGCAGCATGCCTATCGAAGGTCTGTTGTGCAGGGCATTCGCTTCAAGCGCTACAAGCGGGGGTGCGACAGGGTATATGTCGATGACGTGCTCCTGAACAGGGTCAACACCGTAAAGGTAGTAGATGCCATAGTCTATGGCTACCGCAGACGCGCGGGGAGTGCGATGAATGCCGTCCCGTTCGCGCAGGTCTTGCGGGACGAGATGGACCACCGGCTTGACATCATGGAGATGATAGACGCCAGTCCAAAGAAGGTGGCGTATGCGGGAGATAGGTGGCTGGAGGGGTATTTCACTTCGCGATTTCATCACATCGTAAATTCGCGAGGGGTTGATCGACGCGAAGTTGTGCTGGACTGGCGCAAACGGATGCAGAGACTGCGGCGCGTGAAGGGCTTGTCGCACTATGGGCGCTTCGTGGCTTGGACGTGTCCGCTGATCCGACTCCGTGCGTGGGACGCGCTTGTATGCTACATTGTCCCGCGATGGCGGGAAGGCGGCTCTCCGATTCGCTGGCTAAAGCGAAAGGCCTGCGGGCGAGGCTGAAATGCATTAGCGGACGAGGTGTGAGGGGACGCGTCGCGCAACGTTTGCGATTGGATGGTTTGTGAGAGTGTTTGTGAGAAGGGGATGCTATGGGGAAAAGGAAAGGGAGAAGTGCAAGTTGATTCGATAGTGGCGGGGGGTGGTGTCTGGGGCTGCGCCGTCGCAAGGCGGCTCGCGGAGGCGGGGCTCAAGGTGCTGGTCTTGGAGCGGCGCGTGGCGGTCGGCGGGAATGTCCGCTGCGAGACGGACGCCGAGACCGGCATAGAGATGCACAAGTACGGCTCTCACATCTTCCATACGCACATCCCGGAGGTGTGGAAGTTCGTCAACCGCTTCGTTAAGTTCAATGGCTATCAGCACAAGGTGCTGGCGCGCTACAAGGGTCGAACATACTTCCTGCCGCTGGGGCTCACACTCATCAACAAGTTCTTCGGCATCGAGCTTGAACCATGGGAAGTCACGGACTTCATGGCGGACGAAGCCCACTCCAAGGCGCTCTTCGAGGCGTTCTTCCGTGGCTACACGTCAAAGCAGTGGGGGTGTCCGCCGGAGGAGATAGACGCCTCGATCATCAAGCGCGTCCCCGTAAGGTGCAACTACGATGTCAACTACTTCAACGACTACAACCAGGGCATCCCGCTCACGGGGTATAACTCGCTCTTCGAGAGGCTTTTGGATCACCCCAACATACTGGTGCGCTGCAACGCCCCGGTGCGGATGGACAACGGCAGGTTCACTGTCGGCGGAGACGACCTGCCTGACGTGCCGATCTACTATTCCGGTCCTATCGACGAGTTTTTCGGCTATCGCTTCGGGCATCTCCCGTGGCGGACGCTTCGGTTCGAAATAGAGAAACTGGATGTCAAGGACTATCAGGGGACTTCTGTCGTCAACTACACCGAGGCGGAAGTCCCGTTTACCCGCATCCACGAGTTCAAGCACTACCACCCGGAAAACGCGGCGGTGATGAACGCGCCTAAGACCGTCATCATGCGCGAGTACCCGGCGGAGTGGAAGCCCGGCGACGAGCCGTACTATCCAATAGACAACGCCGACTCCCGCGCATTGCTCGCCAAGTACCAGTCCGAGGCGGACAAGATACCGCAGCTCATTGTCGGCGGACGCCTCGGCGGATACAAGTACTGCGACATCGACAAGTCAATTGAGGCAGCGCTGAAGCTGGAAGTGATGCATTAGCGAAGGATGCCTGCGGGAAGGGTGTCTTGGATTTCGGCGCGAACGCACAAGATGGACATTCGGTCTGCCTTGTGCGTTCAATATTTGGTATAATATACGCCGACGATGGGTGCGGAAGGATGCGTCCAGACAGGTGTGGGATATTCGGCTGCATATCCCATGGGCGCGGAGCGTTGCCTTTTGCGCGGAGAGAATGATGTGGCAACAGCTTTTGTTTGGCCACATAGCCGCCGCGCCGCATTGATGTCATGGACATGAGTAAGATTTTGTCTATAATCGTCCCGTCTTACAACATGGAGGCGTATCTGCCGGAATGCTTGGGGAGTCTCATAATCGACGACAAGGAACTGCTCCAGGAACTTGATGTAATTGTTGTAAACGACGGCTCAAAAGACCGAACATGCGAAATCGCACACGAGTTCGAAGCCAGACATCCTGGCGTATTCCGTGTCATCGACAAGTCCAACGGCCACTACGGGAGCTGCATTAACGCGGCTTTGAAGGTTGCGAACGGCATTTTTGTTAAGATACTGGATGCGGACGACAGATATGACAAAGTTGCGCTGAAGCGGCTGCTGGAGTTTCTTTGCAGAGACAGTGTTTCGTCGCCAGATGGCGAGATCGACGCCGTTTTCACGAATGCCGTCCGCATTGACAGCGACGGTCGCAAGACGCAGCACTATTGCACGACTTTCGTGGATAATATCGACTTTAACGTGGGCGAGATGACCTACGAAGAAATTAACAGCCTCTGGATGCACAACGTGGCCTACAGGACTTCATTGTTGAAGGAACTGGACTACAGACAGACGGAGGGATTGCCCTTTACGGATCAAGAATGGGTGTTTGCGCCTATGTCCCGTGTTCGGAAGGCGGCGAGCCTTTCAGACGAACTATACCTCTATCTTTACGGACGAGAGGGGCAGACTGTCGAGCCGGGCTATTACTTGAAGAACTTTCGCGTCATCCGGGAGATTGCGATGCAGCATGTCCGCGACTTCTCGGATCTGTCCGCAAAGGCGACACCTGGCGGCGGACGTTTTCTGCGGAAGCGAGTCCTGGCGCGTGCCAATCTTGTTTACAGGTATCACCTTCTCAATTTCTCTGAGAAGCAATATCGCGAGGAATTGGACGGGCTTCTTGAGTTCGACCAGTTGCTCAAGGAGGCGTTGCCTGACATCTACGCCAAAACAGGCGAGGTGCGGTTCTCGCGGCGCATTTCGATGAGCCTTGTCGGCGCATGGCGGAGAAAAATCGCCGGTCGTCCTTTCTGTGATCTGATTCTGCGAAAAGTGTTGTGGCCGATGGCAATTGCGAAGTCCCGCTTGGTTGCAATGGCCTCTGGTACGCAGAACTTCTATAATATGCAGTGAAATATGCAGTGACGCGATATTTTGTGCAAAAGGAATTATGCTTGCGCTGCATTATGTCTTGGGCGCATAGTCTCATAATCGGATGGCGCGAGGAATAGAACAGAACGCGCTCTTTTGATATGAAGAAGTACAGTTGATATGAAGAAGTACAGTGCAGAAGATAGCGACAGACATACAGACATTCGAACGCCTCCGCGAGGAGGGTTTCGTTTACGTTGACAAGACGGAAATCCTGTGGCGGCTGGCCAACGGGTTTCGCGGCTCGCAATTCTTCGTAGCCAGACCTCGTCGTTTCGGCAAGTCGCTTGAAGTTTCCGAATCTTGAAGCGGAAAACTCTTTCCTGAAACTCCTTGTCGGCGCGTATGCAGGCGAAAGTTCAGACCGCACGTCAGGCTTTGCGGTGGACGCGATAAAGGCGGAAAGAATGATAGGGCAACAACTTTTCGTGAGGCGTGTCTGCCGGGCGTTTCAGCAACGGCGGTTGCGGAAACGGCGGTTGCGGAAACAGTGACGGCATGAGATTTTTCGATAGAGAAATGCAACTTGAACGGCTGCGGGCGATTCGCGCCCAAAGCGGCGATACGGCGCAGTTCACCGTGTTGACTGGCAGAAGGCGAGTCGGTAAGACGGAACTCGTCAAGCATGCTTATGCGCGGAACGGATTTGTCTATCTGTTCGTGTCTCGTAAAAGTGAGCCTGATCTTGTCGAAGGTTTCATAGAGGAGTTCAACAGGGCTTTCCCAGATGTCGTGTCCAATGAGATTCGTACGCTTGAAGGTTTCTTCCGCGAAGTGTTCAAGTTTGCCCATGGCACAAACTTGACGGTGTTCATCAATGAGTTCCAGGATTTCTCCAGGGTCAATCCGTCTCTATTCAGCGTTCTTCAGGGATTGTGGGATCGGGAACACGACCGCTGCCGCCTCGACCTCGTTGTTTGCGGTTCGGTGAATTCGGTAGTCGCCGAAGTCAAGCGCGATAGGCGGCGAATGGATCTTGATGTCCTGAGGCGGAAGTTTGCGGTATTCTCCAAAGCGTTCAGCATTCCTATCGCAATGACGCCGGAGTTTGTCGGCTTATCGCTAGATGACATGTGATGATTAGTGAGATGAGGTTTTTGTACTGAGTAATGACTCCTTTCTTCTCCATCATCATCCCGGTCTACAACGTCGCGCCGTATCTGCGCGAGTGCCTGGATTCGGTCTTGGCGCAGACATTTACAGATTGGGAGGCGATTTGCGTTGACGACGGCTCGACAGACGGCGGTAAGCGTTTTTGTAAAAGAAACATCCATTGTAATTGTTTTTGAGAAGCGGTAATCGTTTTTGCAAGAAGCAATATCTTTGTGTGAAACTTATGAATGTGCATAGTATAGGATATCAGTACTTGATAGAGAAATACAACTTGCCTGTCTGCGAGTTGTTCGTTAAGTCATATCTTACAACAGAATCACAGAGAAAGGTTCTCAAGAAAGACGATTACTCCTTGGTTTTCTATTCCAAGTCGAGGATGTCGATGTCTAATACTTGGCAGAGCAATGTTTTGTTTGCCATTCGTTATGAGGGTGTGAATCTTGAGGTCTTGAAAGCGTTTTTTGCCCAGATTGACGCAGGTGAAATGGCGGCATTTGTAAATGGCCATCCGACAGGGAAACGTCATCGCCGGATTTGGCTTCTATATGAGTTCTTGACTGGCAAGAGACTGGACTTGCCAGACGCACATTCTGGGAATTATGTAGATCTTGTAGATGGCGCAATTCAGCTGTCGATACCGAAGACGTCGGCGCAGCGCGAACGTCGATATCGGGTGAACAATAACTTGATTGGTAGTTTTCGATTCTCTCCGTTCGTCAGATTGACCGATGAGATAAAAGCAATGAGCGCAGAGAAACTTAAGGAAAGTTCCGACGGACTGCTTGGGAGATATCCGCCAGAATTAATCTATCGCGCCGTGCAGTATATGTTCATAAAGGAAACAAGGTCGTCATTTGCCATTGAAAGGGAGACACCAACTCAAAAGCGAATGGAATCGTTCCTGACTATCCTGCGCGATGTCTCCGATGAGCCGATTACCGAGTCTTTGTTGGCGGAAGCCCAGAATAGAATAGTTGATGAACGCTATGCGCAACAGACTTGGAGATCCGACCAAGTATATGTCGGCGAGACGATGACGCCCGGTCACGAGAAGGTGCATTGCATTGGGGTGCGTCCGCAGGATGTCAGGTCGATAATGGATGATTACTTAACGGTGGTCAACAGGCGACTTGAGGCGAAGGACGTCGATGCGGTCATGTTGGCAGCGCTTGTCAGTTTCGCGTTTGTGTTTATCCATCCGTTTGACGATGGTAACGGGCGGTTGCATCGCTATCTCATGCATTCGGTGCTGTCGCGTCTAGGCTTCACCCCTCGCAATTTCATATTCCCGATTTCTGCTGTGTTGCTGAAAAGATCTGCTGACTACGATCACATGCTTGAATCGTTTTCACGGCGGCTGATGAAGGTGATCAACTATGACATAGACGGGAACGGAGAAGTTGAGGTCATTGGAGAAAGTGCCGATTACTATCGGTTTGTAGACTATACTCCGATAGTCGCACAATTCCAGCAAATGATGGCCGATACGATTACAACTGAATGGAAGGTTGAACTAGATTATCTCAAGGCATACGACGTCATGCGCAAAGGCATGAGGGAGATTGTTGACATGCCCGACAAAAAAGCAAATCAGTTCATAATGTTCGTTCGCAACAACAATGGGACCCTGTCAAAAGCCAAGCGCGATAAATTCGGCGAGCTGACGGATGAGGAAATCCATGCGCTTGAGACTGTAATTTGCACGACGCTCAACAGACATTTGGGAGATTCGGTGACATGACACCTTTCTTCTCCATCATCATCCCGGTCTATAATGTCGCGCCATATCTGCGCGAGTGCCTGGATTCCGTCTTGGCGCAGACGTTTGGCGATTGGGAGGCGATCTGCGTTGACGACGGCTCGACCGACGGTTCCGGCGTGATCCTCGACGAGTATGCGGCGAAGGATGGACGCTATAGGGTATTTCACCAGAAGAATCAAGGTGTTAGTTCTGCTCGAAACAAAGCCTTGAGTATTGTGTCTGGCAAGTGGGTGCTGTTTTTGGACGCTGACGATATTATTTGCCATAGTTGTCTTTCTATTGTATACGAAACTGTTTGTGGTGATGCACATGTAGAAATGTTGAAGTTTGAATATGCGATTATGAATGAAAGCTGCGTGTGTTCTTTTAATAATGAGAAATGGCCTCAAAGTGCCACTATAGATGTCTCCTCTGAGATTCCATTAGGGCTTTTGAATGTATTTACATGGCAACTTGCGTTTCGAAGTGATATTGTAAGTCACGTAAGATTTCCACCGTATATTGGCGGAGAAGATAGAGTGTTTACATGTGAGTGCTACACACAAATTTCAAGCATTACTCTGATAGGTTCTAAACTATATGGGTATAGGCAACGACAGTCGTCGGTAATGCATCAACCATTGAAGTTTCGTAAGGTATATGATGATTTGTGCAGTCTTATTGAAGTCTGTAAATTATGTGAAAACTCAGATAAGTCTATGCCTTTTATAAAGATTGATTGGGCAAGAATGTTTTTGACGGGAGGATGTTTGTCGAAAGCGTGTGCATTCAATAAGGAGGAACGGAATGAGATCTGGGGGAAATGGCGCATGGCAGTTAAGGATATACGATGCGTTAAATTGTTGTCAATGTATGAGCGGCTTTCAATTTTTATTGTGCGGATGATGCCGAGTTTTCTGTTAGCGCATTTATGTTTCAGAGCGTTGCGTCGTTTTAGAGCGTTGCATTCATCAGTACAGCAATAAGAAGTGTATGAAAGGTGATAAAATTAGAATGATAAACGAGTATGACCTGGTTATTGTTGGTGCAGGGTTATTTGGCTCTGTGTTTGCGCATGAGGCAAGGAAACTGGGAAAGCGGGTGCTAGTAATTGAGCGACGCGGGCATGTCGGCGGAAACTGCTGGACGCGAAATGTAGACGGCATCAATGTGCATGAGTATGGTGCCCATATCTTTCGTACGAGTCGAAAAGACATATGGGACCACATACGGCAGTTTGCCGAGTTCAACCATTTCGTGAACTCTCCGATTGCGATGTATCACGGCAAGGTTTATAACATGCCGTTCAATATGAATACGTTCAATCGTATCTGGGGAGTGAGTACTCCGGCAGAGGCAAGGGCCAAGATTGACGAGCAGCGCAAGGAGATAAAGGGCGAGCCTCGCAATCTTGAGGAAAAGGCAATTAGTCTTGTCGGTCGCGACGTTTATGAAATACTTGTGAAAGAATATACAGAAAAGCAGTGGGGACGCCCCTGTTCGGAATTGCCGGCGTCTATTATTAGGCGTTTGCCCGTACGTTTTATTTATGACAACAACTACTTCAACGATCCATATCAAGGGATTCCAATTGGCGGTTATACGCAGATATTCGAGAAGATGCTCAATGGCTGTGAGGTGTTGCTCAATACGGATTTCAAGGATTGGGTGGCTTCTGTCGGAGGATTGCCTCCTGCGGCAAAGGTTATTTACACGGGGCCGATAGACGAGTATTTTGACTACATATTCGGGCCGTTGGAGTATCGGAGTTTGCGCTTTGAACACGAGCGACATAATGAGACGGACAATCTGCAGGGAGTGGCGGTTGTAAATTACACGGATCATTCCACCCCCTATACGCGGACAATCGAGCATAAGCACTTTGAGTTTGGGAAACAGCCGTTCACCGTTGTCAGCAAAGAGTATCCAATTGAGTGGCATCATGGCATTGAGCCCTACTACCCGATAAACGACGAGAAGAACCAGCAAAGATACAAACAATATGCAAGCGTGGCGAATGCTTTTAAGAACATGGCTTTTTGCGGAAGACTTGGTGGCTATCGCTACACAGATATGCAGGACACGATAATTAACGCACTTCTTCTTGCTGCACAGGAGTTGAGAAATGAGTAAACTGCTTACTGTAATCGTGCCTTCCTACAACATGGAGGTCTATCTGCCGAAGGGGCTTCAAAGTCTTGTTGTTAATGACAACAGCGTTCTTCAGAAGTTAGATGTCATCGTTGTCAATGATGGCTCCAAGGACAACACAAGCGAAATCGCACATGAATTTGAAGCCCAATACCCTGATGTGTTTCGTGTCATAGACAAGCCCAACGGTCATTATGGGAGTTGCATTAATGCCGCACTCCCAATGGCTAAAGGCACTTTTGTCAAGATTATGGATGCGGATGACAGTTTCGACACAGCACTTTTTACAACATTTCTCAAGTTTCTTGATTCTGTTGAGCCAGTAACTTCGCATTCCACAGATGTGGTGTTTACGGATTACGTTCGGGTAGATGATAAAGGCACAGTGATTGGTGAATACTTATTAAATCTTCCTCGGGAGGGGGTGTTCTCATTGGACGCGATTCCCAAGGCATGCGTTGAAAGGATGTGGATGCCGTCTGTTACATACCGAACGGATATCTTCCGTAGAATTACATACAGACAGATGGAGGGCATGCCTTATACAGACCAGCAATGGATTTTTTATCCTATGTCTGTTGTGCAGTATGCTCAATATTGTCCAATCGCGCTCTATAGATATTTTATAGGCCGGGTCGGACAGACAGTGGATGACACATATTACGAAAAACACTTTGGGGTTATTAGAAATCTTACGGAAAGAATGATCAAAGATTTCCCAGCTATTGCAAAAAATAGTGTTCGTCCTAGCTTCTCTTACTTAAAACACCGTTTGTATGCGAGGATATTGCTTGTCTATAGATATCACTTGTTTCATAAGTCGAATGAGTTTGATGGAACAGAATCAGATCTTGTGGCTTTTGACCAAAAACTCAGAGATACTCTTCCTGAGTTTTATGAACAAACGGGTCAAGTGCGGTATTTTAGACGGATACCAATCTCTTTAGTATCAGCTTGGCGCAGAAAGATCTCTGGACATCCTCTTCAATATATGTTTTTGATTTATATACTTATCCCAATCGCTTCTTTGCGATGCAAATTGTTGTCTTTGTTTTCAACTCGTGGGTAAACACTATGGCAAACGTTATAACATACGGGACATACGATCTGTTCCATGTCGGGCATCTGCGGCTCTTGCAGAGGGCGCGGGCGTTGGGCGGGCCGGAAGGGACGCTGACAGTCGTCGTGTCGAGCGACCGGTTCAACTGGGAGGAGAAGCACAAGAAATGCGCCATCCCGGACGTCCAGCGCGCGGAGATCGTCGGCGCGCTCAAGTGCGTTGACAAGGTGCTTTTCGAGAACTCCTGGGAACAGAAGCGTCAGGACGTTATAGACAACAAGATCGACATCTTCGTGATGGGCGACGACTGGAAGGGGAAATTCGACTTCCTTTCCGACCTCTGCCAAGTCGTTTACCTGCCGCGTACACCCGACATCTCCAGCACGGAGCTGAAGCGGCAGTTGAAGGGCTTGGCTGAATCGGGGAAATGATGGAAAATCATGACGGAAGAACAGAATGACAGAAGAGCAGAAAAAACTAAACGACCGATTCCTTGAGCCAGAAACGCGGGACGGACACTTCATCGATGCGAAGATGAAGGCTGTCTGGAAGGAGATGCTGGACATTACTGAGGAAGTTGTCCGCATCTGCGACGAGAATGGCCTGAACTACACGTTGGCCGGAGGGACACTTCTTGGCGCTGTGCGACACAAGGGCTTCATCCCCTGGGACGACGACATAGACCTCGACATGCCGCGCAAGGATTACGACAGGCTCGTCGCGCTTCTCGGGAAGAAAGGCGTTCTGAGGGAACCGTATCTTCTGCAGACGTTCTACACCGACCCCGGCAGGACGAGCACTTTTGCGCAAGTGCGCAATCCGAACACCTGTGCAATCGACCCATGTTGGACGAAGGCCAAGGACTGTTTCAACATGGGCATTGGAATAGACATCTTCCCAATCGACGGCGTGCCCGAGACGTGCTTCAGGAGGCGGATGACAAAGGCAGTTGTCCTCGTCACTTCGGGCATAATGGGCAGGAGCAGACGGCCGCTGGAGAAGAGCGGCGTGATGCGATGGCTGAAATATTGCTTCTCCAGAACGGTTTGCGCTGTATTTGGGCGTCGTACTGTATGGCGCATCCGAGAATGGGCTTTCGCTCGGAATGGCATGGACAGCTGCAATGTCTGCGGCGAATATTCCTTCAAAATGGAAAGCATGAGGGAGCGGTGGTCTCCCAAAGTCTATGACTCATATCTAACCGTGCCTTTCGAATACCTTGATCTCAAGATACCGGCAGGCTACGATGAAGTCCTGACGTCTAAATACGGGGAGTGGCGGACTCCTCAAAGGATAGCGGGCTACCATTCGCCACTTGTCCTCGACACCCATCGCTCATACAAAGAGGTCCTTGTGGAGAAGTTTGGCTACAAGCCGGAGTGGTTGAAGGAATTGCCGTAAAGCAGAATTCCTTGCTTTGTTGCTTGAGGATGTGTGAAAGGAAACGAAGAAACAATGAAACCCCATGTGAATCCATTTATAGAGAAGACCGTCCGCGTATTCCCGGCGCAGGGGCGTTATGGGAAGCTCCGCTACGACATGAACGAAAACCCCGAAGGCCTGCCCAAGGAGTTCGTCGATTCCGTGCTGAAGGAGATAACGCCCGAGTTTCTGGCGATATACCCAGAGCCGGACAGGTTCCTGCGCAAGTATGCGGACTTCGTTGGCGTCAAGTTCGAGAACCTGATGTGTACCAACGGCTCCGACATGGCGATTCGCTATCTTCTAGAGACTTTTGGCGAGGTCGGCAAGGAGGTCGTGACGGTAGCCCCTTCGTTCGAGATGTATTGGGTCAACTGCAACATCCTCGGCTACAAGCACGTGCCTGTCGCGTACGAGCCGGACTTGTCGCTGAAAATCGACAAGGTTGTTGCCGCCATCAACGAGAACACGCGAATAGTCGTGCTGCTGAACCCCAACAATCCGGTTGGCAATGTTTACACACTCGAGGAATTCGAGTCCGTGCGGAGGCGAGCCGAGGAGGTCGGGGCACTTGTCGTTGTCGATGAGGCGTACCACTACTTCTATTCCAAGACTTTCCTCAAGGAGGCTCTTGCCGCATCCAATGTCGTCGTGCTGCGCACATTCTCGAAACTGATGTCGTTAGCGGCAGTACGTCTGGGGGTGATTGTCGGCAATCCGGAGTTGATCGGATATGCCAGGAATGCAAGACTGACCTTTGATGCGAATTCCGTTGCGCTTCTGTTCGCCGAACGGCTAATGGATCGGCCGGACATCATCGACGGCCTCGTCAAGACGCAGCAGGAAGGCAAGGACTGGCTTCTTGCGGAGCTTTGCAGACAAGGCTACTGGTGCAAGGACTGCATGGGCAACTTCATATTCATAAAGACGAGACGCGATGCCCATGAAGTTTCGGAACGGCTGGAGCAGATGAATGTTCTTGTGCATCCTTACGGCAACCCGCTGCTAAGGGACTACATCCGGGTCTCGACTGGCTCGAAGACGGCGATGGAGAAGTTCTTTGAGGCGTTCAAGGAGGCAGACAGATGATAGGTGGGAAGACAGTTGTCTATACGAGCGGCACGTTCGACATGCTGCACATCAACCACCTGCGGCTCATCGAGTATGCGCGTGGGCTGGGCGACATTTTGATTGTCGGGGTGAATACCGATGAACTCGTGGCGTCCTACAAGTCCACGCCGATGATCCCGTTCGAGGACCGCATCGCGCTCATGCGGGCGATAAAGGGCCCGGATCTGGTGATTCCGCAGCACTCGCTCGACCATCGCGACAAGGTGAAGAAGCTCAAGTTCGACGTTTTCGTGGTCGGTGACGACTGGGTCGGCAAATACGACTATCTGGAAGAGCAAGGCGTGTCCGTCGTCTATACGCCATACGGGCGCGGGACATCATCGACTTCGCTGAAAAAGAAGATACATGATCGCTTCGAGGAGCTGAAGAAGACGACGGACAACCACATCCCCGACGACGCAGTCGAGAAGGCCCGTAAAGGCACGAAACGCCAGAATTTGGTATAATATACCCGATTGGCGACAATAGATAGAATGACCGTCTGTTAGGTTGGGGCATTCGGCTGCATACCCCAAGGGCGCGGAGCGTAGCTATTATGGAAGAGAAGAACAACTTTCGCCCGCTTTGGGACGGCAAGGATGCTTTATGGAGAAGTATTTTAACATAGCGGGGCCGTGTGTTCCAGAGGAGCACTACATGATTCCGGCGCTTGAACGGTTGCCGGAAGTGACGCGCTTGATAGACAGGAAACAGTCGTTCGTAATCCACGCGGCGCGGCAGTCCGGCAAGACAACTGCGCTTCTCGCGCTCGTTGCTGAAATCAACGGGAAGGGCGAAAAGCGCGCTGTTTATTTCACGCTTGAGTCAGCGCAACGCTATTCCAAACCGCAGGAGGGGATTCCGCGCATTGTGGAGTCGATGAGGAACGCATTGCTGTACCATCCTGTGTTCATGGATATTGTGCGTGATTCTGTTGCGGAGATTCCGGCTTTAAGGCCGGCATCGCCCGGACTTGGCGTGAAGTCCATGCTTTCGCTCATGGCACAACATAGCGATTTGCCGCTTGTAGTGTTTTTCGACGAGGTGGACTGTCTCTCGGACGACACTCTGATAACGTTTCTTCGCGAACTGCGCGACGGCGTAGTCAACTCTAGGGCCATTGACCCTGCGTCCAAGATTCCCTTCCCCGTATCGCTGGCACTTGTGGGGATGCGGGACATTCGCGACTACAAGGCGCGGGTCAGGCCGGAGTCTGTGTCCCTTGGCTCGGCGAGTCCGTTCAACATCATCACCGAGGATTACTGTCTGCGCAATTTCACCGCAGAAGAGGTCGCGTCGCTCTATGAGCAGCACACCGAGGCGACGGGGCAGGTTTTCGAGGACGAGGCGAAGAATGAGGCATACCGTCTCACAAGCGGGCAGCCTTGGCTCGTGAACGCCATCGCCCGGGAGTGCGTCGAGAAGATTCACGATTTCCGCTATGGCGAACCAATTACGGCAGCAGATGTCGATGTAGCCAAGGAGACTATCATCAGGGCGCGGGGAACGCATGTTGACAGCCTTATGGAACGTCTGAAGGAAGAGCGGGTGCGCAGGGTCGTTGAACCTGTGATACTTGGCCGGGAGCGCGGGGCGGCGGCAAATGACGAAGACTACCGTTATGTCATTGATCTCGGGTTGCTCAAGGATGATGGAGGCGGTTTGCGTCCTTCCAATCCGATGTACACCGAAATCATCCTTCGCTATCTGTCGCACGACCAGCAGCAGATATTCAAGACGGACTACCCGTCGCCTTTCTGGCTGCGAGCAGACGGTTCGCTTGACATGCCCAGTCTGATGGCAGAGTTCCAGCGGTTCTGGCGAGAGAACAGCGAGACCGACAGGGAAGTTTACGGATACAAGGAGGCTATGCCTCATCTGGTCTTGTGTGCGTATCTTCAGCGCGTCGTGAATGGAGGCGGTCGCATCAGTCGCGAAATGGCGCTAGGCTCCGGACGGTTAGACCTTTGCGTGGAGCTCAAGGGGCGTCGATATGCGCTTGAACTGAAGATGCGCCGAAACTTCTCGCGCGAGAAGTCGCTTCTGCAGTTCGCAGGCTATCTTGACTGTCTTGGACTTGCCGAGGGCTGGATGCCTGTATTTGACGACGACAAGTCAAAGACATGGGAAGATCGGCTCTACAATCGCGACGAGACGTTCGACGGCAAGACGATCCACGTCGTCGGACTGTGACTGTTTATGGAAAAGAAAACCAACCTTCGCCCGCTTTGGGACGCAATCCTTGAGGTTTACAAGGCGTTTGCGGCAATCTGCGAGCGGCATGGGTTGCGATACTGCGCAGACTGCGGCACGGCGCTTGGCGCTGTCAGGCACGGCGGCTTCATCCCGTGGGACGACGACATGGACATCCAGATGCCGCGTCCCGACTACGAGAAGTTCGTCGAGATCGCCCCGAAGGAACTGCCCTCTGGCCTCGCCTGGCTCGACCGCTTCAACTGCCCCGAATACGATAATCCCTTTGGCAAGGTCATTGTGTCGGACAGTGATGTTGTGGAGCGCGTGGCGCGAGAGTCTGGATTGTCAATCGGGCAGGGGATATTTGTCGATGTATTCCCGCTTGACGGCTACCCAGACACAATGTTTGGAAAACTGCGGAGACGCATCCAGAACATCTTGATGGAGATGGGCCTTAAGATGTCCGGCGCAGATGGCGTCAAGACCTTGAAGGCGACGGTTGCTCGCACACTTGGGCATCTGGTTTGTCCGAAGAAGTACAGGGTGCGTTCGCAGAAAGAGCTAAGCGACCTTTACGAGAAACGCGCGAGAAGTGTGCCCTTTGGCTCCACCAAGATGTGCGTGTCGATAGGTCTCGCCCACTATTACGACAACAAGCCATTCCCGTTCAAGTTCTTCGGTACGCCGCAAAAGATTCCGTTTGAGAACACGACAATGCCCGTGCAGGAAGATGTGAAAGGCTACCTGACATATCTCTTCGGCGATTTCATGAAACTGCCGCCAGAAGAAAAGCGGGTTGGAACACATGGAAACATTCAGGGAACGACGCCGTGGCGGCTCGGCCCTGACGGGTTGACTGGCGGCGAAAAGCGTTGATTACTTTGCCTTGGCGGGGCAAAGATGTGTTGCGATTTATGGAGAAGTATTTCAACATAGCGGGGCCGTGTGTTCCAGGAGAACACTACATGATTCCGGCACTTGATCGGTTGCCGGAAGTGGTGCGCTTGATAGACAGAAAGCAATCGTTCGTCATCCATGCGGCGCGTCAGTCGGGTAAGACGACCGCGCTCCTTGCCCTAGTTGCCGAAATCAACAGGGCCGGCAAGAAACGGGCGGTCTATTTTACGCTTGAGTCGGCGCAGAGCTATTCAAAGCCACAGGACGGAATTCCGCGCATCGTTTCGGCCATGCGCTCAGGCGTTCTCCGGCATCGCATCTTTGGCTCGTGGGCGAAAGCACTGCCCGTACACGAGGTGGCGAACGGGACTCTTGTGCCAGACCTCGGTGTGAAGGACTTCCTTTCGGCCATGTCAGAGGCTTCCGATTTGCCGTTAGTGGTGTTCTTCGACGAAGTGGACTGCCTTTCGGACGATACGCTGATAACGTTTCTCCGTGAACTGCGCGACGGCGTAGTCAACTCCCGCGCCGTTGATCCTGATTCCCAGTTTCCATTCCCCGTTTCGCTTGCGCTTGTTGGAATGCGGGACATTCGCGACTACAAGGCACGGGTCAGGCCGGATTCTGTGTCACTTGGCTCGGCGAGCCCGTTCAACATCATCACCGAGGACTACTGTCTGCGCAATTTCACCGCAGATGAGGTCGCGTCGCTCTATGAGCAGCACACCGAGGCGACGGGGCAGGTTTTCGAGGACGAGGCGAAGAATGAGGCATACCGTCTCACAAGCGGGCAGCCGTGGCTCGTAAACGCTCTTGCCCGGGAGTGCGTCGAGAAGATTCACGATTTCCGCTATGGCGAACCAATTACGGCAGCAGATGTCGATGTCGCCAAGGAGACCATCATCAGGGCGCGGGGGACTCATGTCGACAGCCTTATGGAACGCCTGAAGGAAGAACGGGTGCGCAGGGTCGTCGAACCGGTCATACTTGGCAAGGATGCATTTTCGTCGGGTTTTAACGATGACTATCGCTATGTTATGGATCTTGGCCTCCTCAAGGAGAACGAGAGGCACGCCCTCGTGCCCTCCAATCCTATGTATGCGGAGATTATGGTGCGTTATCTTACGGAGGCCGAGCAAAAGCGTTTTTATGACAGCTATGCCAAGCCTTTCTGGCTCAAGCCGGACGGTTCGCTTGACATGCCCAGTCTGATGGCAGAGTTCCAGCGGTTCTGGCGAGAGAACAGCGAGGCGGACAGGGAAGTTTACGGATACAAGGAGGCGATGCCTCACCTTGTCATGTGCGCCTATCTCCAGCGCGTGGTCAACGGCGGGGGACGCATAATCCGCGAGATGGCGCTCGGCTCCAGGCGGCTTGACTTGTGCGTGGAATACAAGACCTTCCGCTATGCCGTCGAACTGAAGATGCGCAAGAACTATTCGCGCGAGAAGTCGCTGGCGCAGTTCGCGGACTACCTTGACCGTCTTGGGCTTGCCGAGGGCTGGATGCCTGTATTCGACGACGACAAGTCAAAGACGTGGGAAGAGCGGCTCTACAACCGCGACGAGGCGTTCGGCGGCAAGACGATTCACGTCGTCGGCCTGTGACTGCTTATGGAATCGAAAACCAATCTTCGCCCCCTCTGGGACGCGATTCTCGAAGTGTACAAAGCGTTCGCGACGATTTGCGAACGTCACGGATTGCGCTATTGCGCCGACTGCGGGACGGCGCTCGGCGCAGTGCGCCACAAAGGCTTCATTCCCTGGGACGACGACATGGACATCCAGATGCCGCGTCCCGACTACGAGAAGTTCGTCGAGATTGCCAAGAAAGAACTTCCCACAGGCCTCGCTTGGCTCGACCGCTTCAACTGTCCCGAATTTGGGTTCGGTTTTGGCAAAGTGATAGTCACTGATGAAAACGTCGTGGCGCGGGTCGCAAGGGAGTCCGGCCTTTCGCTGGGGCAGGGAGTTTTCATCGATGTGTTTCCCTTGGATGGCTATCCGGATTCAGGGTTGTCCGTCTTATGGAGGCGGGTTCAGAACTATCTATTTTCCTTGCGAAGCATCTTTATCGGCGGCTTGGAGAACTGCCACACGAGCCGAGCCTGTGCTGCTTGGTGTGTAGCGGCCCTGATATCGCCGTTTAATTATAAATTCAAGAATAGCAGAGAACTGAACGATGCATGGGAAGAACGGGCGAGGAAATGCAAATTTGGGAGCACTCGCAGATGTGTGTCCATAGGGCTGTCAAAATACAATGACGACAAACCGTATCCGGTCAATTATTTCGGGACGCCCAAGGAAGTCCCGTTTGAAACCTCCACGATGAAAGTCCAGGAACACGTAGAAGACTATCTTGCCGCGATGTTCGGGGATTACATGGAATTGCCACCGGAAAGCGAGCGCAAGTCTTTGCATACAAAGGAGTCGTCAGAAAAGGCATGGCGGCTGGGGCCTGGTTTAAGTGCGGCTTTGCGCAATCCACGACATGAGGGATAGCTCGATAGATGCATTTCGCTGCCTTCTAATGATTGGGATTTGCACTCTTCATTCAATTACGCAAGGCGGCCACAATACGGCATGGGCGGCGAACATGCTCTTTTGGTGCGTGCCCGGCTTTGTTTTTATTTCCGGTTGGTACGGGATCCGGTTTTCCTTCGGCAAGATGGCAAGATTATATGGCATCAGCTTCTATTGTGCTGCACTGTTTGTCGCTTTTGACGCCTTTTTCTCAGGGTGCTCAAGCGGAGTGTGGGGAAGAATCTATGGGATTGCCACAGGCCAGTGGTTCCTGAATGCCTATGCCGTCTTGATGTGTATTGCGCCGATGGTCAATCAAGCAGTGGAGAAGGCTACCTCTCGAGAGTTGCTTCCTTTGCTGTTTTGCGTGTTTATCTGGTCCTTTAGCACGACGATGCCCATAGTTGGCAGATATGTCCCCCAAACCAGCGGGCTTACGGCATATTCGTTTCTTACCTTGCTAGGTGTTTATTCTGCGGCGCGGTTCGCAAGAAAGTCTTATGACGCCAATGGCCGTTTCAAGAGGATTGCCAACGACAAGCGAGTCATGTGGGCATTCTTGGCTGTGTGTTTACCGCTCGCTGCAATAGGGTTCAATGAATACAACTCCCCGTTTGCGTTGTTGATAGCTGGATGCGTGTTTCTGATGATTAAGGGATGCCATATGCCAAGATTGGCAGGGCGGGTCTGCGCATGGCTCGGCCCATCAATGTTCTCAGTCTATCTCATGCATTCGCATGGCCATGCGTGGCGGTATGTAAAGGCATTCCAAGACGGGGTGCTGGCTCATGGCGCACCGCTTGTGATAGGGTATTTGCTGACGGCATTTGCCGTGTTTGCCATTTGTGTGATTGCAGACATGCCGCGCCGCTGCTTTACAATGATGTTCAAGAGAGGCAGATGAGGAAGCCAGTATACCTCTACATCACTCCGTTCTTCCCCTCTCCAGAATCCTGGCGTGGCGGTTATTGCCAGGATGCCGCAAAGGCGCTTGTGCGGGACGGTAGATTCGACGTTCGCGTCATCGTGCCTGGCCGGGGCGACGACTACGAATGGGACGGCGTTAAAGTCTTGCGGATGCAACAGCTATCCGTGCCCTGCGGGCTGGTGCCTTTTGCGCTCGACTGGTGGAACAACCGCATTTTCAAGTCTCGGCTGATGAAAGCCGGCATCCAGCCTTCGGATGTCGCCGTATGCCATGCGAACACCCTTGGATGCGGACATTACGCGGCTTTCTTCAAACGCCTGAATCCAAGTGCGAAGGCGGTTGTGCAGCTCCATTCATCATACAGTCTCAACCTCGCTAGCGGAAGGCTTGGCGTGTTGCCGATTCATGCGACTCTCTTGTACCTATACTATAGACGAATCGTTGAAGGCGTGGACGCTCTGGCGTTCGTGAGCAAGATGTCCCGCGATACTTTCGGAAGGTATTTCGTCGGCGCGCCAGAGGGCGAAATCAGGGATGTGCGCAGTCAGCTGACGCTGGGCAGGTTCATGCGCGACCTGAATCTGCCTCGTCAGATGGTCGTTTACAACGGTATTGACAGAAGTCTTTTCTCACCAGATGGGCGGACGGCCCATTCGGGCTTCGTCATTGGATGTGTGGCCAATTTCCAGCCGTTGAAGGATCATATCACTCTTCTGCGCGCGGCAAGACTGCTCAAGGACAAGATTGGCGGCTTGAAGGTTCGCCTAATAGGGTCGGGCGCGACATTGCAATCTTGCAAGAAATATGTCGCGGAGAATGCGCTTGACGAGGTTGTGACTTTTGAGCCTGAAATCGATCACCGCGATCTGCCGGATTTCTACCGTTCGCTGGATCTATTCGTTCTGCCCTCAAGACTTGAAGGTTTTGTGTGTGTGTGTGTGGAAAGCTGGGCTTGCGGGACGCCGTCGATTTTTTGCGAAAGCATCAGCCTCGCGGAACTCGTTCCTGACGCCGAGCGGCATTTATGGACGTTCAAGCCGCAGGACGCGGAAGACCTCGCGGCGAAAATTGTCTCGTATAGAGAGAGTCGTCATTCGCAGCGATTCACAAAAGATCTTGAAATTAGCGGAATTTGGAAAGATTTCCTGAATAATTTGAACTACAGCGAAGGATGATTCTTGGGGAATGAAGTTCGCTTTTTACACGATAAGTCTCTCTCCGCATCAATTGCCCTTGGCGAAAGCGTTGATGGATGTGATTGGAGAAGATGAATATCGCTATGTGTCGGCGAAGCCAGTTCGTGAAGAGCGCCGGAAGTTGGGCTGGAGTGACGACATTGACGCGAAATGGTATGTTAAGGAATGGGAGAAGAAGGCTGAGGCGAGGGAGATTCTTGAATCGTCAGATGTCCTGATGAGCGGCGAGCGCGATTTGTCGCTTATGGAGAAGAGATGTCGCAATGGTTTGAAGACTATATACTGTGCTGAACGGTGGTTCAAGCCGTGGATGGGCATTCTGCGGTTGTTGAATCCTTCGTATTTCAGGATGGCGCGGCGATTTGTGAAATTGTTGTGCGATAGCGAGTCGATGTACTATTTCCCGATGGGAATCCATGCCGCCCGCGATATGGCGCGCCTGTGCGGGCTGATGCATGGCGATTTGCGGTGCTTGCTCCGCGCGCCGGAATTGGGTTTTGAACGGAAGCCCGGAGGAAGGATGTGGTTGAAGTCCGAACCGCGTAATACACCTAATGCACGAAAGTACGGCCTCGACAAGATGCGAATGTGGGGATACTTTGTTGAGAAAAGTGATGGAGTTATAAGTGAGGGGTCGAAAGGGTTGAAAGAGTCGAAACCATCCTCAAACTCCCACATTCCCTCACTCCCTCACTTCTCCACTATTCGTGTTCTTTGGGTAGGTCGCCTCTTGGACTTGAAGCGAGTGGATACGATTGTGCGCGCGGTCATCGCACACTCGGAATTGAAGCGTGTGTATGATTCTTCGCCACGAATGGCTTTGGATATTTATGGGGCGGGGCCAGAGTTGAATCGGCTTAAGAAGATGGTCAATGGATATGGAGAAATAATCAAGTTCCATCCGCCAGTTCCCATTGCCGAGGTGCGCAAGTTGATGCGAAGTCACGACGTCTATGTTCTGTCTAGCAATAGCTACGAAGGTTGGGGTGCTGTTGTGAGCGAGGCGCTGGAAGAGGGTATGAGAGTGGTTGGAACATACGAGGCCGGTTCTAGTGCGACGACATTGCCTGAAACGTGTCTGTTTCACGCCGGGAACACTAAGGCTCTGCTGAGATTGCTGCAGGGCGACATCCCCCAAGTGGGCATAGGTGCATGGACGGCAAAGTACGCGGCCGCCTTTCTGGCGGATGCTTTCTTTAAGCATGATTCTAGTGTGCGTTCCAAGGTGAGAGATATTTCACTTCTTTCCGGGGTTGTTTGAGGTAGATGAAGCGGATTGCGGAAATTGACAGTTGGCGAGGCTTCCTAATTCTTCTGGTTGTGCTGGGCCATGTAACCGGGATGGCATGCCACTTCTGCGAAGGGGAGGGGAAACGCTTCATGGAATGTTTGTTCAAGTTGATCTATGTGTTCCACATGCCGGCGTTCTTCTTCTTGGCAGGCATGACTTGGAGGCGGAGAGAAGGAGAATGCTTCATTACATTCTTGGGAAAGAAGGCAAGGCGTTTGCTTGTGTCTTATTTTGTCTTTGCCGCTCTTTCCGGTGTGATATTCTATCTGATGTCTGCACAATTCTTTTCAAACGTCGCAGGGAAGCAGGACGGGTACTATGTGGCAAAGGCGCCAGCGATTATCCGAGACATGGTAATATCCATGGTACATGCAGGAGGGTGGCCAGAAAACGGCGTGTTCCGCGGGAACTCGGTTCTGTGGTTTTTGCCGGCAATGTTCAGCGCAGAGGTGATATACTGGATTGTTGACAGGCTCTGCCCTAGAGCGAGATATCAGTTGCCAATCGTCCTTGCACTGTATTTAAGCGGTTTTTTTGTTCCTGCGCATTTGCCCTGGGGGTTGACAAGAGCACTGAATCTTATTGCTTTTCTTGCAGTGGGACGTTGGTGCGCTGCATTGGTGCGCCGTAGGATGTTTGGCGCGGTTGTTGCTCTTTTGGCAGCGGTCTATTGCTGTGTTTGCTGCTTTACTCCGAATCATTGGGCTGCACATAAGTCTCTTGTCTGGTATGTTGCCTTTGACAGTATTGCTTTGCTTGGCATTGTTGTAAGTTACAAGCTTGCTGAGAAGTTGGTCGGCTGTACATTGTTTCAGCGACTGGGTCTGGCTGCGATGGGCATAATGCTCATGCACAAGTATGTTGTTGTCTTGTTGCAGACAAAGGTGGTCGCAGTAAGCGCACTTTGCAAGTCGGGGCGTGCCGGGGCCTTGTTGGCCGTTGCGGGGTCTGTTGTGGTTGTGCTGTCTATCTCCTATATGCTTGCTGTCGCCGTCAAGGCGATGTGCCCATGGATGCTAGGCGAACGATATAAAAGCATGACATGAAGAATGATAATCTATATTTGATTGCGCTGAAATACGTTGTCTTGATTGTGATGGGCATGCTTGTGTGCCGTATCACAAGGGGGTACGCCCTTTTCCCCCTTGTGGGAGTCGCATGTTATTATGCTGTCACAGGAAAGGTGTCCAAGGCGTGGTGCATATTTATATTTATTCAATTCACGATGAACATAAACAGCGTCTTGATCCCCAAGAGCGGCATTGCATGGGCGGTAGGTTCGCGAGGAGGCATTGTCGCCATATCGCTTGCGTTTATCGTTGGAAACGTCAACCGTAAGGGTTGGTTCAGGCTTCCGTTCAATGGAATGATGTTGTTCCTTCTCGCAGCGCTGTTTTCTTTGTATGACAGCTGGGTTCCGCAGATATCGCTCTTGAAGATTATTCTCTTTTCGCTCTTCTTCTTCGGGATATGTGCAGGAGCAAGGGAATTCCAACGAGACATGGTTGCGCTGTCGCAGATGAGGGCGTTCTTTTTCGCAATTGCACTCATCCTGATCGTAGGTAGTTTGGCGTTATATCCATTTCCCCATATTTCATTTGCCACGTCGTTTAGACATGTTATGAGCGAAGGCGCTACAGCCGCCGAGGTGGCCATTCTGTTTGAGCAGATGTCAGGCAAGACGCTTTTCTGCGGGATTACAGGGCATAGCCAGACGCTGGCGCCGTTTCTGGCGATTGCATTCGCATGGTTGCTGTGCGATACTCTGTTCGTGGAAGGACAGTTTAGGTGGCTGCATTCGCTTTTGCTGCTGCTGACGCTTCCAATGCTTTACATGACACGGTCAAGGGTGGCGTTTTTTACGTTTGTCAGCGCAATTGTAATTATTTACTTTTATACAAGGCGCAAGATAGGCTTGAACCCAATGTTGCTAAAACATCTTAACAAGGTGATGATTGGACTTGGAGTCTTGCTGGTCATCGGCGGTGCCATAGTTGAGATTCGCAGTGGCGTGATAACCCGGTGGCTAAGAAAGACAGATGACATTAAAGGGGATACAAGGTCCTTGTCGGAGGCGCTCACCTCGTCGAGACAAAGCGCGATTGAAATGTGCATGATGGAGTTCAAGCGCAATCCAGTTGTCGGAAGTGGATTTCAGGTCGCATGGTACAGCAGGGATAAGTATGCAGCAGCCGGAGGTGGATTTGTCATATCGTCGTCGATAGAAAAGGGGATATTGCCGATAATGGTGCTTGGCGAAACTGGAGTGGTAGGCGCAAGTGCATTTCTTCTTGCGCTTATGTGCTTCTTTATCAAGAGCGCCAAGCGGGGGTATTACATTACCATTACACTTTTTTCCGTTCTTCTCGCCACTAATATGGGCGAGGCGACGTTCTTTTCTCCGTCAGGGTGCGGTGGATTGTTCTGGCTTGTCGCTGTTGTCGGAGGATTCGCCATGGATACAGTCATCATCTGCAGGAATGAGAGCGAGGCGGACCCTTATAGGATTCCAGCCCCTTATCCAGTCCCCTATATGGCAAGGTGACGGTGGTGGATATGTTGTTGGCTCGATAGAAGTCCAGTAGGAAGTTGCTCTTTGCCTCGGGCGATAAAAGACAGATTGGAGCGCAAGATGAGAGTGATTCAGGTAGTCCCTTCAATTGGCGCAGAGTCAAGCGGTCCAAGTTATTCTGTGCCGGCAATGTGCGATGCACTTCAATTCGCTGGATGTGGCGTCTCGCTGCATTTTGTTGGCAGGATGCCAGATAGACAGTTTAAGTTCCCTGTTTTTGCGTATAATGCTCATGGCTTCCCCCATCCAGCATTGGGCAGGTCGCCGGCGATGCTGTCGGCGCTTCGAAGGGAATGCCAGTCGGCGCAGATAATCCACAACAACTCATTGTGGATGCTGCCGAACATCTATCCGGCTAGTGCCAAGCGTGGCACTGATTGCAAGTTAGTGATGCAGCCGCGTGGAACGCTTTCGGAATATGCATTGGCAAGGTCGAAGTGGAAGAAGCGCCTGATGGGATGGTATGGGCAGTATGCCGCGATGAGAGCGACGGATATGTGGGTTGCCACTGCCGAGAGCGAGTATGAGGACATTCGTCGTCTTGGCTATAGACAACCGGTTGCGATATTGCCTAATGGGATTGACTTGCCGATTGGTGGTGGTGATGGTAAGAAAGTTAGGGGATGCGGAGCGAGGCGGAGAATGTTCTTCTTGTCTCGGATTCATCCAAAGAAAAATGTCGAAATGTTGCTTCGTTGCTGGGCGAGGCTTGAGGGCAAGTTCCGTAATTGGGATTTGTCAATTGTTGGACCAGACAAGAATAATTCATACGCTGACGATATGAAAACGTTGGCGAAGGAATTGGGATGCAGTCGTGTCAGGTTCGAGGGAGAGATAAACGGAGATGCGAAGTATAGATTTATGACCGAAAGCGAGTGCGAGATTCTGCCAACGCATTCCGAGAATTTTGGGATGGTGGTGGCAGAATCTCTTGCTTGCGGGACGCCGGTGATTTGTTCTCATGGCGCACCATGGGAAGGGTTGAACAAAGAGAAGTGCGGTTGGTGGGTGCCGACGGAAGAGGTAGAGTTAGCGCGGGCGATGGAAGCGGCGATGTCAACAACTCCAGAAGAGTTAGTCGCAATGGGAGCAAGAGGTCGTGAATGGATGAAACGAGACTTTGATTGGAACGCCATAGGCCGCAAGATGAAGGCCGCGTACGAGTGGCTGCTAGGGAATGGCGACAGGCCTGAATGGGTGAGGGTGTGAGCCGTGTAGCTATCTGCGTAGAGGCTATGGTGGCCAAGGAGGGTGGAGAAGGGAAGAAAGGATATCAGTAGTGCCAATCTTAAGATGATACTTTAAAATTGTCATTGTTTTGGGTTGTAGTTGCGTGTGGGTTATGTTATAATTTCTCCATGAAAATCATAGAAAGAGTTGCATTGAGGGAGGTTCTTGTTTTGCTGGATAGGGACGGGATCCTGACACCTGTTGAAATAAAGAAGACGGCAACTCCTGCGCTTTCGGACATAAAGGCGTTTGCGAAAGTGAAGGCACTGGGACTTCCGATTGGGGACGGGGCGGTTGTATGTCCTGCAACAGCGGCGATACCGTTGTCGGATTGTGTAAAAGTGATTCCCGTCGGTTCTCTTTAGAGACGGAATACATGGCTGATTGGTGCTGTGACAGGCCTGAATGGGTGAAGGCTTTGGCGTGTAGAGGTGGAGATGTGGAGAAAGGATAGTCGTGTGGAACGCAAACAGAATGGATGAACTTATGGAAGCGAAAGTCACAAGTCTGACAATTCCTGATCATGGCGATTGTCGAGGAAATCTCATTGCCCTTGAGGGCATGAGCGACATCGTTCCATTTGAGATCAAACGCGTCTATTACTCGTTTGATACGCAACCTGGGAGCGTGAGAGGCAACCACGCACACAAGAATCTCAAGCAGTTTGTGATCTGCCTGAGCGGAGCCTGCACTTTTGTCTGTGAGATGCCGGATGGGACGAGGACGGAGTATGTCCTTGATTGGCCGAACAAGGGATTGTTGGTGGAGGGGTTGGTCTGGAGGGAGATAAAGAACTTCTCCAAAGATTGTGTGATGGTCGTCCTTGCTTCTGAGCATTACAACGAGGCCGACTACATACGCGATTATCAAGAATTTCTCAAAGAAGTCGGGAGGGCATGATGGTTAAGTTCCTTGATCTCCACAAAATCAACGAACGTTTTCGTGGCGAATTGGACGCTGCGACCAAACGTGTGCTTGATAGCGGATGGTATCTGCTTGGAAAGGAAGTTGAAAAGTTTGAATACGACTTTGCCGCCTATTGTGGCGTGAAGCATTGCATTGGCGTGGCCAACGGGTTGGATGCGTTGAACCTGATATTCAAGGCGTACGGCTTTGGCCCGGGTGACGAAATCATAGTGCCCGCCAATACTTATATTGCCAGTATCCTTGCGATTAGCGAAAATGGATGTACGCCGGTTCTGGTTGAGCCGAAGTGGGAAACTCGGCTCATGGACGAGGATTTGATTGAACAGGCAATTACGCCACGGACGAAGGCGATAATGGTTGTTCACTTGTATGGGCGCGCCATGAACATGACGAAGATCCGGGAACTGGCAAAGAAATACAACCTTAAGGTTATCGAGGATTCTGCACAGGCGCATGGTGCCAAGTTCGAAGGCCGGCGGTGTGGCAATCTGGGGGATGCAAGCGGATTCTCGTTTTATCCGGGGAAGAACCTTGGGTGCATGGGGGATGGCGGCGCAGTGACGACGAATGATGATGAGCTAGCCGCGAAGGTTCGTGCCATCCGCAATTACGGCAGTGACTATAAGTATCATCATGTCTACAAGGGGACAAATTCGCGTCTGGACGAGATTCAAGCTGCATGGCTTGGCGTGAAGCTCCCGCATCTTGACGAGGACAATGCAATCCGAGCCAGAATTGCTGCGCGGTATTGCGCGGAGATAAAAAATCCGCTGATCGAGTTGCCGAATAACCCCAACTCCCAACTCCCAACTCCCAGCTCTCAACTCCCAACTCTCTCTCATGTGTGGCATGTCTTCGCGGTGACTTGCAAAGAGCGTGATAGGCTCAACAAGTGGTTGATGGACAATGGCGTCCAGACCAACATCCACTATCCGACACCTCCGCATAAACAAGGTGCCTATTCGGAATTGGCACAACTGAAACTTCCCATCACGGAGCGTATCCATCGTGAGATATTGAGTCTGCCAATGTCGCCAGTGTTGACAGACGACGAAGTGTCGGAGGTCATTCGTCTAGTAAATCAGTTCCATTGATGATTCATTGATGGGGGAAGCTATGGAAGCTAACAAGATTCCAATTACTGTTGTCATATTGACGCTCAATGACGAGCCTCATCTGCCGGAGTTGTTGGACTCCATACAGCCCTATGTCGAGGACATATTTATTGTAGATAGTCGCTCCACGGACAGGACTGTTGACATTGCCCTTGAGCGTGGAATTAAGGTTGTTCAGCGGGCTTTTACGACGCCGCCGGATCAGTATGCATGGGCATTCAAGAATCTACCCATTAAGACCGAATGGTTGTTCAGCATGGATCAAGATGAACGATTCTCTTCCTCGCTGGTTGAAGAGCTGAAAGGTATATTTGAGAAGGGGATCCCGGCTGATGTTGATGGGTTCACGGTAAAGTGGCGGCTATGGTTTATGGGGAGACCGCTTCATGCGATTACTGATACATTTAGATTGATGAGAACGAAGAAGTGCCATGTGTCGGATGTTTCGTGCAATGAGCATTTTGTCGTGCCTGGCAAGATAGTGTCGCTCAAGGGTGTTCTGGAGCATAAGGATGTCTTGAATCTTCACGAGTGGTATGAAAAGCAGAACCTCTGGACGACGCTGGAAGCCATCGGTCGGATTAATGATAAGTCTGAGGACGAGAAGGGCAAGCTGTTCGGCACTAGATTGCAGAGGAAGATGTTCTTCAAGCGGCTTTTCATTCATTCAATAGGCGGCAAGGCTGTAATGTTCTGGTACTATCTATTTAAATATGGCGCATGGAAAGATGGTTATGCGGGATGGTGCTGGGCGAAGTTAAGGGTGTGGGTGCATCGCGTTGGCGACATGAAGGAGAAGGAATTCCGCCGGAATGGCGTCCCGGAGATTCTGCCGGTTGCACGGCATGGTGATTTTGACCCACGCATCCTCGCGACCCCATTGCAACGCCAGCTCCTGCCCGAAACGGTGGCGAAATAGTGGAGAAGGGCTGCGAATGAACGAGGGTCGATTTCGTATGAAGCGCGATAGCCAGTGTCTGCCCATTAAGTCCAAGTCGCCCCGTCCAAAAGTAAACGCACGTCCTGAAAGTAAACGCGGCTAAAGTCTGCTTTGGCACTGGTTGCGTATCACGGGATGTGCGGCTTTTGCTTCGACGAGCGCGTTTCGGCGAGGGTGCCTTTACAAAGCCACTTGGCAAGCCGGGTGCAGGCGGAACGCCACAGAAAACGCCACAGAAAATCCTCTCTGCGATTCGAGAGAATCCTTATGTTGGAACGCAGGATATTGCCGATAGGCTTGGTGCCGAGAGAAGTACAGTGGCAAGGGCGATTGCAAAAATGAAGGCCTCTGGAATACTGCGTCGCGTCGGACCAGACAAGGGCGGTCATTGGGAAGTGCTCTCGACACAATCCTTAAACTAATACCTCTCTGCTGCTCTGCGTTAAAAACTCTGCACGCTTCTGCACGTTCTACACGGCTAAAATCTCTGCGTACCCCGCGCATCCGCGTCTCTGCGTTAATAAAAACTCTCTCCACTTCTAACAACCGAAAGGACCCCAAAAGATGAAATCCTTCCTATTCGCAAACATCCCGCTCAGCATCGTCCACTTCGTCCTCTTCCTGCTCTTCAAGGGCAGCTTCCTCGGCCAGCCCGGCTACGCCGTCGCCAACGCCCTCGGCGCCTCCTCGCAAGGTGTCCTCTGGTGGGCGCTGATGGTCCTCAACTCGCTCGTCTGGGGCGCCGTCCTCTCGCTCTTCGTCTTCCCTCTCCTCCGCAAAGTCATCAAGTAAGAGTTTCAGCCGTGTAGAACATGTAGAGTGATGAATAGCGGAAGTATGTTTTTAACCTATATTCGGTAGTTGGATGGGGTAGTGTTTAACGCAGAGGCGCAGAGGCGCAGAGAGTCTTATGCATTTTGAGAAGACATCTCCTTGTAGGCGCTGACAGCATCATTCACCCAATTGGTGATGGCTCATGCCCTTGGACAGAGTTTGGAATTCAGCGTTTTTACAACAAATTTCATTCGCTGCGCACTTTGCGTCCCTGCGCCTCTGCGTTAAAAAATGAACTGCCGTTCTTAGGATAAACCTATGGGTATGTATAACGAACTATTTTCTCGTTTTAAAGTGACGTCACATGATGTCACCCCATAAAAGGAATAGTAGTGATCGCACCGAAAATCGAAGCTTAATGATGGAGCGAAGCAATGATCGATGTTGGGAAATTTGTCGGGGTGATGAAGTCGGCGGGGGTTGACTTCTTCACCGGGGTGCGGATTCGATGCTGAAGAGCTTCTGCGCGTATGTGACCGACACGTGCGGCGTGAGTCTTGTGATTGCCGCGATGGAGGCTCATGTGAGCGGCCACCTGTGATGATTTAGCGAAAGGTAGAATATGGCAAATGTAATAACATACGGAACGTTTGACTTGTTCCACATCGGGCATCTGCGGCTGCTGCAGCGGGCGCGGGCGCTGGGCGGCGAGAACGGCACGCTGACGGTCGTTGTGTCGAGCGACCGGTTCAACTGGGAAGAGAAGCACAAGAAGTGCGCGATTCCCGATAAGCAGCGCGCGGAAATCGTCGGGGCGCTCAAGTGCGTGGACAAGGTCCTGTTCGAGGACTCGTGGGAGCAGAAGCGGCAGGACGTCATCGACAACCATATCGACATCTTCGTGATGGGCGACGACTGGAAGGGCAAGTTCGACTTCCTCAAGGACCTTTGCGAAGTCGTCTACTTGCCTCGCACGCCTGACATTTCGTCCACAGAACTGAAAGCACAACTGCACGGTTGACGTGTGCCCCTCTTCTACACGTTTCTGCACGGTTAAAAATCTTTCGTGTATTTCGTATGCTTCGTGGTCCTTCAATTACCCTAACTGCGAAACTGACTCATGAAAACCCTGTTGAAATCACTCTTAAGTCCCTGTCTCTCACCTCGGCCCCAGAGAAGGCTTTGCTTGTATCTCGGGATCTTCTCACCGTTGAAATGATCTGGCCTAAGGTCGGTACCCCACGCAAGTCTGCAACGCGGCAAGTCACCATGAAGAAGGGCAAGGTCGATTTTACAGCGGAGCCGTGAGCAAAGCGCGTACTCTTTCGCGAAGAGATCGACGGTCACACCGCGTTTACGGTTTCGATTGCCGAGCCGGTCACACTCCAGAAGCTACATCGCCTTTTGCAGTTGACAGCCAAGGCGGCGTTGAAGGAGGGTGCGGACATGATCGATGCTGCGCTCGTTTCCTGCGGTGACATCGCCGCCGCGCCGGTAGATGCGCTTGCAACGATGGTGGCGGAGAAGGATTCCCCTCGTGTGATCGTGCAGGGAATCCTCGACTACGATGATTTGCCGGCCGCAGGCGAGACGAAGGAAGTTGTCATACCCCTCACCCGTCCGAAGTTCAGTCGCCAGATTGGCTCGCCAACGCTTTCCGTCGCCGGTTGAAACACGAAATACACGAGAGCTGGGATGTGGAGGTTGTGGTGGGCAAGATGCTTTATGGCGATGAAGTGTATGCGATTTAAGGCGCGGTCCCCCGCGAGGCATCGTGCGTATCACGCGTAGTCCAGGCCTTCGATCTTGCCAACTGGAGGGCCCATTTGGTAACCGGCGAGAAGCTGCGGTCGTAGGGCTGCACTAAGCACGTCTCGGAATCGACGCTGAGACGGCTGGGGGTTGAGGCGTCCCCGCTTGGGGAATTGAAGAAGAGGTCTAGCCACGGAATACGCTGAATGCACGGGAAGGCACCGTGCTCGTTCGCGGGGGCGGGATTGTGCTATAATATGCGCATGCGTGATGGTGTAAGACCGACGACTCCCGACCGACGGGAAGGGTGCATCCTAAAGAAAGGCAACCTCAAGATGTCAAAGGATGTGAGCGCCGTTGCGCAGCTTTTCACAGGACTTCAAACTATAAACTGACTCTATGAAACAGATACTACAATCTTTCAAGACTGGCGAGATGTGGCTTGCGGAAGTGCCGGCGCCGCTGTGCAAGGGCAGGGGAGCGGTCGTGAGGACCTGCGCCAGCTTCGTGAGCGCGGGAACCGAGCGGATGCTCGCCGAGTTTGCAAAGAAGGGTCTTGTCGGCAAGGCGCTGCAGATGCCTGACCAGGTGAAGAAGGTCATCCGCAAGATGAAGACGGAGGGCGTCTTCGCCACCTTGGAGAAGGTGCAGGCGAAGCTCGACCAGCCGATTCCGCTCGGCTACTCGTCGGCGGGTGTTGTCGTGGAGGCGGGACGGGATTCCGGGTTCAACGTCGGCGACCGCGTTGCCTGCGGCGGCGCGGGATTTGCCAACCATGCCGAGTTTGACTACGTTCCGCGCAACCTGATGGTGAAGATACCGGACGGCGTGAGCTTTGAGGACGCAAGTTGCGCGACCGTCGGCTCAATCGCCTTGCAGGGCGTGAGGCAATGTGAGGTGAATCTGGGCGAGTCCGTTGCCGTTATCGGACTAGGACTAATGGGCATTCTTGCAGTCCAGATGCTGAAGGCGAGCGGCTGCAGGGTGGTCGGGTTCGATCCGAATCCGTCTCGTTGCAAGCTTGCGGAGGAGATGGGGTGCGACAGGGCCGTAAGCGAAAACTTCGCTGCGGAGTGCATGGCGTTTTCGGGCGGATTCGGCGTTGATGCCGTGCTTATCACTGCCGCGACGCATTCCGACGAGCCGGTGACGGTTGCGGCGGAGATCAGCCGCAAGAAGGGCAGGGTCGTGGCGACGGGGCTTGTGGGGATGAACCTGCCGCGAGACCAGTACTACAAGAAGGAAGTGGATTTCCGACTCAGCTGCTCGTATGGTCCGGGACGCTACGATCCTGTGTACGAGGAGCAGGGGATCGACTATCCGTTCGGGTACGTTCGCTGGACCGAGCAGCGGAACATGGCGGCGTTCCTGCAGCTTGTCGCGGAAGGGAAGGTGACGCCGGCCAGGCTCGTGACGCATCGGTTCAAGTTTGACGACGCGCTTGACGCCTACCAGGTATTGCTGGGGATCAAGAAGGAGCCATACCTGGGAATCGTACTGGAGTATGAGGAGAATATTAGCCGTGTAGAGATTAGTAGGCGGGTGGATTTTAGCCGCGTAGAGGTGGAGAAAGGGAGAAATGGAAATGTTGTAGTTGAGAGTTGTAGTTGTAGAAAGGAAAATAATCCATGCCACTCTACAGCTACAAACTACAACTGGAAGCTAGACGCCGTAGGCGTCAGCTTCATCGGCTGCGGAAACTTTGCCAAAGCGGTGTTGCTGCCGACGCTTAAGAAGATGCCCGGGTGTTCATTTAGAGGAGTCTCGACGGCGACTGGCATGAGTGCGACTGACACGGCGAAGAAGTATGGCTTCGCGTTCGCTGCGACCGACCAGACCGAGGTGCTGAAAGATGCGGAGACAAACCTAGTATTGGTGACTACTCGCCACGACATGCATGCACCGCAGATCAAGGCGGCACTTGATGCCGGCAAGTATGTCTTCACCGAAAAGCCGCTGTGCATCAATGAAGAGCAGCTGGAGGGGATGGTCGTAGGTGGGGGTTGTAGTTGTAGAAATGAAGATAACGTCCAAGCTACAACTACGACTAACGGCTACAACTTCTCCCGCATCATGATAGGCTTTAATCGGCGGTTTTCGCCTCACGCGAAGCTGCTGAAGGATTATTTCGCAAAGAGGACGCTTCCGCTCGTAATGCATTATCGCGTCAATGCCGGGTCGATCCCGAAGGATGTGTGGCTGCAAGATCACGATGTCGGCGGCGGGAGGATGATTGGCGAGGGATGCCACTTCATCGATTTCATGAGTTACGTCTGCGGTGCGTCTGTCGAGAAGGTCCAGGCGATGTGCATCAAGACGGCGAACGGCGCCGAAACGCCAGAAGATTCAATAAGCGTCAACCTTCAGTTCGCCGACGGATCGGTCGGTACGCTTGAGTATGTCGCATTGGGCGACACGACGCTTCCAAAGGAGTTCTGCGAGATACACGGCGAGGGCTCAACCGCTACGATGGACAACTTCTGCAAGACCGTATGCTCCGGCAAGCTCGGCAAGCGCAAGTTGAAGGGCAAGCAACAGAAGGGGTTTGCCGAGGAGCTTGCGGCGACGGTCGCGGCGGTGAAGGATGGCAGGCCGATGCCGATACCGTTTGAGGAAATTGCCAACGTCACGAAGACGACATTCGCTGTCCTCAAGGCGCTTAAGAGCGGGAATATGGAGAGCGTGTAATGTCTTGAGCCGTGTAGAGGTGGAGAGGTGGGGTATGGGGATTGCCGTGTAGAGGTGGAGAGGTGGGGTATGGGGATTGCCGTGTAGAGGTGGAGAGGTGGAGAAAATGAGCATAGATAAGTTGGTGGAAGATGTCAGGCAGGTCGCCTATGGTGTCCATGTCTATCTTGGCAATGGATATCTTGAGAAGGTGTATGAGAACTGTCTGAGACATCGATTGGGAAAAGCAGGATACAATGTTGAGCCGCAAAAGCGGCTTGAGGTTCGGGATGAAGACGGGTATCTTCTTGGAGAGTATTTTGCCGACTTGGTGGTAAACGGGGAGTTGATTCTGGAACTTAAGGCTGTCAGCGCACTTGTGGGAGAGCATTATGCGCAGGTTCTAAATTATCTAAAGATAACAGGATTCAAGAAGGCCCTTCTCATAAACTTTGGATCATACCGCTTTGAAACACGAACAGTTGTTCCGAACTTCTCCCCGTCTCCACCTCTACACGGCTGATCAACCCCGAACTTCTCCCCATCTCCACCTCTACACGGCTGATCAACCCCAAACTTCTCCCCGTCTCCACCTCTACACGGCTGATCAACCCCAAACTTCTCCCCATCTCCACCTCTACACGGCTAAAAACCTATTCGGTAGAATGTCAATTGGAAGACTATTTCGAACGGTGCGCCACTTGAAGCCAACTCAGATATGGTTTCAGGTGTGGCGGCGCCTGCAGAAGAAGTTTGAGCCTCATCCAAAATGCGGCAGCGAAGAGCTGCCAGAGTTCACTTTTTTGAACGTGACGGCAAGGCCGAAGGGGTGGAACGACGAGTCGCTGGAGTTGCTATGGCGGTACAATCTCCACTATTTCGATTATGTTAACGGCCGTGTAGAACATGTCGAAAAAGAATGGGAAAATGGCCGTGTAGAGGTAGAGAAGTGGAGAAATTTGATGGAAAGATGGATTGCAGAGAACCCACATGGAGCATTTCCAGGCTGGGAACCTTATCCGACATCTTTGCGCATAGTTAATTGGGTAAAATGGTTGTCCTCGAATAACTCACAACTCACAACTCATGACTTACAACTGATTGAATTTTCGCTAAATGCTCAATCTTCGTGGCTGATGAGCCATCTGGAGTATCACTTGCTTGCAAATCACCTTCTCGCAAATGCCAAGGCGCTTGTCTTTGCCGGGAAGTATCTTGTCCGCAGGGATTTGTACGAGAAAGGAATGTCGGTCTATCGCCGGCAACTGCCTGAGCAGACGTGCAGCGACGGGGTGAACTTCGAGCGCAGTCCGATGTACCACGCGATTATCTTCGAGGACATGCTTGACCTCGCGGAGTACACGGACGAACCGTTGTTCAAGGAGTATGTCGCAAGGATGGCGGAAGGCATGATGCTGTTGACCGGGACTGACGGCAAGATCGCCAAGTTCAACGATTCGACAGAGGGAATTGCCAGGCAACCGACGGAGCTGCTTGCAAGGGCAGAGAAGCTTGTCCGTGTAGAGGTGGAGAAGGGGGGAGGGAAAGGAGTTGTAGTTGGGAGTTGTAGTTGTAGAGTTGGGAGTTGTAGTTGTGGAAAGGAAGATTCTGTCCGTTCTAGGACTACAACTAAAGGCTACGACTCAAATTCTGGTTTCCTCCGTCAAGAATGCGGTAACTATGTCCTTCTCGCCAAGTGCGGGGAGATAGGTCCCTCGTATCAGCCGGGGCATGCACATGCCGACACATATTCGTTCGAACTTTGGAAGTCGGGCAAGAAGGTCGTTGGCGACACGGGGTGTTCGACATACATCCCCGGTGATGTTCGCAGCTACGAGCGCAGCACAATGGCGCATAACACGGTTGTTATCGACGCGCAGAATTCCAGCGAGGTCTGGTCAAGCCACCGCGTCGGGCGACGGTTCGACAGGGAAAGCCATCGGCGCGAGTTCACTTTGTCGGCGGACGGATTAAAGGGGGTGGATTCCCTCGGAGGCAACGGTGAACACAGGGTCGAGGTTCGATTCCACATCCCACCTGGTGTGCCAAAGAACGAGGTGACCATTGATTGTCCCGGAGAGCTTAGATGGGAAGAGTGCGAGTTTGCCGAAGGGTGGAATGTGCGAAAGAAAGGTTTTTGCGCCGTATATTCTTCTCGGTTAGACTTCCCTGCAAAGATCGAGTGGTGCATCCGCTAAACTCACAACTCACAACTCACAACTTACAACTCAATGCGAATACTATTTTTCAGCCATTACTACACGCCGGAGGGCAACGCCCCGGCAACACGGGTCAGCGCGTTGTGCGAGCGCTGGGCCAAGGCAGGGCACGACGTCACGGTGGTGACGTGTCCGCCGAACGTGCCGAACGGTGTTGTGTATGACGGCTACGCGAACAAGCGCACGAGCGAAGTGGTCAACGGCGTCAAGGTGGAGCGCGTCAAGCTTTACATCGCGGCGAACAAGGGGGCGATAAAGCGCATGTTCAACTATGTGAGCTATTTCCTCAAGTCCCTTCTTGCCGCGCTGAGGCTTCCCAAGCCCGACGTGGTTATCGCCACAAGCCCGCAGATATTCTGCGGGTACGCCGGGGTGTGGTATAAGCGCTTGCGGCGTGTCCCGCTGGTTATGGAAATCCGCGACATCTGGCCGGAGTCGATGTTTGCCGTCGGCGCGAGAGTGCCTAAGATCGGGATATGGGGGCTTGAGCTAATCGAAAAGGCGATGTACCGCAAGTGCGACAGGCTCGTGACCGTCGGTCAGGGATACTACGACAGACTCGTCGAGAAGGGTGTCCCGAAGGAGAAGATGTCCATTGTCATGAACGGGACCGACCTCGCTGTCTATTCGCCGCGCGAGAAGAATGCGGAGCTGTTGAAGAAATACGGGCTGGACGGCAAGTTTGTTGTGAGCTACATCGGGACGGTCGGCATGGCCTGCGGACTGGAGGTTGTCCTGGATGCAGCTGAAATAATTAGCCGTGTAGAGGTGGAGAAGGGGAGGGTGTTTAGGAGTGAGGGAGTGAGGGAGGTCGTTTTTGTGGTTGTTGGGGACGGCGCGCAGAGGGCGCAGTTGGAGGAAGACGCGAAGAAGCGCGGACTGGCAAATGTCGTCTTCACAGGACGGCAACCGAAGAGTTCAATGCCAGACTGGGTCAGTTCGAGCGATGCGAGTCTCGTACATCTCAAGGCGTCCGAACTCTTCACGACGGTCATGCCAAGCAAGATCTTCGAGAGCGCAGGTTGCAAGCGACCGATAATCATGGGCGTGGATGGCTATGCGAAGAAGCTCGTCATGGATGCCGGTGCCGGACTTGACATGAAGCCTGAGAGCGCGGAGTCGCTTGTGGAGTGCGTGAAGAAGCTTGTCGAAGATTCCGAGCTGTGCAAGCGGCTTGGCGAAAATGCCTACAACAACATCGCCAAGGTCCACAATCGCGATCAGCAGTCTAGTGACTATCTGGGAGTTCTGGAAGAGGTAAGTTGTAGTTGTAGGGATTAGTTGTAGAAAGGAGTTTAGTTTTGGCACCATTTAAGAAATTGATTGTGTGGCAGAAATCAATGGAGCTTGTGCGCGTTGTGTACAAGTTGTCAAAAGGATTTCCACGTGATGAGCGATATGCGCTAACGGATCAGTTGCGGCGGGCGGTGGTCTCGATCCCGTCTAATATTGCCGAAGGCAGTGGTCGCGCGTCTAACAGGGATTACGCACATTTTCTTTCTATTGCTCGTGGCAGTCTTTATGAAACACTTACACAATTGCAGATAGCTCATGCAGATAGCTCAAGATCTTGGCTATATCGAAGAATATGAAGCGTGTGATTGCTTGGCAACAGATGTTGGAAGAATGCTTACTTCTTTGACGAAGAAATATGATAGCATCCACTCTACAACTACAACTAACAACTACAACTAAAATGAAGATCGTTTCCGTAGTCGGGGCTCGCCCCAATTTCATGAAGGTTGCGCCGTTTTGTCGTGCGCTCAAGGCTTATCCAGACGTCAAGCATGTCCTGGTACACACAGGTCAGCACTACGATGTCAGGATGAGCGAGCAGTTCTTCAAGGAACTGGACATCCCCAATCCGGACATCAACCTCGAGATCGGCTCCGGTTCCCACGCCGAGCAGGTAGGGCGCACGATGATCGCGTTCGAGAAGGTGTTGAAAGAAGAAAAGCCGGACTGGGTCGTTGTGCTGGGCGACGTCAACGCGACATGCGCGTGCTCAATCACGGCAAAGAAGGAGCACGTCAAGTGCGCCCACATTGAGGCAGGGCTCCGCAGCCGCGACATGGACATGCCTGAGGAGATCAACAGGCTTGTGACGGACAGGCTGAGCGACCTCCTGTTTACGCCGGACAGGCTTAGCAACGCGAACCTGGAGGCGGAGGGCGTGGAAGGCGGCAAGATCAAGTTTGTCGGCAACATCATGATCGACACGCTGGAGCGCGAACGCGAAAGGGCGGCTGCGCTGGACATCAACCAGATAGTTCGCGATAATTTGATAGATGAGTTGGATGGCCGTGTAGAGGTGGAGAAGGGGAGACTGTTAAAAGACAATTCTTATGTTGCGATGACGATGCATCGTCCGAGCAATGTGGATCAGGGTGAAACACTTGTGCCGGTCATGCGGTTCTTCCTGGACGAGGTGTCAAAGGAGTACCCGACCGTATGGGCCATTCATCCTCGCGCCCAGAAGATGCTCAAGGAGTTCGGACTCTGGGACGAAGTCGTCGCAAATCCGGGCATGATTCTCGTGAACCCCCTTGGATATCACGAGATGCTCAGGCTCAACATGGGGGCACGGCTTTTCATGACCGATTCCGGCGGGCTTCAAGAGGAGTGTTGCGTCCTTGGTACCCCGTGTCTTACAATGCGCTGGAACACGGAGCGCCCCATTACGCTCATGGAGAATGGCGGGGCGTCTATCCTTGTCGGCAACGCTGTCGAGAAGATCCGTGATGCCTATCGCTCGCAGATAGACGCGGCGCGGCACGCAATGCGCCCAGAGCTTTGGGACGGCCACACTGCGGAACGAATCGCGAAGGCCTTGGCCTGTTCCACGCTTTGATTTTGGGCGATTCCAATCTAAATAACACAATCGGTAGATTAAGGAGGAACTCAATGATAAAAGTAGGCATAATAGGATGCGGGTTCGTCGGGGGCGCGCTCAAGGCGTGGCTCGAGGAGAACAACAAGGAGTGCAGTCTCTTCATCAGCGACCCGCCGAAGGGGTACAACGACGACCTGTCGGGGATCGACATCGCGTTCCTGCAGATACACGTCCCGACCGAGGACGACGGCACCCAGGACCTGACGCTCATGAAGGAGCTGATCCGCAAGCTGCCGGACGTCCCGGTGTTCGTCCGCACAACGATACTTCCGGGCACAAGCGACCTGCTCTCGAAGGAGACGGGGCACAAGGTATGCTACATGCCGGAGTTCCTTACCGAGCGCACGTACATAGAGGACTTCAAGCACCAGCCCATGGTGTTCACCGGCGCAATAGAGCTGCTGTGCAAGATATTCAAGGGCAAGACCTTCACGACGATGACGCCCCTGGAGGCGGAAATCACCAAGTACTGCCACAACGTGTTCGGGGCGTACAAGGTGACGTACTTCAACGCCGCATACGACTACTGCCAGAGGATGGGCGCGGACTGGGCGCGCGTCCACGCGGGCATGCTCCTCTCCGGATACATCAACGACACGCACACGTTCGTTCCGGGACCGGACGGCAAGTTCGGCTACGGCGGCAAGTGTTTCCCGAAGGATGTCAACGCCTTCGCCCAGATGACGCAGGGGACGCCGCTGGGAACGCTGCTCGCCCCGCTGCACGAGCTGAACGTCAAGTTCAGGGGCTTTGAGGAGCATATCTAGTGTACTGCATAAACAAGGTCGTCGGATGGGTGATGAGCCCAATGGGGATTCTGTTCCTCGGGCTCGGGCTCTCGTATGCGCTACGGCGCCTTCGCCTGCGGGTGCAAGGCGACGAGAAGACGGCTCGGCTGGCCAGGCTCTCCAAGTGGATCGCGGGGCTCACGCTCGCGTTCACCTGGGTGTTCAGCTGCGGCGCGACTACGCGCCTCGTCGGGGCGGCCCTCGAATCCAGGTGGGCTCCCAAGGACCATCCCCACGACTACATTGGCGACATCCCCCAGGCGGACGCGATAGTCGTCCTCGGCGGGGGCATCGGAGTCCACGCGGAGTGCGGTGCGCCGGAGATGTACAGCGCGGCGGACAGGGTCTGGCACGGCGCAAGGCTCTTCAAGGCCGGCAAGTCCAAGCGAGTCGTGCTGTCCGGACCGTTGGTGGAGTTGAGCACAGTCCCCGTCATGTCGGACTTCGGCGTGCCCCGCGAGGCAATGATCTACTTCTCCGAAGCGCGCAACACCGAGGAGGAGGCGCGGTTCGTCAGGGAGTACCTGAAGGACCCGGCAAGCGCCGTCGCTCCGCGAATCCTCCTCGTGACAAGCGCCTGGCACATGTCCAGGGCCAAGCTCCTCTTCGAGAGGGCAGGCCTCGAAGTCGTGCCCGCCCCCGCCGACTTCGAGCTCAGCTGCGCCCTGGAGGCCCCGATGGAGATATGGGACTTCCTGCCGTCTGCGGACGCCATGGCCAGGAATTCATACGCGGTCAAGGAGCTGATCGCCAACGTTGGGTACAGGCTCCTTCGCAGATAGCGCCGGGAGGGCAGGCTGTGGACTCCGGGGTTCGCAGGGTTCTTTTTCTCGACCTCGAATCGCACAAGGCGACGGGGTCTTCCGATTTTTTCGTCGAGCTTCTCCGCCGGCGCTTTTCAGTCGTGCGGCGGTATGCGAAGTCACGCCTTTCGCGTGACATGCCGAAGCGCAGCGACGTAGCCGGGTTCGACTGCGTCGTCTGCTGGCAGCTCATCCCCGGGAACGCGCAGTCCCTGTCATGGGGCAAGCCCTGCGTCCATGTGCCGATGTTTGACGGCGAGACGGGGAATCTCGTCAAGTGGATCCGCAATGCGCTGCAGGGCGTCCGCGCCATTGGCTTCTGCCAGGCCGAGTGCCGTCTGCTCGAAAGGGCGCGCGTCAAGTCGCTCCATGTCAGGTATTTCCCCGCGCCGAGTCCGTTTTCCCCAGGAGACCCGCGCAGGGCATTCCTCTGGCATCGCGGCAAGCTGGGCTTCGCCGACGTGAAGCGCCAGCTTCCGGCCTCCGCCTTCGACGAGCTTGTCGTCCGCTGCGGACGCGGCGAGGCGGACGCGATAAGTGAGGACGACAAGTCCCGATACCACGTCAGGACTGTCGTTGCCAATGACGGCGACACGAAGGAGTCCTATCTCTCCCTCTATTCGGGCTGCGGCGTTTTTTTCGAGCCGCGCTACGAGGAGGGCATTGGGCTCGCCTTTCTGGAGGCCATGTCCGCCGGCAAGTGCGTCATTGCCCATGACGCCCCGACTATGAACGAGTACATCGCGAGCGGGCGAAACGGCATCCTTCTGGACTTCCGCGACCCGCAGTCCGCACCCGTCCAATTGCCGGATCGGCAGACCGTTGAGACCATCCAGCGCTCCGCATACGAAACTTGCGTAGAAGGACGCCGGCGCTGGGAGGCGGAATGCGAGGACGCCATCCTGGACTTCATAGACGCAGCCATCTCGGAACATCGCGGAATGGGCTTCTTCAAGCGCCTCCTCTGGTGGCTCCTTCTCCCCGCGCATCTCGCATGGGACGCGAAGACGCTTTTCCAGAAGCTGCTGCGCCGGGGATGACATGGGCGGGAATTGGATGATGACGGAACTCGTAGTCTGGGCGCAGAGCGTGTGCCGTTCGACGATGGGGCTCTACCGCGAGGTGAAGCGCCAGGCGGGCGTGCCGGTGTTCGTCGTTGTCCGCCAGAGTTCGCACGGCGACGCGGCGCGCCAGCTCAGGGAGCGGCAGGGTCAGTGCGCGTCGAAGTATGCGGACGTAGTGGATGCGGAATGGGACGGCGGCTTCGAGTCCGGACTGACCATCCTGGCCGCACATTCGCGTCCCGGCTTTGTCCACGTATTCAGCGGCTACCAGGTGAGCGCGTCCGTCCGGCGGCTGATCGGATGCGCCCGCAGCCTCGGCCATCGCGTCATCGTCTATGACGAGGCGCCGTGTCCGATGTGCGTCGGCGTCAAGGCGTTCCTGAAGCGGCTCTACTACCGCTGGCTGCTGCCGTGGAAGGTTTGCTCTTCCGTCGAGTTCGCCCACCGCTTCCTCTCCGCAAGCGGAGAGCTGGGGCTCGACGCCCTGATCCGGCTTGGCTGGCAGAAAGAGAAGATCGTGCCTTTTGGCTATGCAAGCGACGTCGATGACGCCGTCGCTTGCAAGGCGGAGCGCGGCAGTCGGGAAGACGGGCCGCTGCGGATTCTGCACACCGGCATGGAGTCGCCGTATCGCGGCGTCGCGACGCTTGTGCGCGCCGTGGAAATCCTCCACGCGCGCGGCGTCGAGGTGGAACTTCGCCGAACGGGCGGGGCTGTCCCTCCGGACGAGCTCTCGCGCCTCTACGGATGGGCGGACGTGCTGGTCGCCTGCGGACTCTGCGAGCCGTGGGGAATGCGGGTCAACGACGCGATCCACGCCGGTCTTCCCGTCGTCGTGTCGGACGGCATGGGCGCGAAGATGCTGGTGGAGGAGTTCGGCTGCGGAATCGTTTACAAGCATGGTTGCGCCGCCGACCTCGCCGCCGCCCTCGAGCGCTTCGCTTCCGACGGCGAGTTCCGCCGCGCCGCCGCGTCCGGCGTCGCGCGGGCGCACCGGGCTTTCTCCCCCGCCGCCAGGGCAATGGCGTTCATAAAGGCGGTCGCTCCCCGATGAAGCGCCTCCACATAGTTCCAGGCCTTGACGCCGCCGCAAACGGAATGGCGGTCGTCGCCAGGCTCCTTGCAGGCGAGCAGGGCGACGCCGAAGTCGTCGATCTGGGCTGCGGAACGCAGGTGTTGCACGAAGGCCGGGGGCGATTCGACGAGGTGTGGGTCCACGGGATGTGGCTGCCGCGCGAGTGGACGGCCTGCCGCGCCGCATTGCGCGGCGGCGCGCGGCTTGTGCGCATGACGCACGGCAGCCTGAGTCCGCTGTACCTCAAGCGGCAGAGCCCGCTGAGGAAATCGCTGGCCGGACCGTTCGAGCGGCACTTCCTACGGCGTGCCGAACGCATCGTCGCGACGTGCGAGGCGGAGGCGGAATGGATACGGGCGTATCTCGGGGAATCCCGCCCGCCTGTAGAAGTGACCGACCTCAAGCGCTTCTTCAATCTGCCCGTCGCCGCCCCTGCGCCTCTGCGGCTCTCTGCGGAAGGGGGTTCCTCCCGTCCGCTGCACCTCCTCTACATCGGCCGCCGCCATCCGCTGAAGGGGCTGGCCTTTTTGGAAGAGGCCGTAGGTTCGCTCAACGTCAATGCTCCCGCGCCCGCCGTCGAACTCCGCGTAGTCACCTCGGCCTCAGGCGAAGAGAAGGAGCGGGCCTGGGACTGGTGCGACGCGCTTGTCCTGCCGACGCTCTCGGAGAACTTCGGCCTCGTCGTCGCCGAGGCGCTGGAGCGCGGCAAGCGCGCGATCGCCACCGACGGCGCGCCGGCGTGGGACGGATGCGGCGACTACGGCGGATGGCTCGCCTATCTGCGCGGCTACCGCGACGGCTCTCCGTCCGAACGCGCGGCGCTGCTTTCAGACGCCATCGGACGGCTGCTCGCGCAGTAGCCGCTCAGCCCTTTTTCATGAAGCGCGTCAAGCGCTGCGGAAAGCCTTTCGCGCTTTTCGCGAATTGCGTCTCCAGGCTCCTCGAAGAGCGTCGGCGCTCCGTCGTCCGGCGTCGCCTGGATGTTGGAGACCCCGAACCCGACCAGCCTGACGACGTAGGCGCGCCCCTTCGGCCAAGCCGCGTCGAAAAGCGCAAGCGCCGCCTCCCGCAGGGCCATGTCGTCCCGCGACGGACGCTGGAAGGGCTGCTGGCGCGTGATGGTGCGGAACGCCGAGTCCCGTAGTTTCAGCCGGGCTGTCCGCGCCCACCTCTCCTTGCGCCGGAACCGGCGCCCCACCTCCTCGACAAGCGCGAGGTATGTCTGCCGGACCATTTCACGGTCCGACGCATCCTCGTCGAATGTGTACTCCCGCGAGACGGACTTTTCGTCCTCGCCCTCCCAGTACACACGGTCGTCCGAAATCCCGGCTGCGTACGCCTTCAGCGATGCCGCGGCGGACGCAGATCCCAGAATGGACTCCAGCTGCGCGGCGTCCAGCCGCTGGACGTCCCCGCATGTGACGATTCCGTAGGGCTTCAGAGCCTCGATCGTCCGCTTCCCCACACCCCACAGCACTCCGACGGGCTTCCGCGCGAGAAACGCGGCGGCCTCGTCCGGGTCGAACGGCATGACGGTCAGCCCGTCCGGCTTGTTCTCCTCCGAGCCGATCTTCGCGAGAAGCCTGTTCGGGGCGATTCCGACGGAGCAGGTAGTACCGCAGGCCCGCTTCACCTCCCTCCGCAGCGCCTCGCCCAGGGCCCTGGCACTACCGTGCAGGTGGATCGACCCCGTGATGTCGAGGAACGCCTCGTCGATGGAGACGCCCTCGACGAAGGGCGTGAAGCGTCCGAACGCCTCGAACGCCGCGTCCGACACCTCCTTGTACAGATTCGTATGCGGCGGGACGAACACGGCACCGGGGCAGAGCTGCCACGCCGTGCGCGACGGCATGGCGGAGCGGACGCCGAATCTGCGCGCCTCGTAGGAGCATGTGGAGACGACTCCGCGCTCGTGCGGACCAGCTCCGACTATGACGGGACGCCCGCGCCACTCCGGGTGGCGCGACTGTTCCACGGACGCGAAGAAGGCGTCCATGTCAACATGCATTATCGTCTTTCCTGCCATCGCGGAAAGTATATCATATTTTGGTTTTTTGTGGCAAAATTTGTGCAAAGTGCGCGGAATATAGGGCTTAGACAGCTGTTTTCCTATTTTACATGCACGCTTTCCTTTTTTGCATGTCTTTCGCATTGACTCCCAATGGCAAGGTTTGGTATAATTTTCATATTTCACACAAATAAGGAGAACGAACGCAATGTACATGACAATTCGTGGAAGACAGACAGTCCGTGGCGGATCCCTGTTCCGCCGCCTTTTTGCCGTTTTTGCCGCATTCTTCTGCGCGGCCTCCGCCTCGGTCATGGCTGCCGGGAAGGTCTATTACGCCTCGGACGCCGACCCGAACTACAAGGCGATGCTGGACAAGTACTACATCCGGGAGGAACTCCAGCTCTGGGTGGAGAACATCGAGAGACTTGCGTGCGGGAAGGCGGGGACAGTCACCCAGGACATGAAGCTTGTGCCCAGGGATTCGGGTGCCCTTGCCTCCACTGTGTACGTCAACGGCAAGCCGTCGTCCCTGCGGATCAACATGAACTACTTCATGACGCGCGAGAGCCAGGGCAACGTCGCCGGCGCGAAGGGAGCCATGATCCACGAGCTTGCGCACTACGTCGGCGGCGCGCTGGGCCTGACGAAGAACTCCCTTACCAGCACCGACTCGCAGTACACCACCGACTCCGCGTCCCTTGAGGAGGGGTACGCCGACTGGATCAGGTACTACAACTACGAGCCGGCGAGCAAGCGCGACACCATGCGCTACGAATGGCTTACCGGGTCGCGCAAGACGGGCGACTACGCAACCGGCGCGGGATTCCTGGACTTCGTTGACCAGAACTACGGCTACCTCTACCCCGGCCCCACAGGCGTCGTCGCGAGGCTGTTCTACCTGAGGAACAACAAATATCCCGAGACGGGCGCTGTCCTCACCTCCGGCAGCTCGCCGTCCATCTGGGCGGTGCTCCTGAACCGGCCCGGGCTTACCTTCTCCAACGTGTTCAACGAGTGCAAGAGCGACTACTACACCATCCACGACCCGGTCGTGCAGTGGACCTACGACTGCTCCGACTCCGGCATACGGCGCAACTGGGGCTCCTACTTCGGGTACTCCACGGCGTGGGCCGCGACAAACACAACCGACTTTTCCGGCATGGCGCTGTCGTCGTCCGGCTGGGGTGCCTTCAAGAACGCCAACGCAGTCCAGAACTGGGGCTGGACGATCGCCATGCGGGGTCGTTTCCGTCCCGCGAACAACGCGACCAACGTCGTCGTCTCGCTCGGCTCCATCGGGAGTTCTGGACAGAAGGAGCTTGTCGTCCTCGCCTCCCGGAACGAGCTTCTCGCGGGCATAATCCAGAGGTACGGCAGCTCCAGCAGCGAGCAGAAGTTCTCCTTCGCGCCCAAGCGCATCTGCTCCAACACGACGCCCGCCTTCCACACGATCATAGTGACCAGGAGCGGCAGCACGGTGTCCGTCCAGTGCGACACGGTCAACGTCACGAACTTCGACTGCAACGAGGGCGCCTCCGGGATTGCGTTCGGCAACGGATTCCAGATCGGCGGCGCGTACGGCGGCATCAAGAGCTCCTCCGCCGTCGCCGAGAGCGGCGTCCGCGACTTCGCCCCGGGCGACGACTTCCGCCTCCACGACGTCCGCGTGTTCGTGCGCGCGTTCCGCGTCGAGACGGACCCGCTGAAGAGCCCGGCCGCGACGCCGCGCCCCAGCGAGTTCGACCTCTACAACAGGACGTTCCCGGCGGACTACGACCCGACGGTCCCATACACCGCGAAATGGACGGGCGCGAAGGACATGAACCTCACGCGCGTAGGCAACTGGTACTGCGAGAACCAGTACAGGATGGGCATATCTTCCTACCCGCGCCCCGTCACCGCCGTGACCGTCTGCAACGTGAACGCGCCGGACATCCCCGTCGGCTCCGGCTTCCAGTGCGCGTCGTTCACCGTCGCCGGCGGGCTTACGATCCAGCGGGACATCGACTGGCGCGGAGTGCCGGTCACCGTAGGGATCACGCACAGGGCGCGCATCGAGACCGGCGACTACACCCTGACCGTCCCCGCGACCGTCACCGACGGCTCTCTTGAGTTCTCCGGCAGCCTCGCGATCGCCTCTACGCTTACCGCAAACGGCGACATGTCGTTCGCCGGCGGCTCGACCGTGAAGCTCCCCGGGACGGGCGGCTCCGCGCTCGTCGTGAACGGCGCGCTCTCCGCGTCCGGCCCGGTCGAGATACTCCTCAACGGCGGGGCGGACATCGCGCCCGGCACTTATGCCGTCGCGACCGTAACGGGCTCCATCACCGCCGCGTCCCTCGCAAACCTCTCCATCGCCAACAACGCCCACACCCTCAAGGCGACGTTCTACAAGGACGGCAACACGCTCAAGGCCACCGTGACGGAGAACCAGTTCGTCTGGACCGGCGCGGGCACGAACAACTACGTCAACAACCCGTACAACTGGAGCGGCGGCGTCGCCCCGTCCGACGGCGACGACATCGTGTTCGCGGGTACGACGAGGCGCACCCCGCTCCTCACGGCGTCCTTCTCTCCGAATTCCATAACGTTCGCCGACGGCGCGTCGTCCAAGTTCACGGTGTCCGCGAACTCCGGCTGTTCGTTCAACGGCGTCTCGCGCATCGCGAACAACTCCTCGACGGTCCACGAGATCTCCGCTCCCGTCGGCTTCTCCGGGGCGATCGACGTCGAGGGCGACGTCAACCTCTCCGGCCTTGCGACAGGCACGACGACAGGGAAGCAGAGGTGCTTCAGGGGCAACTACCAGCTGACCACGACGTCCGACTGGACGACCGGCGAGAGCGAGCACGTGATACCGACCGGCTCGTCGCTCTCCGTCGCCAAGATGCTGAACTGCTCCTTCCTCACCGTCGAGTCCGGCGGAGCCCTGAACGTGACGGCCTCGGCGCGGATATACAGGGGACGCGGCACGCTGCTCTACAAGAACAACGGAGTCGTCACCGTCGCCAAGATCGTCGCCCAGCCGGTAGGCGACATCAAGGCGAACCTCTGCCAGAACGAGAACGCAAGCGGCGACTGGCGCATCGGGGCCGTAGAGCTTGGCGGCTCCGCCGGGTACTTCTACCCCAACGCCAGCAGCACGTCCGGCACGAGCCGCTACATATTCACCTCCCCGACCGGCATAACGGGGACGGGAAGCGCCTACATGATCCACAGGAACAACGGGTCGCTTACGTTCCACTGCACGTCCGACTACACGATCGGCGTGCGCGGCGGCGGCAACACATACGGGACGATAGCCAGCACTGCGGACAACGTGACCGGGCAGATCCACCTCGCGACGACGGACTGCGACAGCCCGTCCGTCGGCCACACCGTCACGATGGAGGGCTACTGCCAGGGCGCGCAGCTGTCCGTCCATGTCGAGGGCAAGGGCAAGGTGCGCATGCTCCACGCCTACGACGCCGCCATGTCCAGGGGCGGAGTGTACGTGAAGGACACGGCGACGCTGTCCCTCGCGGCAGGTGCCTCCGCCGCCGGGGCGGACGTCGCGATGGACGCCGGGACGTCGCTCCAGGTCGAGTCCCCGAACGCCGCGACGCTCGCGGAGGTTCGGGGGACGCTGGCGCTCAACGGCGCGGTGAGCCTCGTCGTGGGCGACGGCTCGCAGCTCTCCGCCGGGACGTACCGCCTCCTCACGCTCGGCGCCGCGCCGTCCGGCCTCTCCGGGCTCACGCTCGCCAACCCCAGGCCCAACTGCACGGCGTCGCTCGCGATGGACGGCGACACGCTCGTCCTCACGGTGTCGATGGTGTCCTCCGGCGGCGCCTTCGTCTGGACCGGCGGCGCCGGCGACGGGAAGTTCAGCAGCAAGAACAACTGGATGGACAATGTGGTCCCGACCAACGGATGCGACATCGTGTTCTACGGCACGGACGGCGGAAACGTCAACAACGACATCGCGGGCCTCGCCCCGCGCACGATCTCGTTCCTTCCCGGCGCCGGCGCCTTCTCGATAGGCGGCAATGCGCTTTCCGGCCTTTCGCGGGTGCTGGACAACGCGCCGGGCGTCGTCCAGACCTTCAACGTGCCCGTAGCGTTTGCGGACGTCATCGACGTCGTCCAGCCGGCGAAGTCGTACGAGTCGCGCGCGGACGGCTCGGTCCGGTTCGCATCCGGCGTCACCGGAAAGGGCTTCGCCGCAGGCGCGCCGCGGTTCCTCGACGGCGCGTACTCCGTCACCGGCGCGGACTCCGTGTTCGTCGCCGCCACCCAGGGGAACAACAACCGCTGGGGGTTGGTCGCCGGCTCGTCCCTCGCCGTCCCGTCCGCCTCCGACACGCACGAGCTGGCCCTCGGCGACGTCTCGACCGCCGGCGGCGCGTTCACGGCAGGCGTCGTCAGGACCTCTGCGCGCATCTGCTGCTGGAACCACGGCGAGTATGTCGTAACGGGAGAGCTGGCGTTCACGGTCCCCAACGACGTCTCCTACTGCGCGTGGGACGGCATTTCGGGAGGCGCGTTCAAATTCGAGAAGATAACGCTCGGCGGCGAATACAACACGCCGTTCAAGTTCGGCACCGGGAACGGCTCCGCCACCGACACCGGAGTGCAGCGCTTCTACATAGGGCAGGGCGGACTCTGCTTCGCGCCGGGCTCCGCGAACAACGTCCGCTACGAGTCCGGCGGGATGAAGAACATCGCGACAGTCCACATCGTCCCATGGCACGGCGGCTACACGATCCACAGGAAGGACGCAGCCGACGACAACACCGACTTCCAAGTCTCGACGGCCACGCATTTCCTGACGACCGACCTGGCCGGAAACGCCTGCACGGTCGTTGCGGACGGCATTTTCAACGGCGGCGTCGCGATGTACATCGACGGCAACGGAACCTTCGTCGCCAACTCAGTGAACAAGTACTCAGGAACGCTCACCGTCTCGTCCGGCGCGACGCTGCGCGCGAACGCGGGCGCGAAGCCGACGGCCGGCACGCTGGCGCTCGAAGGCGGTTGCCGCCTTGCGGTCTCCAATCTCGTCGCGCTGTCGCCAGTGTTCTCCGCCGGCTCGCTCGCCCTTTCGGGGACTGGCTACCCGACGCTCGTCGTCGATGGAGAAACGCCCCTGGCGAAGGGCAGATACCCCGTCGCCTCGTTCACCGGCTCCATTGACTCGAACGCCGCGAAGATGGCGCTAGACGTCCGCTGCGGCGTCGTCTCGCCCGAAACCATGTGGGCCGGCATCGAGATATCCGGCGGCACGCTCGCGCTCGTCGTCTCCGAGGATATCAGGTGGAACCCCGCGTGCTGCGCCGGTAGCGGGTCTGACCTCAAGTTCAGCACCGCCTCCAACTGGATCGGCGGCGAGGTTCCGCGGGCCGGCTCCGCCGTCGTCATCGGCGTCAACACCGCATCGACGCTCGTCTGCGACATCCCGGGCTTTGCGCTCTCCTCGGTCAAGTTCCCGCCCGACTCCGCCCTCGTCACGGTCTCCGCTTCCGGCGGCGGGTCCATTGTCGGGCTCGAGTCGGTAGCGAACGCCGCGACGGGCGTCCACCACGAGCTGAACCTCCCGGTCGCGTTCGCGGACGGCGTGGCGGCGAGCGTGTCGATGCTGGACTCCAACTATGTCGTTTTCGCGGGCGGGGTGGAAATGACGGCGCTGAATGCGCCCGTCGGCGCGAGGCTGTACGGCAAATGGCACATAAAGGGCGACTGGAACGAGCCGCCGTCCGGGACGACTGTCAAGGCCGGCTCCTACGTGACCGTTGACGGGACGCTCAAGAACGGGCACAACACCGTGATCGAGGCCGGGGCGACGCTCCAGGCGAAGAGTGCGACCTCTCCGATGGGCTCAACTCCGTACTTCCTCTGGAAGAACTCCGGCACGTTCATCCTCACCGAAGAGCTGATCAACCCGATGTTTTCCGGCGCCTCCACCGCGTACAGTCTCACGGGCCTTTTCACCTACGGCGGCGACGGGGCTGTGACGAGGGCGAACGCCATCGTCCACAACGCCTCGACGTACAACTCGCACATTTTCAGGCTAAGCAACAAGGAAGACTCCAAGACGAACACGATAGTCGTCGGATCGGGCGGATTCTCCTTCAGGGACTGCCGCAGGTCAAACGGATCTTGCAAGCCGTACTTCCAGATCGACACTGGCAAGTCGGTCGTCCTCGCGTCGTCCGCGGACTGGTCTTTCGCGGCCAACCCGTTCAAGGACAACAACCTGAACCTCGAGATGCCCGGAACTGCGTCGCTCACGATCGACACCTCGGACTACGACAATCCTTCCGTCGGCCACACGGTGCGCGCGATCGGCAAGATCGGCAACAGCGGCACTGTGACCGTGAGGGGACGCGGGACGATGACATTCGAGTCGGCCTCAGACTTCGCCGGAGGCCTGACGGTCGCGGACACGGCGACGCTCGCGATCGCACGCGGTGCCAGGGCCGGCAGAGGATCCGTGACCATGGCGCGCGGGACGACGCTCCAGCTTCCGCTCGCCGACGACAGCGAAGTCGTGGTCGGCGGCGCGTTCGCCGTTTCCGGCGGCGACGCGGCGCAGAAGGTGAAGGTCCGCCTCGGCCCGAGTGCGCAAGTCCCGGTGTTCGGGAGGAAGAAGCTGCTCGCCGTTACGGGCCGCTTTGCCGAGGGCGTGAGGGCCGGCGATTTCGAGTTCGTCGGCCAGTCGGTCTCCGGCGCGGCGACGCTCTCGATCATCGCTGGCGACAACGGCGACGAGCTGTGGCTCGACGCGGGGAGCGGCAGCGCCTGCGTGTGGACGGGCTCCGGCGCGAACAGGCTCATGAGCGACCCCGCGAACTGGCTGGGCGGCAACGTGCCGACGAACGGCGGCGAGACGGTCTATTTCTCCGTTGACGCTGATACGACTGCGGTAAGCGACATCGCGGGCTTCGCTCCCTCCGAGGTCGTCTTCCTCGAAGGCGTCGCGTCGCTCTCGTTCACGGGCTCGCAGCCATTCACGAACGTCGTCTCCGTCGAAAGCGCGTCTTCGGCGGACGTCTCGATCGGCGTACCCGTCCATTTCTCCGGGAATATCGACAAGTCCGGCGCGGGCGTCGTCCGCTTCGACGGCGGCGCGTACGGCGTCCTTCCCGTCAACCACACGACGTTCTACGGTTCGTACAACCTCACCGCGACGGAGTGGAACGTCTCGAACGCGATCACGCTCGCCGCGAACGCGCTCGTCTTCGCGCCGAACACCACGCTGTGCGAGACCAACGAGTCAACGGACGGCATGCTCAACGCCGAAGCCGGTTCCAGGCTCGTCGTCGGCACTCTTAAGAGGTGGACTTTCAAAGGCGACATCTTCGGGACGTCGTTCGCCGGGGAGCTGGACGCGGGCCTCGTCAGCCTCGACAAGGTCAGCTGGTACTGGATAGGCAACGGCTACAACTTCACCGGCACGCTGCGCGTCGGGAAGCTGTACCAGTACACCACGTCGGACAACGAGTTCACGCGCATGATCGCGAACTGCAGCAACGTCGTCGTTGACGGCTACGGGTTCTCCGTGAGGCGCGGCACGTTCAACCTCCGCGACGCCAGCTATGGACACTGCACGGGCCCGCTGGTCGTCCGCAGCGCCTCCGACTGGAAGTTCGGGACCGAGAAGCCGGGGAGCGGCAAGAGCCACGGCTACAACATCCCGAACTACGGCGTCGAGATCGACACGACGGACTGGGACGACAAGGCGACGCCCCGCACGGTGACCATCGAGCTCGCGAGCGGCACCTCGGAGATGATCAAGGGCGCGGGCTACATGTCCTGCTTCGGGAACGGCAGGCTGCGCTTCAGGAGCAGCTGCACGTTCACCGGCGGACTCGTCGCCTCCAACGGCGTCACCGTCGCGCTCGCGGCCGGCGTCACTCCCGGAAGCGGCCCCGTGACGATGGCGAAGGGCACCGTGCTGGAGGTCCCGTTCTCCACCAACGGGGCGGCGACGGTATTCGGGACGTTCAACGTCGTGGGCGGGACGGGCGACACCGTCGGCGTGCGCGTCGGCGCGGATTCCGACCGGGCCGTGTGCGGCAGCTTCAGGGTGCTCACCGCGCCGACCGGCTTCGGCGAGGGGGTGACGGCCGAGAGCTTCGCGCTCTTGAACCCGACGGCGTCCGACAATCCGGCGCAGCTCCGCATCGTCGAGCTGGACGGCGGCGCGGAGGAACTCTGGGTTGACGCCGGCGACGGCTACGTCTGGACGGGCGCTGGCTCGGACAACAAGATGAGCAACGCGGCCAACTGGCTTGGCGGGAACGTCCCGGACCAGGGCGGAGAGAAGGTCTATTTCGGGGCGGACGTCGCGACTGAGGCCGTAAGCGACATCGCGGGCTTTGCGCCTGCCGAGGTCGTCTTCGCGGCGGGATCCAGGGCGTTCACCTTCACGGGCGAGGGGCCGTTCACCAACGTGGTGAAGTTCACGAGCAGGTCGTCCGTGCAGCACGAGATCGGCGTGCCCGTCTATTTCGCGGACACGTACCTCGTCGATTTCGCAGCGGAGGCCGTCCGCTTCGGCGGCGGGGCGTGGGCGACGTGTCCAGACGAGAGCGTGCCGGACAACGCGGCTTCCCACGCGCTCGCGGGCGAGGTCCACTTCACGGCGAACTGGAAGAACACCCTCGCGCTCAAGACGCCCTACACGGTACCGGACGGCTCCAGCCTCTACGGCGTCTCAATGTGGGGCAGCCAGACCGTCGTCTCCCTCCGCGTCGAGGAGGGCGGCTCCGCCAACTTCTCCGGCACGGTGTTCACCGGATACGGGTGCGGGCGCGTCTCCGTGTTCGGCGAGCTGGAAACGGGGCTGTGGGTCGTCCAGAACACCGACGGGACCGGACACGTCGGCTTCGACGGCGACCAGCTCGGGAGCGGCGTCATTCGCGCTGGCGGCGTCTGGAAGGGCGACGACAGCCACAACATGACCAAGAACGTCTATGTGAAGGTCCCGCACCTCTACGTCGGCGCGAACGGACTCGGCGCGAAGAGGCAGGACTACTCGATCCACTTCGACGGCGGGGACCAGACGGTCCACGCGACCAAGGACTTTACGATATTCGGCCCGAAGAACACTTCGAACCCGCAGGACTGGTGCCTGGCCCTGGACAAGAAGACGACGTTCGACACCGACGAGTTCACCGTGACGTGGACCGGCGGCGTGCAGGGCGCGGGCGAGTTGGTCAAGGTCGGCGAAGGCACGCTTGTGATGAGGCCCTGGGGCGCGACGCTCGCCAACGCGGTGACGGTCGCGGGCGGCACGCTCAGGGTCGAGAACACGGCAGGCGTCGGCACGGGCCCGCTTTCCGTCTCCTCCTCCGCGAGGCTGACCCTTGCGAACTCGGCAAATGCCGCGCTCAGGAACGCAGTGACGCTCGACGCGGGTGCGACGCTCGAGTTCACCTTCGCGAACGGATCGCTCCAGGGCAGCGTCGCCTCGCTGACGCTCCCGGAGAGCGGGACGGTGAACGTCGCCGTGACGGGATTCCCGGCGACGACCGGCGTCCGCTACACGCTCGTCTCCGGCGGCGACTTCGACGTCGGCGACATCGGGCGCTTCTTCTTCGTCGCGGATCCCGCGTTCGTGTTCGAGATCACGTCGCACGGCGAGCTGACGGCCATCGTGCCCGCGCGGGGCTACGTCTGGGGCGACGGCCCGTCCGGCGCGTCGTGGACGGAGGATGGCAAGTGGACTGTCGGCGATTCCGTCGCGACCTGGCCCACGATGAACGGCAACGGCGCGACGTTCGCGGCGGACGGCGACTCTGCCGTTGTCGATTCGCCCGTCTCCGCCACGCAGGTGGTGTTCTCCGCCAACGCGACTGTCGGCGGCTCCGCCGCGCTCACGGTCCCGGTAGTCTCAGTTGCCCCGGATGTCACCGCTTCGATCACGGCCCCCACCGCCGGGCCTCTCGCGAAGGCCGGCGGGGGAACGCTGACGCTCGAGTCGTCGCGCACGGAGCAGACGACGCTTTCCGAAGGAACGCTTGTCCTCGACGGCACGGCGTCCTTCGACTGGTCGAAGTTCACGTTCGGCACCGATCCGGCGAAGCCAGTCACCCTCCGCATCGGCTCGGACGTGGCGCTCGTGAACAATTCCACGATGAATTTCGGCATGGTCCCCGGCGTCGCCTGCACGCTCGTCAAGGAGGGCGGCGACTGGACTGTGAGCGGAAACATGCTGCTGTGCCGCGAGGTCGCGGGCACGACCGCGAATCTCGTCCACAACGGCGGCACCCTGACCGTCGGCGGTTACTTCTCCGTCGGCGACTGCGCGGACGCGACGTTCTCGACTCTGGAGATCAACGGCGGCACGATAAACGCCACGCACAGCGGCTTTTACACGACGGTCGGCGCCTCGTGCGACGCGACCGGCGTAGTCAGGAATGGCGGCAAGCTCAACGTCTCCGGCCACCTGCTCCTGGGCAACCACGCGTCCGGAACGCTGACCATCGACGACGGCGGCTTTGTCGATACGTCGGACGTCGTCTTCGCGTACAGCGACAACGGCGGCGACAGCCTCGTCGATCTCAAGACCGGGGGAACGCTGTCCGTCAACCGCATCTATTACCGCAACGGTACGAACGGCGTCTGCACGTTCAGGTTCGACGGCGGCGAGATCAAGTGCAAGTACGCGACGCTCGTCACGGCGCACGACAGGCTTTCCGTGAAGGTCGCGGCAAACGGCGGCGTCATCGACCTGCAGGGCAGGACGGTCGCAATCGAGGAGCCGCTTCTCGAGGACGCGGAATCGGCGGGCGGCGGCATGGCGTTCAAGGGCGGCGGCACGGTCACGCTCGCCTCCGGCAACACCTACACGGGCGTGACGACCGTCGAGATCGGGACGACCGTCAAGGTCGCCGCGTCCGGCGACATCTGCGGAAAGATCACCGCCGCCGTCCCGGCGACGGCGCCTGCGAGCGGCATCTACACCCTTGCCACGATCACGGGAACAGGGACGTTCGACGAGAGCGTGATCTCCGGCGTCGTCCATCCGGCGAACCTGGCCGTCAGGCTTTCATACGATGCGAAGTCCGTCCTCTGCCTCTTCGGCTCCGTCTGGATCGGCGGCGCGGAGGGAAGCCTGGACGATCCGGCGAACTGGGCGTGCAACGCCGTGCCGACCGGAGGTCCGTGCTTCATCGGCAACGCCACCGAGGCGAACCTTGTCAACCCGTCCGGCTCCGCTTTCGCGCCGTCGTCGATCACGTTCCCGGCGGACTCCGCAGCCGTCACGATCTCCGGCGACGCCGACATCACGGGCGTCGCGGCGGTCACGAACCTCTCGACGGCTGTGTCGCACACGATCGACGTGCCGGTCCGGTTCACTGGCGACATAAAGGTGAAGCAGGCGGCGATGGCGGAGGTCGCAGACCTCGCGAAGGCGCACGTCACGTTCGACGGCGGCGCATACGCCGCGCCGGGCTGCGCCATTGAAAACGCCAATTCCACCGCGGTGTTCTCCCGTTGCATGTACGGCAAGTACTACCTCGCCTCCACGGCGGAGAGCCTCTGGTCGGCGACGGTCCAGGGCAGCGGCAAGCGCCTCTGCCTTGCCGCCGACTCGGAACTGTACATCCCGCACGCAGGGTGCCTGACGGAACTCTATGTCGGCGACGGCGCCAAGGTGTCCGTCGGCGACATGGCCATGGACTCCTCGGGCACCAACCACCGCGTCTCCTACAAGAACTACGGCGAGGTTGTCGTCACGAACCTGACGCTGACGGGGACGGCGGACCGCTACTGCACATACGAGCAGCCGCTCGCATCGCCGACTGTGTTCAAGTTCAATTCGATAACGAACAAGATGACGACGAACTGGTTCTATTTCGGCGACAAGAACGTCTCCATGTCGGGGACGTACTACATAGGCGAGGGCGGCCTCAACTTCGAGGAATCGACGGGCTGCTACTGCCTGGGAGGGCCCAACAAGGCCGACAACAAGGCGACGCTGCGTCCGTGGAATTCCGACTTCGCCGTCCAGAGCGTCTGCGAAGGCAGGCACGGCCTTGCCTTCGACCACGCCGTCGAGTTCAACACTGACGACGAGGGCGGCACCGGCCGCACCATCACGGTCAACGCCATGACATACGCCCGCAACAGCCCGACGATCGCGGTCTCCGGCTCCGGCACGCTGAGGGTGAACAACACAAACGACAACGCGGCCCAGCCGGCGGTGACGGTTGCGGACACGGCGACACTGGCGTTCGGATCTGGGGCGAGCCTCGGCACAGGCCCGCTTGCGCTCGGCGACGGCACCACGCTCGAGCTCGACGGCATCGGCGGCGCGCCCCTGTCGGTGGCTTCGCTCGCGATCTCCGGCAACGCGACTCTCAAGATCGGGAACGCCGCGCTCGCGGACGGCGACTACGCGCTCCTGACGTCGGCCGCCGACCTCCCTGCGGATGTCGCGACGAAGTTCTCGCTTGACGTCGCCGCCGGGAGCGAGGCGTGCCTGTTCACTTCGGACAACCGCACGCTTCGCCTTCTCGTCGGGAGCAGGGCCGCGGACGGACTCTACGTCTGGACCGGCAAGGCGGGCGACGGGAAGACGGACACGGCGGGGAACTGGCTTGCAAACGCGAAGCCGCCGGCCGGGGCGACGGTGTTCATCCCGGCGGCCGCCGGCGAAATCGACAACGACATGGACGCCTTCGCGCCGTCGTCGCTCACGTTCGGCAACGGCTCCGGCTCGGTGACGATCTGCGGCAACTCCATAGCGGGCGTCGCCGCAGTCACGAACCTGTCGTCCGCCACCCACACCATGGAGGTGCCCGTCGCGTTTGCGGACAAGATACTCGTCGTGCAGGGCGCGATGTCCTGGGAGCAGAAGTCCAGTCCGAGCGTCCGCTTCGCGGGCGGTGTTACCGGCACGAAGTTCGCCGACGGCACGGCGCGCTACCTGGACGGCGCGATAGAACTCACCGACGGCGCGGGCTGGATCGCGAACACCTATGGGAACAACACCCGCTGGGGGCTTCCGGCAGGATCCTCGCTGACGACTCCCGTGGCGACCGACACGAAGGAACTCGCGCTCGGCGATTCTTCCACGGCCGGCGGCGCGTTCACGACGGGCGTGCAGCGCACTTCTGCGCGTGTTCTCTGCTGGAACTACGGCGAGTATGTCGTCACAAACGGATTTACGGCGACTTTCCCCGCGCAGGCCGTCCATTACTGCGGATGGGACAACATTTCCAACGGCAAGTTCAAGTTCGAGAGAATGACGCTTGACGGCGCATACGATTCGCCGTTCAAGTTCGGCAACGAGAACGGCAGCACCGCCGACACCGGCGTGCAGCGCTTCTACATCGGCAAGGGCGGACTATGCTTCGCGGACGGATCGCACAACAACCTCCGCTACGAGTCGGGCGGGGCGAAGAACAACGCGACCGTGCGCATCGACCCGTGGCACGGCGACTACGCGATCCACACCAAGGGCGCGAACAGCACCACGGACTTCGTCTTGTCAACCGTGACGCACTTCGGAACTACTGACGAGGCCGGCGGGCCCTGCACCGTGACGGCGGACGGCGTCTTCAGCGGCGGCGTCGCGATGCATATCGACGGCACGGGAACGTTCGTTGCCAACGCAGTGAGCAAGTACTCAGGCGCAGTGACGGTGAACGACACCTCGACGCTTGCTATTAACGGAGGGAAGAAGCTGACGAGCGGGGCCGTGACTATGAAGGGCGGGACGACCCTCTCGCTTCCCGACGCGACCAGGACCGGTGCGGCGCCTGCTGAAGTCGGCTCGCTCGCGGTCGAGTCCGGCGCCACTGTCACGCTCTCCGTCGGCGGCGCGTCCATCCAGGCGGGCACCTATACCCTGCTTACGGCGACCGGGACGCTTCCCGCCGCTACGGCGTTCGACCTCGTCGCCGACATCGCGGAAGGCAACGTCGCCTCGCTGTCAGTCGTCGATACGTCGCTTGTCCTGACGGTTGAACTCGCGGCGTTCGCCGAAAACGACGTGGTTTCCCTGAAGGACGGCACCGCGACGCTCACGCAGATGCAGGCGGACTGGCTGAACGGCATCGGCGCGCGCGCGGACGTCGAGGCGGTCCTCGGCAATGTCGAGGCGGCGGACTTCGGCGACGCCGCGCTCCTGAACCTCGACGTCACGAAGCAGGACTGGAACGTTTGGGGCCTTGTCGATACGGCCATCGCGACGGCGGACGTTGCAGGCGGGGCGCGCATGGTGACGGTTGTCGCGACGCTTTCCCGCGCCCACGCGGTCCAGAAGGCCGGAGGCGGCGACGCGCCGGTCAACGGCAAGGTGAGGCTCTACGCGATTGACCTTGCGACGGGCGCGAAGACGCTTGTCGGCGCGGCGGTTGCGGACGATTCGACGTTCTCGAACGGGAACACGGCGACGTTCACCTTCGAAACCGACATCCCGTCGCAGTGCTTCAAGGCCGTCATCACGGCGAAATAAAAGCAAGGAAGTCAGATGCCTCGGGAAGGAGCCCTGTCGCCCGGCGGGGCGGAGTGGGCCAGGCAGGGCGAGCAGTCCGCCGGACGGCTGAGGATTCTTGCCGTCTGGTGGATATACCGCATCCTCGGCAAGACGGCGGCGAAGCTGCTGTTCGTCCCCGCGTTCCTCTTCATCTACCCGTTCTGCCGCGCTGCGAGGGCGGCGCTCGGACAGTACTACGGCGTCGTCGGGGCGAGGGGGCGTCCGTTCCGCCATCTTCTTGGCTTCGCCTGGTCGATGATCGACAAGACGGACGCCTGTTCGCTCTGCAAGGCCCCGCCGCGCTTCTCGCTGGAAGGCGACAGCGGTTGGACGAAGGGCGGATGCTTCCTCCTTTCCTCGCACCTCGGCTGCATCGAAGTCCTCCCAGCGCTGCGCAAGTCCCGCATTGGGGACAGTCCCCAAAAATCGGGGGACAGTCCCCTGTCTAGAACTGGGGACAGTCCCCCTGTACACGCCTTCCAGCAGATGGGGCACGACGCGATATTTACGCAGATTTTCGCGGAAAGGCTAGATCATGCGCAATTGACGCTTCACGCAGTTGAGGACATCGGTGTGGAGACGGCGGTTGAGATGAAGGAGGCGATCAGGCGCGGCGAAATCGTCCTCATGGCCGGCGATCGCCTCCCCGCCAACTGGGGACAGTCCCCAAACGACCGGGGACAGTCCCCGCAGACGGGGCGTGTGCGGGAGCTACGGCACGAATTCTTCGGGCGGGAGTGTCGCTGGCCGAAGGGTGTGTTCCGCTTCGCCGCGCTGATGGAGTCGCCCGTCTATGCGATAGCCTGCGTCAAGACAAGGTGGAACGCCTATTCCGTCGTGGCCCGGCAGCTCGCTGCGTCCGACCTCCTCGGCGGCTACGTTGCGTTCCTGGAGGAGCAGACGAGGAGGCATCCGTACCAGTGGTACCAGTTCTATCCGTTCTTTGGCGGGGAGGCGGACGCCCCGCAGTCCGTAAATATGGTATAATGTCCTATTACACGCGGCGCCGGGCGCTGGATCCGCAATGCGCGGGCATCCCGGCCGCAGACAGGAGAGGGAACAGCAAGGAATGAAGCTGAAGTTCATGAAGGTGAGGGGCACGTGGCGCGAGGTGGCGGACGCTGCCCGCACGACGATCCGCCTTGACGAGGGCACGAAGGAGCCGAGCCCGAAGTGGAAGAAGCGGATACTCCTCGCCGAGCATTCGCCGATAAGGAAGCTCTGCTTCAACTGGAAGTGGATCGACCTGCCGTACTGGGTGTCGGTACACTTCGTCCGCCACAAGTTCGGCATCGAGCACTTCGTCTCGACGCAGCGGACGGACCGCACGGGGGTGAAGCGCGACGAGAGCCGGCAGGACGCGCCGGTTATGCACGAGTGCTTCGCGAACGCGCAGGCGGTGATGTTCATCTCGCGCCGGAGGCTCTGCGGGCAGGCGAGCGCGGAGACGCGCGCGGCGTGGCGGGCAGTGGTCGAGGCCCTGTCGGAGAAGGAGCCGGAGCTGGCGTCGTGCTGCGTCCCCGAATGCGTCTATCGCGGGTTCTGCCCGGAGTTCAAGTCGTGCGGATACGCCGCCTCCGAGGCCTTCGCCGAGGCCGTGAAGAAGTACCGGGAAGTCAAGTGATGGCGGCTGAGAGGCTACAGAACATCCTTGCGAAGGCTGGTCTCGCGAGCAGAAGGGGAGCCGCCGCAATCATTGAGGCCGGACGCGTGACGGTGGACGGCGCGGTCGTTCGCGAGCCCGGAGCGCGTGTCGATCCCGACACC